>JACLAC010000152.1_pt1 | contig 20352 bp, 19 predicted proteins | sample 8027881 | NCBI WGS metagenome assembly JACLAC01 (sample SAMN15725517, study PRJNA655200) | protist metagenome | isolation source: fluorescence activated cell sorting (FACS) single amplified genomes of... | place: Spain: Blaines Bay Microbial Observatory, Mediterranean Sea | collected 2016-01-19 | reverse complement strand
CAAGCGGGTCTGCCAGGCACTGATGCCGTGGGTCAGGCACTGGGCGGCATCGCCGAAGCCTATTCGATACCCGGCGGTTCCATGCGCACTGGCGTCGTATCGGTAGCGGATGAATCGTGCGCGCTTCTGGCATTTGGCGGGCTGTTGGCAGCGCTTTTGTACGCCAAAAACACCGGTATCGGCCAAAAGGTCGAAACGTCACTGACGGGTGCGATCGTGCGGTTAATGGGCTGGACCTTGTCTACCACCATGTGGCGTGACAAACCGCCTATTACGGGCGCACGTATCAACGGCACGCCGGAGCGTCCCGGCATTGCAGCGAGTTTTGACGATGCCGATGGCAAGCCGCTGGTGATGCAACTGGATCATCGCGACTGGGTTCCGGCGATGCAGGCGCTTGGCTTCTGGGACACCCTGGAAGCGCGCGGCGCTGCCGATCTGGGCCAGGCTCTGGTCTCGGATGACGCCAAGGACCGTATCTTGTCTACATTGCGAGAGCTGTTCGCCGGGGGCGGGCGTGACCATTGGGTGCAGACCCTGCGCGACGCCGGCCTGGTCGCGGCCCCGATCAACACCTTGCTGGAAGCCTCGAAAGATCCCAACGTGCTCGCCAACGGGTATGTCAGCGAAGTAGAGCATCCGGAAGCCGGGCGTTTGCGTGTACACGGCACGCCCTGGAAGTTTTCCGAGACACCTGCGCAAATTGGCATCGCGCCAAAGCTGGGAGAACATACCGCAGAAGTATTGGCCGATATTGGCTACGACGACGACGCCCTTGCGGGTCTCCGCGAGCGTGGCGTCGTATAACAACACTCGAGGAAGCGCCATGAGCGAAGAAGCCACCATTTTGACCACGGTTGAGGACGGCATCGCGCGGGTTGTCCTGCATCAGCCGAAACGCCGCAACGCCATGCGCTATCAGATGTGGGTTGAACTTGGCGAGACGATGGACCGCCTGGCGGCGGACCCGGCCGTGCGCGTCATAGTGGTCGCGGGCGCTGGCGCTCAGGCTTTCTGTGCCGGTGCGGACATTTCGGAATTTGACGAATGGCGCAGTTCGCCGGAGAAAGCCCGCATATACGACGCGGCGACCCACGTCTCGTGTGAGGCACTCAAGAACATCCCCAAACCCACGATCGGCGAGATTCGCGGTTCCTGCATCGGCGGTGGCATGGAGTTGGCGCTGCTATGTGACATCCGGCTTTGCAGCGATGATGCCAGGTTTGGGGTCACGCCGGCCAAGCTTGGGCTTGGCTACAACCTTGACGACACCTGTTTACTGGTCGAACGCCTGGGCGCGCCAGCCACGCGCGAAATCCTGTTCACGGGGCGCATCTTTTCGCCCGACGAAGCGCTGCGGCTTGGCATCGTCAATCGCGTCGCAACCGGCGCTGGGCTCACAGATATGGTCAACCAGTACGCCAGCGATATTGCCGCCAACGCGCCGCTGACACTCAAAGCATCCAAAGCAATTATTGCGGAGGCGGCGAAGGTGCCGGACGAGCGTAATCAGGTTTTGTGCAACCAACTCGTGGACGATTGTTATGCCAGTGCCGACTTCATTGAGGGTCGGCGCGCATTTGCGGAGAAGCGCAAGCCGCAGTTTACCGGCGCCTGAGACCCGGGTCCCACCGGCTTGAGGGCTCAGTCCATGTACTGTTTCCAGTCGACAGCGGTATCGCCAAACACCAGGAAATAAGGGTTCAGCATGGACTCTTTGGTGTTGTACTGCAGGCGTTCCAAGTCCATTTTGGTGACGCGGCCACCTGCCTGTTCAACCACACATTGTGCAGCCGCCGTGTCCCATTCCGACGTGGGTCCAAACCGCGGATACATATCAACCGCGCCTTCAGCGACCAGACAGAGTTTTAGCGAACTGCCAATCGCGACCGCCTCGGTTTCGCCCAGTTGTTCGATAAACCTGCGCGTCTCGTCGTTACCATGAGAACGCGAGCCAGCGACGCGCATCGGCGACGCTGCACTCGACTGCACCGAAATCGGCCGTGACGAACAGCCAGCTTCCTTGAATACGCCAACACCAACACCCGCGGAATAGGTTTCGCCGCGCGCCGGCACATGCACAACCCCCATGGTTGTGTCGTGACCCTCAACCAAAGCAATGTTGACGGTAAATTCGCCATTACGCTTGATGAACTCTTTAGTGCCATCCAGTGGGTCCACCAACCAGAACGCGGGCCACGCCCGGCGCTGTTCCCAGGTGATCGTGTCCGCCGATTCTTCCGACAAAATCGGGATCTCGGGTGTCAGTTCCGCCAGCGCGTCGACAATTACGTGGTGTGACGCCATGTCCGCCTCGGTCAATGGGGACTGGTCACTCTTCGCCTCGACCGAAAAATCATCCTTGCCGTAAACCTGCATAATCTTGTCGCCAGCCTGACGGCTGAGTTCGACCACGGCGTCCAGAAGCGCCGGCGTCACGTGTTGGGTCATTCGCCTTCCTTACAGTTGAGTCAAGCGGCGGCTGCCGCTGTGCTTCTGTTGGCCCCGCCAGGCAGGGTTTCCTCCGTTGGGCCAGACGTTATCGGCCAGTGTATGACTGAGTGTAGTCGCCGAACTGTGGCGCGCCGCGCAAGTTTACGGACCAGATTAGCCGCTGCGCGAAAATTGCAGGTCCCACACGCCATGACCCAGTTTGCGGCCGCGTTCCTCGAACCGGGTCTCGGGACGCACATCAGCGTCAGGTGCGTACTGGCCCTCCCCATGACGATTCGTTAGTGATGACTCACTTTCAAGCACTTCCAACATCTGCTCTGCATACGGCTCCCAGTCCGTGGCAGTGTGTAACACGCCTTCAGACTCCAGCTTCGCAGACAACAGAGCTGCCATTTCGGGACCTAACAACCGGCGCTTGTGGTGGCGCTTTTTGGGCCACGGGTCGGGAAACCACAGCAAGATACGGGCAAGCGATGCGTCCGGAATGGTCTCCTTCAGGAGATCCACCACATCTCCATGATGGACTCTCACGTTAGTGAGCGCTTGCACTTGCAACCCCATCAACAGCCGGCCAACCCCCGGATCGTGCACTTCCGCACCAATGAAATCGACGTCTGGAAAACGCCCGGCCAGTTCAAGCAGGGCCTGGCCGTTGCCGAAGCCAATCTCCAGCCAGCACGGGGCTGAACGTCCAAATTCAACAGACTTCTCAAAATCTGCGGCCATATTGACGGCATAACTCGGCAACAAGGTGGTGATCGCCTCGCGCTGAGCAAGCGTCGTACGGGTCGTGCGCTTGACGAAGCTGCGCACCGGACTTCGGTAGTTTTGGGATTCAAATGTCACGATTGTGAAACAGCAGACAGTTTGTGGGTTAACGGTCAAGTATGATGTGGGTCTTCGCCATAGCCGCCGCAGAGCGGCCAAACGTGCGCGAGAGTCTACCCCACAATGGTTGCAGCCAATTCATTACGAATCTCCGGAAAACCTGCTAGATTATTGGGTTAGTGTCTATTGAGGCTGTAGTTTAAGAGGTTCGGGAATCTGCGTGGCCAATTCGACGCAGCGGGTCGTGGCGGTCGATGAGAGCCCGACCCAGATTTCGTTATATGAGCGTAGCGTTGAGCCGCTAGGGGCGGAGTTGCGCGCGTTCCGTAATGCCGCGGATGCACTCGACCATCTCACCAATAGCGATGTCGATCTGCTGTTCCTGGACCTGGTGATGACAGACACCGAGGGGCTCACTTTCCTACGTGCTGTTCGCGCCATCGAGCGACACGCCAACCTGACCGTTGTGGTTGTCACATCCAAAGATTACGCTCAGGATCGAGTGCTCGCAAAAGAGCTTGGGGCCGTGGATTACCTTGTCAAACCGTTGCGCTCGCAAGAGATCCGCGAGATTATTTGCAAGTACACGGACGCTCAGGCGTAGGCAGCAGACTCAGCCGATAAATGACCGACAGTTACGTGCGCTTTTGGGGGGTGCGGGGATCCTATCCGGCACCCTTCGCAACGCACATGGAATATGGTGGCAACACCCCGTGCGTTGAAGTACGGCTCGGCGACACGCTGATCATTTTTGATGCCGGCACGGGCATCATTCCCCTCGGCAATCGGCTGATGGAACAGTCCGACATTCGTAACCTGCACATCGTGTTGTCTCACTACCACTGGGACCACATTTCCGGCCTGCCGTTTTTTGTCCCGGCATTTGTCCCCGGTTGGCGCATCAGCATCCACGGGCCGGCTGATACGCCTGAGAATCTGGCGCACATGATCTCGCAGCAGATGAAGGCGCCGTATTTCCCCGTTGAAGTAGAGACCTGGCTAGCCGACATCAGCTATCACACCCCGGGCAGCAAACCATTCGAGATCGGCCCGGCGACGATGCAATCTTTTCCGGTCCACCATCCCGGCATCACGCTCGGCTACCGCCTGGAAGCCAATGGCAAACGCATTGTCTACGCGCCGGACAACGAACTATCCTTCATCAGCCAAGCCATCGACGATCGCAAAGCCGAGTTCGACGAAGAGGAAAAGGCTCTGCTGGAAGCCATGAAAGTGGAGCAGCGGCTAAAAGGTATTGAATTCATGGAAAAAGCCGACATGCTTATCCATGACGCGCAATACACACCGGACGACTACAAACGCAAACGCGGCTGGGGCCATTCCTGTTACACCGACACGATCACCTCGGCGATAGAAGCAGGCGTCGGCGCGTTATACCTGTTCAGTCACGACCCCAACTACAACGACAAGATGCTAGATGGGATTGCGGGCCTCGCAAACGACCTGGTCGCCAAGCACGGCGCCGAACTCGAGTGCCACCTGGCGCGCGAGAACATGACTATTGCCCTTGACGCGGAGCGTCTGTCCCCGATTTAGTCCAACATGGAGCGCGTCGGTGCAGATTTAATTCGGCGCGAGAGTCTTTTCCCATTCCCATATGTCTGCTTGAGACATGCGGCCATGTTCACCGCGCCGCCGTGCACAGACTAGGTCTGTCTGCCGCCGCCACCGACGTTTCCAGCGATGAGCGGGCCCAAGTTGGCGCCTACCCGTCCGTAGAGCTATCGCCGAAGATATGCCGGCGCGCGGAGTCCGCTTCCAGGTGCAGATAGACTATGCATCGCGCACGTCCCATGACAATTGCCAGCAATATTGCCAACGTAATCAGCAACAAGCTTTGCTGGAAGCACGTACCTACAGAAACAAGATCCCACCAGACGGGTGTGCAGATATCCGATTAGCGTCAATACCGAGGCCGCGAGGATGATTTCGGCCAGATAGCTCGTGCGGATCGCCGCGCATAACATTCCCACAGCCGCGATAGCGATAAAGAAAACCTTGATAGCAGGGCGGCTGCCTTCATGCCCGGCGGCGAGAAAAGTAGCGCGAATCTCTTCTTCGCGGGTAGTTTCTATCGTATACGCTTCGTCTTTCATCGTGTGAGTGATGATACCTGTGGCCCGGACGGCGTAGCATGAGTGCGAAACAGCGCAGATATTGAAAGAGGCGACTATGCAATCGTTGAGTTCAATCACGGTGCTCGAGTGTTCGCGGTGCGGCGCACAACACGACCCGGACATACCGCAGAACCTGTGCCAATCCTGTCACTCCGGGCCATTGATGGCCCGTTACGATCTGCAAGCCGCGCGCCGCACCCTGACGGCGGAGGCGCTGCGCTCGCGCCCCAATGACATGTGGCGCTACCACGAACTGTTGCCGGTGAGAGATGCCGGGAACATCGTCTCGATGGGGGAAGGCAGGACCCCGTTGGTAAAACTGGAGACACTTGGGCCTGCGATCGGGCTTCAGCATCTCAGCCTGAAAGACGAAGGGCTCTGTCCTACCGGCACCTTCAAGGCACGTGGCGCTTCCGCCAGCGTCTCAAAACTCTGCGAGTGGGGTGTGCGCGCGATAGCCTTGCCAACGGCCGGCAATGCCGGAGGCGCATTCGCCTGCTACGGCGCGCGCGCGGGACTGGAGGTCCATATCGCCATGCCGGCCGACGCACCCCAGGGCGCGTGGAAGCAGGCGGTCGCGGCGGGCGCAAAGGTCTACCTGATCGACGGGCCATTCGCACACAGTCTCAAATTCATGCGCGAGGCCATCGCCCGCTTCGGCTGGTACAACGCGTCAACCTTCAATGAGCCGTGGCGTATCGAAGGCAAGAAGACCATGGGCTTCGAGCTATTCGAGCAGTTTGGCAACACGCCACCGGACGTGATCATCTATCCAACAGGCGGGGGTGTGGGCGTCATCGCGATCTACAAAGCGTTTCAGGAGCTGGTAGGCCTCGGCTTACTGGAGCCCGGCTGGCGTTGTCGGCTGATCGCCGTGCAGACCGAAGGTTGTTACCGACTGAAGGCGGCGCTCGACGCTGACGCGGACGACACCACACCCTGGGAAGGTGACATCAATACGGTCGTCCCTGGTATGGCCGGGCCGCATTACACACTCGGAGACCATGTGGCGCTGCAAGCGATCCGTTCGACCGGCGGCGACGTTGCGGTCGTCAACGACCAGGAGATCATGGCCGCCATGCGGGACCTCGGCAGCGCGGAGGGCCTGTTCATCTGCCCCGAGGGTGCCGCAACCCTGGCCGCCGCTCGCAAGCTGCTGGAGGCGGGCGTGCTTGGACGTGACGAACGAATTGTACTGTTAAACACGGGCAACGGGCTCAAGTACCAGGAATTTGTGACGGAGACACCCGATGACGATGCGTCCGCGTGGCGGCTGCTGCAGTCGGCCCAGTGAGCCGCTACCGCTCATCGGCGGCGCCAACCTATCCTCGAAGAACCAACTGATTCTTCACTAATACAACACACCGTCGAAGCCTGTTGCCGAGCATAGTCACGGTTTGCATACACAGGTGAGGTGGACGGTAGCCCGCAACTGCAGATAACGCCTGGCAACCAACGCTCTCAATCGTGCGACCGGCTGCCACCTGCCGGTGTCAGGCGCACACGCACTGCTCATCCGGTCAGCAGGGTCTGGCGCGCATGATCATCATCGACGACCAAGCTTCGGATAGGCTGCCACTGCCACGTCGATATGGCGTCGACGACCTTCCGGTCATTATCCAGGAACGCACCTTTGGCGCGGAGGCAAGGCGACGGGATTATCAGCAGCTTGCTCAGTCGGCTACGCCGCTCCGCCGACGGTATGCCGCCCTCATCGCTGCCCCTGAAAGCAGACAAGTCACCGGGGCGCGCAACGCTCCGCTACCCGCACAAATGGTAACCATCATGCATCCCAAATCGCTCATCCCGCATCGCTCGAAATCACAAGCACCCGCGTGTTTGCGATGACAATGGCGGGGGTGGGCATGGATGGCGCGGCGGCCAGCCAGTTTCCGTACATGTACCACTGCCATATGCTCGAACACGAGGACCGCAGCATGATGGGGCTGTTTACGGCAACTTGACGCCCCAATCGAGCGTACCGCAGGATTGGACGCCAAGCGGGTGTCGTATAATGGTATTACCCCAGCTTCCCAAGCTGGTGACGTGAGTTCGATTCTCATCACCCGCTCCATTTCCTGGTCAGGCGACACTCACCATCTCGTGCTTTTGCAGTTTCCAAGAGCGGTCTTACTGACTCCCACCGACTAGAGATGGATGCTAGGCCTCAGTCGGTCCGGCTGGTCAAGAAACGGGACCGGTTTGTCGGCGGCTGTTCCAGCTCAGTGTATCTGGTGTTTCTCGCCAGAATCGGCCCTATCATCCCGAGCTGAACCGAGAACGGATCTCCGCATCCGGGCGCACTGTATGCGATAGACATTCTCTACCACCGACACCTCGCGAAAGACTTGGTACCAGCGTCGAGCAAGACCCAGACAGCATGGAGCCAAGTGCATCGGGAGCCGCCTTGGGGCGAATAGTGCCATCAAGGTCGGTCGAGAACCGTGTGGACACGCACGCCGTATCTTGACCCGATGTTCTGAAACTCAGGTTACGAGCTTGAGGTTGGAAATGCCTGCAAAGTCTCCGGCGCAAATCAAATCGTCTGCCACTGAGCCGAAATCCGCGACCGCTGGTTGTATCGGCGTGTGCCAATGTGTGCTGGTCGATCGACTTCATGAGCGGTGTACTTGGCAATAGTTATCGGTTGTGTCAGTCCGTAGTCTCGTACAACACCCTGGAGCGCAAGAGCGATTCTTTCTTGAGGGCTAGATTCTCCTCCTAGATTCTTGGCGTGTGCATATGCAACGGTATGTATGCAAATTCGCGGCAAAATGCTTGCCTTCACTTGTTAAAGCCCGAACAAATTAGCTCCGCGGTATTCCCGAGGCGTTGCTTGCCCTATCCTCGCCCGCGCAGGTGGCGTTGTGCTGGGCCTACCGATACGGCGTTGCGGGGCTCGCGGGGTCGGGCTCGCATTCGCACATCGAATCCAACTACGCAGTCGCCGACTTCGCACGGTCCACGGCGGTCATGGACCGACTCGACGCTGAACGAGCGACCGACCTACGGCTGCTTCGCGACGAGGAAGGCGCACCCGACTGGGACGCGTAGCCCATCTGACGGGAATTGACCCGCGGTCAAAGCCTCCGTGTGAAGTAAACCACCCCCGATCAAAAAAACGTTCAAGTTTCCACCTCCGCAAGCCGATACGCACCGGGACTTGGGTTTTTTGTGTTTTTAACCCTTTTATTCGCAGATTCCCAAAGCACGACTCGAACGATGAGTCGCCGATACGACAGTCAGTGAGACCGCAGATCAAAAAGTTCAACCGCCTAGCGCTAACCTGGAAGCTTGGCCTGGGCTTCGCCGCCCCCGTCGTCGTCATGTTGTTGTTGTCAGGTTTGGTCTACCAAAGCCTTGGCACTCTTCTGACCTCCTCCCGGTGGGTTAACCACACTCACGAAGCGGTAGAACTTGGTAACAATCTGACCGCGGCGATGGTCGATATGGAAACTGGCCTGCGCGGCTACCTCGTGACGGGTCGCGAGGAATTCTTGGAGCCTTATCACGGTGGACAGAAGCACTTCGACGCGACGCTGGCGACCTCGCTCAAACACGTTAGCGACAACGCCGAGCAGGTCGCGCGGCTCAATCAGGTCGGCAAGCTCAAGGAGGACTGGCTAAGCCAGCACGCCCATCCAGCAATCAAACAACGCAAGGACGTGAATGCAGGCGCGATCGCCACCAAGAAATTCAAAACGCTGTCGAAACGCACTGTCGGCAAAGAGAAGTTCGATGCATTTCGCGCCGCTATGGCGAAGTTGGATGCATCATTTGTGCAAGCTCACGACACGCACGCGCGCGCGCTGACCCAAGCCATCGTCATGGATATGGTCAACATGGAGACCGGCCAGCGAGGCTTCTTGCTTACCGGGTTGGAACAATCTCTTGAACCGTTTGTCGCGGGCAAAGCGTCACTCGGCAAACACGTCGCCGAACTCACCGACAAGCTAAACAACGCCTACGGGCGCGCAGATGCGAAAGCAAACATCCAAGCTATCCAACAGCTAAAGCAGCGGTGGATAAAAGAAGTGACAGAGGTTGGTATCGCCCTACGCCGTGCAGGTAATAGCGCTGCGGTCCAGTCACTTATCGACTCAGGAAGCGGGAAGCGTTACTTCGACCAGATTCGCACGCACGCGCGAGCGTTGGAAACCGCATTCAGAAAATCCAACGACGGCAATGCCTTGCAATTCCTGACGAACGCAACCAAAGCACTCGTCGACATGGAGACGGGTTACCGCGGCTTCCTGCTGACTGGAGAAGACCCGTCACTCGAACCGTACCAGGCTGGCAAAGAGGCGTTCGCACGCGCCGAGGCGAACCTCTCCGGTCAAGTCCAATCGATTTATGACATCGCGGCAGCACAATCGAATCTCGCGAACGCAAATGCGCTTGCCCAAGACTGGGCAAGCGCGGCTGCCATTCCGGAGATCGAAGCGCGCCGCGCGATGAATCAGTTCACGACAACGCTAGAAGACATTACCGCTTTCATCCAAGAAGGCCACGGCAAAGCACGGATGGACAACATTCGCGTCGTATTGGACGACTTCGTTGGTGCTGAACAGAAACTCATCGGCGCACGCACGGAAGAAGCGCGCCAAGTCGCAGGCCAGACCACCAACATCACTGTGTTTGGCGCGGTGGGTGCAGGCTTGCTCGCGTTTGTCATCACGATGTTGTTAACGCGTAATGTACGTAACTCGCTAGGTGCCGATCCGGTGCGCTTGCAAGAGGTGACTGAGGCAATCGCGGACGGCGACTTAGATATTGACCTCGGTAGCCAAGACGGCTCCGTTGGTGTCTACCGTTCGATGCAGAAGATGCAGACGCAGCTACGCGACTCCATCGAAGCCGACCGGCTAAAGAGCATGGAGAACGGCCGCGTCAAACAAGCATTGGACAAGGTTACGTCCAACGTGATGATGGCTGACGCTGATCTCAACATCATCTATATGAATGACACTGTCATCGACATGTTTCGTAACGCTGAAGCAGACATCCGCAAGGATCTGCCCGCGTTCAATACACAGAAACTGTTGGGAGCAAGTATCGATAGCTTCCACGAGAACCCCGCGCATCAGCGCGGTATGTTGGCAGCACTCGATAAGACCTTCACCGGCACCATCAAATTGGGTGGACGTACGTTCCGTATCATTGCCAACCCAGTAGTCGACGAAAACGGCGAGCGCCTCGGCACGGTGGTCGAGTGGGCAGACCGTACGCAAGAAGTTGCGGTTGAGGTTGAGGTTGAGACCATCGTCAACGCCGCAATGGCCGGTGACCTCTCGCAACGGATCTCGCTCGACGACAAGAGCGAGTTCTTCGAACGACTCGGCCGTGGCATCAACGAACTGGTTGATGTGTCAGAGCGCGTTATCAATGACACCGTCCGCATGTTTGCTGCGTTATCGCACGGCGACCTCGAGCAATCCATCGACGCGGACTATCAAGGAACCTTTGGCGAGTTGAAGCGCGATGCCAACTCAACTTCCGCCAAGTTGCGCGAAGTCATGAAAGAAGACATGGCGCGCGTTTTGAGCGCGCTCGCGGAAGGCAACCTGACTGAGACAATCACGCGCGAAAACCAAGGCACCTTCGCGGAGCTTTCTGCAAACGTGAATCGAACAGTCGAGAAGTTGAAGAGTATCGTCGGACAGATCTCGGAAAGCTCGACACTGGTCGCAGGTGGCTCAACCGAGATATCGCTCGGCAACGACAATCTGTCCAAACGAACTGAGCAACAAGCGTCCAGCCTGGAAGAAACCGCGGCCTCCATGGAAGAGATGACGGCCACCGTGCAGCAGAATGCGGAGAACGCACAAGAAGCGAATCGACTCGCATTGAGCGCCCGCGAACAGGCAGAACGCGGCGGCGAAGTAGTCGCTCAAGCAGTAGGCGCTATGCGCGCGATAAGTGATTCCAGCCGGGAGATTTCGGACATCATCGGCGTCATCGACGAGATCGCGTTCCAAACCAACTTGCTGGCACTGAACGCTTCCGTGGAAGCGGCACGTGCTGGAGAACAAGGGCGCGGCTTCGCCGTGGTCGCCTCCGAAGTGCGCAACCTCGCTGGACGAAGCGCTTCGGCGGCAAAAGAAATCAAAGAGCTGATCGAAGACTCTGTAAAGAAGGTCAACGACGGCGCGAAGTTGGTTGATGAGTCAGGCGACACATTGACCGAGATCGTCGGCGGCGTTAAGCAAGTGACCGACATCGTGTCCGATATCGCCGCGGCCTCACAAGAGCAGTCCTCTGGCATCGAACAGGTCAATCAAGCCGTGATGCAAATGGACCAGATGACGCAACAAAACGCGGCGTTAGTAGAGGAAGCATCGGCCGCCAGCGCAACGATGGGCGACCAGGCAGACAAGCTCCGCAAACTAGTCGGTTTCTTCAAGACTGGCGAGGCAGCTAAATCCGCACCTATAAAAGAAACGCATCCTCCAGCTGCATCGCCGAGCGCACCGCAATCGCCGTCAAGCGTCGAACGTCGCTCTACTGCGAGGCCTTGGAGCGCGTCCAACTCGCACCACAGCAAAACCGTCGCGGCACCGAAGCTTCGGGTCGCGACGCAAAATGCCACCGACGATGACTGGGAAGAGTTTTAAGGACTAGGAACCCGCGCGCGCGGCGCACCAGCGTCGCGCGCTCAGCTGGATCCCAGTGTCCATCAGTTGTAGCCAGTTCAGTCGCGCAGGCGCTGCGCTTGTACACGGTAGGCACACACCGACGTCCGACCAGCCCGCTCCGACGCGGCGTCCTCAACGCCTGTCGCTACACCTTCCAGCACCTCGCCTTGGACCGGAAATGGGCTTTTGTTTTTCCTATCATCCGGAGGATAACTCAGCGGTGAGAACGGTGGCCATATAAGCCATGTGTCGTGGATTCAATTCCCACTACCCCGACCAAGCGCAAGCTACTCGCTTGCGCTGCTGGCCACTGTTCATTTCACATCGCCATTGCTCGCCACGCTGACGAGTTCGGCCTTATGACGGGCATAGGCGCCATGCGCATGCGCATTTAAACAACACAGTTACCGCGTGCACCAGCCACTCGCGTCCGTGCCCGCAAACCAATCATTCGGGAACGCGCGCGGCAAGTCCGTCGTCGTCGACGGGCAGACGACGACTTGTCTCGTTGAGGTAATCAGGTCATGTAGAGGATCTCTATCACTGACGGCCACCAACGTTTGCTCAGGGGTAAGAAGATGAAGAACTTACTGGTCATTGTTGCGATCATCGTCGCTATTTTTGCGGCGCTGATTTTGATGATGTTTCGCGGACAGCCGTTGGGCTCACTCAGCGACGTTGATGTAACTAATCGCAGCGAAGTTAATGACAGGATTTTTTGGCAGGGGACGCGAACTTCATCGACGACGCGGTGGCCGCTGCATCGGCATTGGTTTTGAAGTAGGCGACGGGTTCGGTGGCCAGGACTTCGGAGGTGGTGGTGATGGCGGCGGAGACGGTGGCGGCGGTTAATGCCCCGCTCCAGTCGGTTCATTCGACCGCACTTTCGTTGTTTTGCCTCAGCAGTCTTCCTCGACGTCATGGTAATACCGAGCACGGCCTGGCGCCGAATGGCTCACGTGCATGCGGTGCAAGGCGTTTGCCCGATCGTTTAGGTCTGTGGACGTTAAGTCGCTTTCGTCGGCGTCGCGTACGCCGTTTAGATAATCTTGTGGGTCAACGTGGTCGACGAAGCCCAAGTTTGGTGAGCCGAGCGCGTAGCCCATGAGCGCCTGCACTTCGCGTGGGAGTTCTCTCGCTTGTTCGTGTGGCACTGCGAGGTATTGATTCTCTTCTTGTCTTAGCCAGCCTAGAGCGTAATGCAACGCGACACCGGTACGGGAGGCTTTGGAGCGGTTTGCTCCGCCGCCGTGGATGACGTTACCTGTATAAATCAACACCGAGCCTGCGGGCATCTCCGTCGAGTGGATCTCGTTTGATTGCGGTACGCGGTCGTTATCCCAAAGGTGGCTGCCAGGGACGATGCGCGTGCCGCCGTTCTCGGCGGTAAAGTCCGTCATCGCCCACATGGTTGCGAGGGTTAACGGCGGACAGGGATTGGCGATCGGGAACATGCTAGTGTCCCGATGTAGAACTTGCTTGTTTTCACCCGGCTCCAGATGCATGACGCCGGTGTAGTGAACATGATAGCGCACGCAATGCGGAAGTAGCGCGTTGTCTGCGACACCAAGCACATATGGATACATCAACAGTTGTTGTACCGCTGACGAGCGCGCCAACAACGCGCCGAACCGCTTGGTCTTTCGTCCCATGAAACCATCATGGCCGGTATGAGCGGCTTCTAGCGTTGGCTCAAGGTCAGCTATGAGGGCATCTCGCACGTCCGCGGAGATCGCGTCTTGAACGATTGCGTACCCGTCTCGCGCGACAGCGTCACAAACATCAGATAGTGGGGCATCAGCTGCAAAGATATTCGTAAGCCCGGTCATTGGTCGCCCTCCTTCCCGAGCTTACGGGCGCTCTCCAGCACATCATAAATCCACTCGGTCGCCGGCGCGTAAATATCTAGAAACTCGGCTGGCTCATCGCCCAGGATCTCACCGCCATGTGGCAGGTCGGCAGGCGCATACCAGCAATCGCCTGGCCCGATCTCACGCGTCTCCGTGCCAACGGTGAGCAAGAGACGCCCTTTCAACAACACGCTGAATTGCTCATGCGGATGCGAATGCATCTCATACGTCGCGCCAGGCTTATAGACGGCACGCAACAGATGCATCTCCGCTACAGATACGATTTGCGTATCAACGCCAGAGTCTTCGAAGCGCCAGCACTCCAATTCGTTCCCGGAAAAGATCTTGCCGGTTTCTTCTCGCATCGCTTCAGCCCTCATGTGCGTGCAATGGCAACAGACTGACATGGTCTTTGCGGCGACACTGTCCCCATTCAGCTCCGGTGTTTTCGTGATGCGTTGTCAGTACGTCAAGGTCGCCCTAATCCCCTTCCTCCGCAGCCTTTTTCAAATCTGGCTCATGATGTGAGCCTAATGGCGCGCTCTTAGTTTGGCCGGACTTCATTGCCTCGGCGGCGCGGGGGTTCTCTTTGATCTTGGCGAGGATGGCCTGGCCGGCACGTTCAAACGCATCACGGTGCTCCACGACGTAGCGGCGGCTTTCGCGGTAGGCGTCTAACATACCGGTCATCTCCGGCATGACATAACGGGCGACCATATCCCAGCTGCGCCGTGTCGCTTCGCGGTTGGCCCAGTCGTGAACAAAGCCGACAACGGTGCCAAAGCCACCGGTCACTCCTTGTAACGCCCTCAAGCGATTGACTAGATCGTCGGGCGTCCCGATGACTGCGATCGCGCCGTCGGCGAAGCCGGTCTGCTCAATGCCTTGATCGGGGTCGTCGAAAGGCTGCAGTCCGGGTCGCATCAGCGTGCCGACGCTGTATTCGTTATGCCAACGGAAGAGTCCTTCGCGGGCTTCGGCGATCGCTTGCTCGCGCGTCTCCGCGATGTGCCACATCATGACGATGCGCCAGTTCTTGCGGTCGACGACGTTGCCGTGTTTCCGTGCTGCCTCCTCCGCAAAGCTCCACTGCGTTGGTAGTGCGTTCAAACCGTCTGAAGACATCGAGCCGATCGACAGGACACCGGTGCCATATTTGCCGGCCAGAGTCATGCCGGAGGGGCTGATCATCGATGCGACCGCAAACGGTAAGTCCTCTTGCACAGGCAACAGCTGTAACTTTGCGTCGTTCAAGGTGAACCACTCGGACTCGTGGGTAATCCGCTCCTCACCTTGAAGCAAGCGCTTGATGATGCCGAGCGCTTCGTCCTGGCGGTCACGCTGTGTCATCGGATCGATGCCCATGACGTAAGCGTCCGACGGTAGCGCGCCGGGGCCGGAGCCAAAGATTGCACGACCGTTCGTCATGTGGTCCAACTGCACGATGCGCTGCGCGACGATGAATGGATGATGGTAGGGAAGCGACACCACGCCGGTGCCAAGGTTGATGCGGTGCGTGCGTTCTCCAGCCGCGGCCAGGAACATCTCTGGCGACGCGATCATTTCCCAACCGGTCGAGTGGTGCTCGCCGCACCAAAACTCCTCGTATCCGAGTCGGTCTAGCTGCTCGACCAACTCCAGGTCGGATCGAAACTGTAGGACCGGGTTCTCGCCGATAGGGTGATGCGGCGCCAAGAATGCGCCAAATTTGAGGCCAGCCATCTAATGCTCCCCGCCATTACATAAACCAAGCAAAGACCTTAAGACTGACAGTGTGTTCGTGCCGGGTCTACCGTCATACTGGCGACAGACCGACTGGGACGAGCGCCCTTAAGCCGCGATAAGGCCCGCCAATGGCTTCGAGGAATTCGTCTTCGGTGAACGGCTTGCCCTGGAACTTGCTCGCGGCCACACCGCGTCCGGCTGTGCGACGATTGGGATGTCGCGGGGATAACCGGAGACCAGTACAACGCGCAGGTCAGGGTGACGGCCTCTCAGGATGCGAGCCAATTCTGGGCCTTGCACCTTGCCTGGCATGGACAACGTCCGAGACCAGGAGTTCAGGCTCCTCGAGTCCGCTGCTCGCAAGCGCCGCGTCAGCGGTTGAGATTTCGCTGATGCGCGCGCCCTGCTCGACTAGATATCCCTGCATCAACTCGCGCACGCCGGCAGCATCTTCTATAAGTCAAACGTGTTTGGCGGCCAAGTCTGGAGACCCATTGAGGCCAAGCTCTGTTGGTTCTTCCATCGCGCCGGCATCTAGGCCCGCGGCCAAGAAATACAACTGAATTTCGGCACCCTCGCCAACTTGGCGGGCCTGCCGCTTGCATGTAGTCAGCGCTGCGCTCGTCCACGGTAGGCCCACACCGACATCCGCCCAGCCCGCACCGACGCGGCGTCCTCAACGCTTTGTCACTACACCATCCAGTACCTCGCCTTAGAGCGGAAATGAGCTTTTGTTTTTCCTATCCTCGCGCAGACATGGGAATCGAGCGTGTGACGATGGTGATTCTGCGCCGTCAGAATGACGCGTTACGTCGCCTTGATGTGCTGGCGAACTACGTGGCGGGGAACGCCTGAAGCAAAGCCCCAGAGCCGTTTGCGCCTGAGATTCATGCGCAGCGACCGGTGCGCCAAAAGAGTGAGCTACTCGGGGTACTTCCTCTTCGCCGTAGCCTCAGCGGTACTGCTGCTGAAGAACCCGTCCTCCTCCTTCGTATACGCAGTCCACTCGTACGTGTGCACGCGGCCCGGCGGGCACGGACTCTGATAAGTGAATCCACCCGAGTCGATCACGTCCTCGCCGCTGTATGGCACCGTGCTGCCTCCGTGGCTGTAGCCCGGCGCATCCAGGTTATTCATCTGAAACTCGATAAACTTGGTTCCCTTCGGCACGTTCTTCAGTTTGAAGATCGGGTTCGGGACGACGTTCGGCGAGCCCACATGGCACGACGAAATGTCGCCGCACCTCGGGTGAACTCCTGGTGGCCATACCTGCGGTAGCACCAACTCTGATCGCCGGGAGGCACCCGAGTTCCTCCCGTAATCGAGGTTTAAGCGCAGCTATTCAGCCAAGACACTGGCACCCAACATAGGTCGTGAACAAACGCGGCCGTTCGAGTCTGCAGCCGGCGAAACAGTCGAATCATACGGATTCACGAATCCGTTCAACGAACGTAACGACGAGCATCAAAATGACGTAAACCAAGATCACGAGCAACACCAACAGCCAGTTCAGCAAAGTGGAGGCATGCTGTGCGACGAGCGCCGCTCCAGCGCTAAACACCATCAGGCTGTATTCGACCAAGGTTGTTCGACGGTGGGACCATCCGAGTTGGACCATGCGCTGATAGAAGTGTGAACAATGCGCTTCCCAAACTCGCTCGCCATTCCTTGCGCGCCTCAAAAGCGTGACGGTCGAATCCGCGATAAATGGCCCAAACGCCATCACACCGAGCCACCAATCAAACACCCCCAATTCTTCGCCCAATACGATCATGCCAGCTGCGAGATAACCCAACGTGACGGAGCCAACATCGCCAAGGAAGATTCGCGCGGGCGGAAAGTTGCTGACCAAGAAACCGCCACAACTCGCAGCGATCACAACGGAGATAAAAGCAAAGGTCGATTCCACCGAGTCGTATCCGAGCAGCGCGAGCGTGCCAAATCCGATCACGCCCATACCGCCCGCCAACCCGTCCATGCCGTCCATAAAGTTAAACAGGTTCGTCATCCACACTACCAAGAGGGTGACAGGAACAAACAGCAACCAAGCAGGCACATCCCAAATGATTCCAGGCGCGACAACGCCGTTTGGCACATCGGCAAAAGCGACGAGCAGTGCGGCTGCAACCAAATGAACGGCCAGGCGGACGGCTTGCGATAGGCCCCGCCAGTCGTCGATATAAGAGATCACCGCCACGAGTAAAGCGCCCAAGAGTAACGGCCACCAACTCGAGCTCAACATCCCAAACACGGCGCTAATCAAGACGGTCGAACCCACCACGGCGACAACTGCAAGACCACCGCCCCGCGGTGTGGCTTCGTTATGTAACGAACGATTGCCTGGAATGTCGAGGCGATAGAGTCGCGACGCCGGATTCGCTAATCCGAACGACCCAAGGGCAGTGAGCCCAAATGCCAGCAGTACGGGAATAAGTGGATCGAATGCCATCGCCTTACAATCCCGACTTCCAGGCCGTAACCCATTGTTGAATGACGGGTTCGAGCCGGCGCTCTGATCTGAACCCCGTGTCGTCGACTAGGGCCGAGTCGTCGTACCACGCGGATTCGGAAAGCTTTTCAAAACTATGCGAATCGAGGGGCATTCGGCGCCTTAGCAGCTTGCCAACTACGTCGCCAACTTTCGCCAATGCCCGAATCACGCCCGACGGCATGGAACAGCGCCACTTGCCGCCGTCGATCGCCACAGCCATAGCGCGCTGTAGTTCTTCCGTAGAGTAGGCACGCGGTCCACTCAGCACATATCTACGCCTCGCGCACTTATCGCTTTGAGCGAGAGCCAGCATCGCGCCAACAACGTCATCAACGTGAATCATTGAACGTTTGTTGTCTGCGATGTCGAGTATCGGAAAAACAGGCACGGTCATGAGTTTGAACAGTCGCTTCAGATTTCCCACGGGCTCGGGACCAAACACCAGGCAAGGGCGCACAATTCGCACCGTCAGCTCTCGCTGGTCCGCTATCGTCAACAACGCCCGCTCCGCTGCCAACTTGCTGCGACCATACGCCCCCATCGGGCGCTCCTCATTGTCTTCGTTGAGCCTGATGGCTCCCCCCTCTCCCATGGCTTTGACAGAACTCACAAATACCAGCTGTTTGACACCCGACCTTGCAGCCGCGTCAGCAACTTCTAGAGTTCCGGTGACGTTAACGCGCTGATACGGCTCATCTTCATTCAGCTCATCGGCTAGCTCGTGAGCCCTGCCGGCCACATGAAATACCGTATCGACACCATCCAACGCTGCATGCGGCATTGGCCCAGTGCCTAAGTCGTGCACTATCACTTGGTGCCACGGTCCATCGACCGCATTGCGCAGGACGGCGCGCACCGTTGCACCCTGGCGAATCAACTCATCGGTTAACCGCCGCCCGATGAAGCCATTGGCACCGGTCACTGCGACCAGAGTGTCACGCACGGTGGCAGCACCAACGGATGGCACACCAAATCATCATGGAGTCTCGGTGGTCCGTCATGACAACGCCGGGGTGTAGACGTCAAACGTCTGCTTCACGATGTGCGATTCAGCGAAGTGTGCGAGCACGTCCTTGCGGGCGTTGGCGGCATATTCTAAACGCAGCGCTTTAGACATGGCCAAGGCCTCCAGGGCCTGGGCAAGTAGCTTTGCCATCTTTGGAGCGACCAACAGTCCATTAGACTCGTGCCTCACCACATCGCGACAAACCGACACGTCCGTGGATATCAACGGTCGTGACGTCGAAGCGGCTTTGAGCAGAGACTTCGGCAGGCCCTCTCGGTAGGACGACAAAGCAGCGATGTGCGCCTCAACGCCAAACTCGCGCGATATCGTCGCGGAGTCCCCACCATTCGATAATGCCTTCTTGGGCCCAAACATCCCACTGCAAGTGCCTGCGAACGCGCGGCAGCTAGTCGCCGCAGATGATAAGGATCATCCTGACCTGGTTCGTCGTTCGGGTCGTCTTCTTTGCAATTCATCAACTTTATCTGTAGTGATCGCCATTGCCAGCGGCGCCGCGCCGAGGGCACTTGAACGGCCACTGCTGACTATGACGCCAGCAGACGCTCAAGGTTCTTGATCGCCGGGCCCGTCAATTCGAGGCTGCGCTGACGTGCTTCCTGATAACGCGGCGACTCTTGAGCGCCAAGATCCGCTGGCCGGGTCGTCGCATCGAGGCGTGAGTTCTCCAACCACTTCCTAATTCGGTCTTCGCGCATCCACGCGACGCTGTTAATCAAATTGCCGAGCGTCACGCTGAGCCAATCAAGCTCTGAGTCCGGATGCGGCACAACCCTACAAATAGCGTTCTTGCTCTCGTCGTCATCCTCTAGTGTCTCTACATGCGCAACAAATGCGGCGCTGAATGCCTGCTGGCAGGTTCGCACCGTCTGCAACGTGATCAGTCCCTCCGAAAAAATCGGTTCCACGGGCCGTCGCGGCAACCCGTCTGCCGTACAATCGACAAACAAAGTTGATGCATCAAACGCCAAGTCGCCGTGCTGCAAACAAATCTTGTCCCGCTCGATGCGCTCGACACGGCCGAGACGTACGACATTTTCTATGCGTTGCAGTTGTTCAACCTCGTAACGCGTCACCGTGGCACATCGATACATCGTGGGTTTCACGTTCGGGTCGAGCCGCATCAACTGCCCACACGCTTCCAAGCCTGCAAACAGATCGTCGACCGTTTGGGCATGCGCGCACGCGTCAACTAGCTCCGTTCTGC
>JACLAC010008316.1_pt1 | contig 20357 bp, 16 predicted proteins | sample 8027881 | NCBI WGS metagenome assembly JACLAC01 (sample SAMN15725517, study PRJNA655200) | protist metagenome | isolation source: fluorescence activated cell sorting (FACS) single amplified genomes of... | place: Spain: Blaines Bay Microbial Observatory, Mediterranean Sea | collected 2016-01-19 | reverse complement strand
TTCAATTAGAAGCAGACTTACGAAGTGTGAATGGCTCTATTGATGTTGTTTCTAAAACAATGGATCAAATTCAGAATAGAAAAAGTAGACCTAGTTCTACTTCAGATTCGAAATCGATGAAAAGAATTCCTAAAAAATCTTCTACTTCGAAACGAATGTCGTCTAAAACTTCCACCTCTAAAAGAATGGCCTCTAAAACGTCGACTTCTCGAAGAATGTCATCTGAAACGTCTACCTCTCGAAGGATGTCTTCAAAAACATCGATAGCTAGAAAAATACCTCTTTTAAGAGATGAAGATGAGCATTCTAGTAAAGCAGCTCAGAAAAAGCAAGAGCTATTGTATATGAGTATGGCTGGTTTAGGGTTAGTGATCATTGGTGTGATTGTTATTCTCTATCATATGAGCACTTCGAGTACTCCAGCTTTTATGGCTCGAGCTACCAAAGTTTTCGGGCAAGTACAGGCTATTAGAGGAACGGATATTGTCATGATCAAGGATGACTCGCTCATATTAGATGGCGATAAATTGGTTGTGTCAGATTTAGCGGAATGTCACCTTAGTTATGAATTAGATGGTAGTAAATTGGTTTTAGCTAAAACGACGAAGGTTGACCTAAGTATTAAAAGTGGATCTAAGATCGTTGATTTACACAATGGAATCATTCATGGCCTTGTCACAAAACAAGAAAAAGGCAAAGCTATGATCTTAAGCACACGTTATTCAAAAACGACCACAACGGAAAGTCAGTTTAGATTATCTCATATCTCAAATAACTCAGAAATATTTGTTTTTGAAGGCAGTGCCATTTTTGAGTCAGCTTCTGGTATAAAAAGAGCTATCATTGATAAAGGAGAAAATGCAGAAGTAGGTGCAAAAATCCCATTTAGATTAAAAAAATAAGCTTCATACTTTGAATAGTCGAGACTCACCTATCAGGTTCTAGTTAAAAAATTTAGACGGGATTACAGGAGAAGCGACGATTAAAGCCGATAATAATCAGGGAGTGAAAGTCTCCCACTTTGAAGGGTTAGCAACCCACATTGCCCCCGAGTCATGTGTAGGCGGTCGTAAGGCTGCTGGCGAAGCGTTGACAGGGGAAAGCACGGGCTCAGTATTGAGCCACGAAATGCCTACAAATCTGGAGGCCGACCACGTTCCTGTGTTGGGAAGGCCACACCAAGACAAGCGATATGCGAGTTTGTCATGGCTCCAGCGGGGTCAGCGATCTGGTGCACGTGCGGAAGTTTATTATGCGGAAATCGAGAGATCCCTTTGTTTGCCTGAAGCGTCCCAGCTTCAGGTACGGTTTGAGAAGGCTAATCACCAAAGTCAAACATGCACGACAAGGGGAAGTCGGACAGAAGCATGGTACCTGAGAAGGGGGCGAACAAAACCTGTAAAAGGGCAGCGGAGTTCCTGGAGGGAGAGCTAATGACCAAGGGGAATCATGAGCAGTCAGCACCTGCTGTAGCACAGTATACAGGTAAGGGTTCGATTGGGCTGAGCATGATACGGAAGGCAGCAGAACGAGACAAATCCACTCGTTTTACCAGCCTTATGCACCACCTAACAGAAGACCTACTCATGGATGCATTCTTTGCGTTAAAGCGAAATGTAAGCATGGGTGTGGACGAGCTGTCATGGACTGAATATAAAGAAGGTGTCACTAATCGGATATCCAATCTCTATAGTCAAATCCAAAATGGGACATACCGAGCAAAACCAAGTAAGAGGATTTACCTGCAAAAGCCAGACGGACGTAAAAGACCGATTGGTATAGCAGCATTGGAAGACAAGATTGTCCAACATGCGTGTGTATGGGTACTAAACGAAATATATGAGGTAGATTTTCTAGGGTTTAGCTACGGCTTCCGAATAGGCCGCAACCAACATAAAGCACTGGACGCGGTTTGGGTGGGCATAGATAGAAGGAAGGTAAGCTGGATCCTGGATGCGGATATAAAAGGTTTCTTTGATAACATCGACCATGTATGGATGATGAAGTTTTTGGAACATCGCATTGCAGATAAACGGATGCTACGCTTAATCCAGAAATGGCTAAAGGCGGGAGTGTCTGAAGAGGGAGAGTGGTCAAATACAGTGGTCGGGACACCACAGGGAGCAATAATTTCACCACTTTTGGCGAATATATATTTGCACTACGTATTGGACCTATGGGTTGAAAACTGGAGGCACACAGCCAAAGGGGGCCAAATAATAGTACGCTTTGCCGACGATTTCGTAGCAGGCTTTCAGTACAAATCGGAGGCCGAAGGGTTTCTTGAAGCACTGAAGACGAGAATGAAAAGGTTTGGTTTAGAACTACACGAGACCAAGACCAAGCTCATGGAGTTTGGGAGGTTTGCTGCATCAAATCGGAGGGAAAGAGGTGAAGGAAAACCAGAGACATTTAGTTTCCTGGGATTTACACACATCTGCTCGACGACGAAGAAAGGCAAATTTCTAATAAGGAGAATTACCATCGCAAAGAAGATGAGAGCAAAAGTTGTAGACATCAGAGAAAAACTGAGAAAGCGGATGCATCGTCCTGTAGATGAAACCGGAAAATGGCTGAAGTCAGTCGTTCAAGGTCACTTTAACTACTACGCGGTTCATGGGAATTTTAAAGCCTTAAATGCCTTCCGACACTGGTGTAGCTATAGTTGGCTAGCCAGTCTGAGAAGAAGGTCACAAAGAGGTAAGAAATTAACATGGAAAAAGTTCTCTAAAACCTTGGAGAAGTGGATGCCGACACCAAAGTTGGCACACCCATATCCATCAGAGCGACTTCACGTTAATACCCAAGGTAGGAGCCGTGTGCGCTAGCAGTGCCAGCACGGATCTGCACGGGGGGTGCCCAGCAATGGGCATTCCTACCGTAACTAGACACGATATTTACCTTCCTATAAATTAAAATTAAGGTGAACATGAAGTTTAAACTTTGGCCAAAATAAGTTCAATATCAATTGGGAAGTTAAAGGTTTGTGGCCTAAGTAGATTGATAATCGATCCTGAAATTCCTGTAATCATGTCAAAAAAGTTTCCTGCTAAATAAATTTCAAGAAGAAATACTTAAATTATGCACATTATTTGTAGAAGAGCCAAAAATAAGTCTTTTTCATATAAAAATTGGTGCTTTGGTAGAATTTTTATAATTTTTTGTCATAATCGTCCTAAATAAATGAGGTATTCCGTATAGGTTTATACTTGTTAAGGTTTTTGAGATAATTTAAGATGATCCAAAGTAGAAATCATTTTTTAAAAATATCAGCCATGGGGTTTTCATTACCCATGTTAGAGACTTTCTCTGATTCAACTATAAATAACTCATCGCCAGCTAAACGTTTAGTTTGTATAGGTTCTAACTTAGGGTTTCATAGAGAGGCCTTCTTTCCTAAAGAAGCAGGGAGAAATTACAAAGCTCCAACAACCCTTTCACATGTAGACCATCATCGTAAAGACTTCACCGTATTTTCTGGTTTAGATCATAGAGCAGGAAATGGACATGGCCAATGGGATAACTTTTTATGTGGGAATATAAAAGGTACTCACTCATTAGATCAAATGGTCGCAGATGAGATAGGGCACTTAACAAAAGTTCCTTCCATTCAGTTATGTTCGGGTGGTATTCCAGGTATTCAAAAAGTGAGTTATACAAAACGTGGTATTCCATTGCCGATGACAGATAGGCCGAGTGTTTTATATCGAAAAATGTTTGCTTCTAAAGAAGAAAGAAAAAGAACTAACTATCTGATTAATAGTGGAAAAAGTTCTATCGATGTCGTTTTAAAAGATGCCAAAGCCCTCTCTAAAACGATCAGTCATCACGATAAAGCAAAACTATCTGAATATCTGAGCTCTGTTCGAGAAGTTGAAAAGCGCATGATCAATCAACAGAAATTTTTGAGTAAAGGGCCTACTAAAATAAATTATAAATTACCAGGCTATGACCCTATCGCACCTTCATTGATGTTAGAGTCAGAAAAGATCATGTATGATTTAATGGCATTGGCACTGCAAACAGATACAACGAGAGTGATGACCTTATTTTTAGCAGGGCTAGGGCAAGTCTTTACGATAGATGGCTATACGTTAAAAGCAGGTTACCATGCCTTATCTCATCATGGGAATGACCCTGATATGATCACCGATTTAGTAAAAGTAGAGTCAGAACACATGAAATGTTTTAACAACTTTTTAACAGATTTAAAAACTAAAAATGATTCACAAGGAGAACCCTTATTAAACTCTACCATTGTATTGTTAGGAACAGGCATGGGCAATGCCTCTGTACACGATAATTCAAACCTACCGACCTTAGTAGCAGGAGGTGGTTTTAAACATGGTTCACATATAAAAACAAACAAAGATGATCGAAATGCTCATTTATTAGGTGACCTATACATTACTTTACTGAATCAAATGGGGCTTGAAAGGACCAGCTTTGCCAACGCTCGAAGAAGGTTGGAGATTGTATGAGGTTTTTTTTATTTAGTTCATTTCTGTGTCTTTCTAATTTAGTTGGAGCTGAAAAACTAGCAGATCAACAATGGGACTTTTTATCTAATTATTGTTTAGATTGCCATGACGAAGAAATTAAAAAAGGCGATATTAATTTAGATGTTGATCTCATTGAATGGAGTAACCCCAAGGTAAGAGACCATTGGAGTGATGTCTATACCATGTTAGAGCGTGGTAAAATGCCACCGAAAAAGAAAAAGTCTCAACCGAGTTCTAAAGAAAGAAAAGAATTCATGACTTGGTTAGACCAGAAATTAATGAAAAAAAGTGTCATAGGTGGTACTCCGATACGTCGTTTAAATAGTCGAGAGTACGAAGAAACGATTAAAGAAGTTTTCGGTTTAAAAAACTATCAACTACCCCATAGTTTTCCAAGAGATTTCTCTCATCATGGTTTTGATACTTTAGCTGAAGATTTGGTGGTTTCCCCTTCTCACTTTGAAGCCTACTCTCAAAGTGCGACTGAAATAGCTGACTACTTCTTCCCTCCAGTTCGCTCTTTTCCTAAAAAGCAAAATTGGAATATTTTACCGACAGACTTAACAATAAGTTATTCTTCTTCTTATATTATGAATGGAGCTATGAGATTAGCTTCTAAAGGTGGAAGGACAAGGAATGGAACTTGGCCTACTAAATTTGAAGCGATAGCATCTGGGACGTACAGAGTGGATTTAAAGTTATCTACTTTTAACCCGCCTAAAGGTGAATTGCCACAAGTTGAATTACGAGCTCATAAAAATAAAGCAGGTAGTGAGCGTTCTTTAGGAATATTTGAGCTGAAAAGTGAAACCCCAGAAGTTTTTCAAAAAGAAGTGACTTTATATAAAGGTGAAAATTTACTGTTTTTTTATAAGAATGCACCTTATGGCTACGAAAATAAGGATACCTTCAAAGAAACTATGCGTCAGATTTTTAGCGAAGATCCAAAACTAGCAGCTGCTTGGGACTCTGTTGATAAAGTTGCTAGGGGAGGCATTGGTTGGGCTAGAGTGAAAGAGGCTTTTAAAAACCCTAATCTTGATGCATCAAAGTATAAAAGGGGTACGAAAGAATTTGAGGAGTTGATGAAGAAAGTTAGTAAAAGTCCAGTTTCTACTGGAGAAACCTTAGTTTATAAATACTTTGAAGAAGGACCCAATGTTGGGATACACCAAGTGGATGTCAGTGGTCCATTAAAAGCTGTTGTTGATCCTGAGGTCATGAATCAACAAAAAGTAAGCTTAGCTTTTTTAGGAGACTATAAAAAAAGTGATGATACGTCTCTAAATAAGTTTATGGATAGATACTTAACGAAAGCTTTTAGAAGAAAAGTAAGCATAGATGAAGTGAATGGATATGTAGAACTGGTTCACAAGGAATTGGTAAAAGGAGAAAGAATAGAAGAAGGTTTACATTTGGCTATTAGAACATCTCTAACATCTCCTAGTTTTCTATATAGAGAAAAAGGAAGTGGCCCATTGACGCAAAACGAGCTAGCTTCAAGACTATCTTACTTTCTAACGAGTGGTCCACCCGATGAAAAGCTGACTTATGATGGTATGAACTCAAAACTAAACGAAGAAGGTAAGTTATCGGAACATACAAAACGCTTGATTAAAAGCTTTAAGAATAAAAAGTTCATTCACGATTTTACCTCTCAATGGTTAGATACAGATGTGATTGATACCATCATGCCGGATAGAACAGTTTTTAAGGGATTTAAAGGATCTCATATAAATACCATGAAGGATGAAGTTGAAACGAACTTTTATGAAGTTTTAAATAAGAACTTATCTGTCATGGAGTTCATTGACCCTGACTTTATATATACAAATAAAGAACTAGGAGAAAAAATATATGAACTTAAAAATGCGCCTAAACAAGCCAAGCTCAAAAAAGTACAGATAGAAAGAGGCACTAAAAAAGGTGGTATTTTAACCATGCCGGCTGTCATGATGGCAACAGCGAATGGCGTGGATACTCAGCCTGTTTTACGAGGTGTGTGGATGTTAGAAAATATATTAGGAACACCTCCCCCTGCTCCACCTAAAAATGTTCCCGCTCTACCGCCTGATACTGCAGATGCTGTAGGTCCAAGAGCCAAGTTGGCGGCCCATATGAAATCTGAATCATGTTCGAGCTGTCATGAAGATATCGACCCAATGGGCTTTGTGTTTGAAAACTTAAGTCCAGTTGGAAAGTGGAGAGATTTTTATCCAACGAAAAGTAAAGCTCAAAAACCCATGGCGATTAATGCTTCTGCAACAATGCCAAATGGAACTAAGTTAAATGATATTCGAGACTTAAAGCGTTATTTGGTGGAGAACCCTGACGTTTTCACAAATTGTTTGGCTGAAAAAATAATGAGCTATGCCACGGGTCGTGAAATAAATTATCGTGAGAAAGAAATTCTGAAAAGTATTGTCGAAGATAATATAGAAAATGGCAATAAGTTTTACGACTTAGTCCTTAGCTTGGTAAACAGTGAAGTTTTTAAAGCTAGGTAATATTTAAGCTTGATTTAGAAACTCTTTCAAGCGTGTTGTAAATAAGTTCGGCTCTCTGGCATGAACCCAATGATCAGCACCTTCAAAGGTTTCTATTTCAGCATTGGGAAAATGTTTCATAATTAAAGGATGATCTTGAGTTTCAACATAGGGTGATTTTTCACCACGAATGAATAAGGTTTTGTTTAAATAACTGGCTTCTGTTTCTGGGAAGCTAGAAATTCCAGGTCCTCCAGAAATTAAAGCATCTAAATGTATTCTCCATTTAAAGCCACTTTCGTCTTTGAGGAGATTGGTTAAAAGAAAAGCACGTAACTCTTTTTCTAGTATGTGTTCGCTTAATATTTCGTCAGCTTCTTTTCTCGATGCAATCACAGATAAATCTAAACTTTTCATGGCTTTCATAACAAAGGAAAACCAAGGAGGGTAAGCTTTAGGAGCAATATCTTCTATTAACAAAGATTGTACTTTACTAGGGTTTTGAAAAGCTATGAGCATGGCAATTTTACCACCTAAGCTATGACCAATAAATTGTGCAGAGTCAATACTCTGTTCTTCCATAAATTCTAGAATAGCGTCTACATTTTCTTGAAAGGTAAACTTTGCAGTGTGAGATGAGCTACCGTGATTGAGTAAATCTATATTAAAAACACGATACTGATCAGAAATTCTTTTAACGATGGTTTGCCAATTTTGAAGAGAGGCAAATAAACCATGTAAAAAAATAATAGGTGGTCCATCTGATGGACCACTTTCACGAAAATGTAATTTTAAACCTTCTCCCATTTGGCTGTTTTAACTAAACGAGAGAAGTTTGTTTAAACGTGAATGGCTCGACCGTCGACACCTAGTGCAGCTTCTTTTAAAGCTTCTGCTAGGGTTGGGTGTCCATGACATATACGTGCAATATCTTCAGCAGAGGCTTCATAAGCCATAGCAGTAACAGCTTCGGCAATTAGTTCTGATGCACTAGGTCCAACAATATGTACACCTAGTACACGATCGGTCTCTTTATGAGCAATCACTTTAACAAAGCCATCTTTCTCGCCCATACAGCGAGCTCTAGGGTTTGCCATAAAAGGGTATTTACCAGTTTCAATAGGTAAGCCAGCTTCTTTACACTCTTCGGTTGTTAGACCAACACTAGCCACTTCTGGCCAAGTATAAACAATGCCTGGGATCTCTAAGTAATTAACATGGCCATGACCACCAGCGATAATTTCAGCTGCGGCTACGCCTTCTTCTTCAGCTTTATGAGCTAGCATAGGTCCGTCGACAATATCACCGATGGCATAAATACCTGGAATATTCGTTTCAAAGTTATCGTTAATAACAATGCGGCCTCTTTCAGAAATAACACCCACAGCATCTAAACCTAACTCTTCTGTATAAGCACGACGTCCGATAGAAACGAGAACAATATCGCCCTCTAGTTCTATCTCTTCATCTTTCTTGTTTTTAGCCTGAACCTTAATCGTTTTTGATAGTACTTTAGCTCCAGTGACACCTGTGCCTAAATAAAACTCCATGCCTTGTTTTTTTAGAACCTTCTGCATGGTTTTAGATACTTCTATTTCCATACCTGGTAAAATAACATCTTGAAACTCTACCACGGAAACTTTTGAGCCCAATCTTAGATAAACACTACCCAGTTCTAAGCCAATCACGCCACCACCTACAACGATGAGGTGTTTCGGCACTTTCTCTAAAGCGAGAGCACCTGTACTAGAAACGATCCTTTTTTCATCGTAAGGTAAAAAAGGAAGAGGCGTCGATTCAGAGCCTGTTGCTAGTAGAATATTTTTCGCTTCATAAACTTTTCCAGCAACTTCAACTTTACCAGTAGCGACAATTTTAGCTTCACCATCAATACGTGTGACTTTATTCTTTTTAAATAGCCCATCGATCCCTTTCGTGAGGTTGTCGACGATATCAGACTTTCTCGACATCATTTTAGTAAGATCAAATTTTAAGCCTTTGGCTTCAATACCATGATCACTGAAGTGATCACGAGCATTAGCAAAATTTTCTGAGCTTTGTAGAAGAGCCTTAGATGGAATACAGCCCACGTTTAAGCAGGTTCCACCTAGAGTTTTACGTTTTTCAACACAAGCGACTTTAAGGCCTAATTGTGCTGCACGTATAGATGCAACATATCCACCAGGACCAGCACCGATGACGATTAAATCGAAAGAGGTTTCAGACATGATACGATCTATTAAAGCTCCAACATGATATTGGCCGGATCCTCAATACACTCTTTGATTTTCACCAAAAAGGAAACGGCTTCTTTACCATCGACAATACGATGGTCATAACTTAAGGCAACATACATCATGGGGCGAATAACAATTTCGTCGTCGATGACAATGGCGCGTTTTTCAATTTTGTGTAAGCCTAAAATAGCACTTTGTGGAGGATTTAAAATAGGTGTGCTGAGTAAGCTACCGAATACTCCACCATTGGTAATGGTAAATCCACCACCTTGCATATCGTCTGTGCTTAACTTGCCATCACGACCTCGTTTAGCGTAATCGAGAATACTTGACTCGATACCTGAAAAACTTAATTTGTCGCAGTCTCTCACAACAGGAACAACAAGCCCTCTAGGAGTACTAACAGCCACACTGACGTCATAATAGTGACGTGAAACAATGTCGTCATCTTCAATGAAAGCATTGATATCAGGAAAGCTTTTAAGACCTTCTACAGCAGCTTTGATGAAAAAGCTCATAAAGCCAAGACCCACACCGTGGTTTTCTTTAAAACGTTCTTTATATTTTGAACGCAATTGCATGACATAACTCATGTCAATTTCGTTAAAGGTTGTCAGCATCGCTGCATCGTGCTGCGCTTGGACAAGACGTTTAGCGATAACCTTACGCAAACGGCTCATCTTCTTTTTAGTTTCACGTTCACCTACGATAGGTTCAGGCATAGAAGCCGCAAAACCCAAGTCAGGTGTCGGTGGAGGAGGTAGCATTTGGCTACGTGGGTTTTTGATCGCGTTGATAGCGTCCGCTTTAGTGATACGACCGCCTGGTCCTGAGCCCATAATATGATCTGGGCTCATACCTTTTGAGCCTAATAAGTGTGCTGCTGCTGGGCTGGCACTATTAGAAGCTGAGGCTGTAGAAGCAGCTTTAGGTGCTTCACTTTTTGTTTCAACTGGTTTTTCAACGGCTTTTTCGACAGGAGCTGGAGCAGATTCAGCAGGTGCTTCAGCTTGAGTCGGAGCAGGTTTTGCTTCGCCAACGGCCGTTTCATCAATTCTAGCAATGACGTCGCCAACGTTGACGGTGGCGCCTTCCTCAACTAAGACTTCGACTTTACCCGACTTGGGCGCATTCAAAGGCATACTGGCTTTATCTGTTTCCAATTCCAAAATGGCGTCGTCTTCTTCGGCGAAACTTCCAGTTGGAATTAAAATCACGCTAACCGTTGCTTCGGTTACGGATTCCCCTGCTGCGGGAACTGTGACATCAATCATGATAGAAACCTATTTTTACCTATCGATCTTTAAGTGCGGAAAGCTGAATTCATGAGTTCATTGAACTCGTTGTCGTATTTCTTTTTAGACCCTACGGCAGGACTAGCTGCAGATGGACGTGTGGCGTGCATAAGCGTTTGCCCAGGATCTAGTATTTCTGTAATTCTGTCACGAACAAAACTAAAAGCACCCTGATTAATCGGTTCTTCTTGAACCCACATAATTTCAGCACCTTTGTATTCATTTAGAATTTCTTTTAAAAGTATTTTGTTAAATGGATAGATAGATTCCATTCTAATGATGGCAATATCCTTGATGTTGTCTTTTTCTCTACGTGCATCTAAGTCGTAAAATACTTTGCCGGAACAGATCTGTACACGGCGTACATTAGATGTTTCGCGTTCATCGCGTAGCACATCATGGTAACTTCCCTGAGTAAAATCTGTGCTTTTTGAAACGGCTTTTGGATTACGCAAGAAACCTTTAGGTGTACATATAACCAAAGGTCTACGCCAATCGCGAACGGCTTGGCGACGTAGTAAGTGGAAATATTGTGCAGGCGTTGTAGGTACAGCTACTTGAATGTTGTTTTGAGAACAGTTATTTAAAAAGCGTTCTAAACGTGCAGAAGAATGTTCTGGTCCTTGTCCTTCTTGTCCGTGAGGCAAGAGTAAAACAATGCCACTGTAACGACGCCATTTTTGTTCTGAAGAACAAATGAATTGGTCGACAATGATTTGAGCACCATTTACGAAATCACCAAATTGAGCTTCCCACATAACAAGCGCACTTGGATAAGATAATGTATAACCATACTCAAAACCTAAGGCTGCATATTCACTGAGTAAACTATTGTAGACTTCAAAACGCGCTTGACCTTCGCGTAAATTTTTGAGTGGAGTAAACTTATCTTCATTATCACTATCAATCCAAACAGCATGACGTTGTGAGAAAGTTCCTCTACAAGAATCCTGTCCAGCTAAACGAACATGTGTGCCGTCCCATAGTAAACTCGCGAAAGCTAAGTGCTCGGCCATCGCCCAATCAAAGCTTCCATCACCCTCAATCATAGTGGCTCTTTTGTTGATGAGCTTTTTAAGTTGTGGTAATAAATGAAATTCTTCTGGAGCTGTGGTTAACTTTTCAACTAACTGTGTGAGTAAGCCATCCGGGATACTCGTATTGTGTTTTGTAAAAAAATCTGATTTTTTTGCTGTGCTAAAGTTAGACCAAACGCCGTCAAAAACACTTTCAGAAGCGAGCTTAGGTGTGTTACGAGTTGAATCTAAGGCACTGCCAAGACTTTCTTTGAAAGCTTTTTCTTTATCGGTAGCTGTAGCTTTATCTAAATTACCACGTTCTAGTAAGCTATTTAAATAAATTTCACGAGGAGAAGCTTTTTTGCGAATGATTTTGTAATCGAGTGGGCTTGTGAAAGAAGGTTCATCACCTTCATTATGGCCGTGTTTTCTATAACAAACAATGTCGATCACAACATCAATTTTGAATTCTTGTAAATACTCTAAACCAACGCGAACCGCGTGTATAACACCTTCAGGGTCATCGCCATTCACATGGAAGACAGGAGCACCAACAATTTTCGCGACATCGGTACAGTAACGACTTGAACGGCCTTCTTCTGGTTTCGCTGTAAAACCAACCTGATTATTAACGACAATGTGCAGAGTTCCGCCAACATGATAGCCATCTAATTTGGCCATTTGAAAACATTCATAAACGACACCTTGTCCTGCCATCGATGCATCACCATGGATGAGGATAGGTAAAATTTTATTATGGTGTTCATCACCTTTTAAAACTTGTTTGGCATGTGTTTTGCCTAAAACGACAGGGTTCACAGCTTCAAGGTGAGATGGGTTCGCAGCGAGCGATACGATAACATCTTTTCCGTTGTAGCATTTTAACTTTGAAGTAAAACCTTTGTGGTATTTCACATCACCGGAAGTTTCTTGGCGAGTGCCAAAGTCATCTTCAAATTCTGAAAAGACTTCACTGTACGCTTTGTTTAAAATATTTGTTAAAACATTCAATCTACCACGGTGTGGCATACCGATGGCAAATTCGTTGATACCTAGTTCTGAGCCAAAGTTGATAACATCACCTAGAGCTGGAATGAGAACTTCTGCACCTTCTAGACTGAAGCGCTTTTGGCCGACAAATTTAGTGTGTAGAAATTTTTCAAAAAGTTCTGCTCTAGAAAGATGATCAAGAATGTGGTGCTTATCTTCAATTTCTAAATTAGGTCTATTTAAACTTGGTTCGATTTTATTTTGAAACCATGTGTAAGAAGCAGGGTCTAAGTGCATATACTCTACTGCTACAGTAGAACAATAGATCTCTCTCAATACTTTTAAGATTTGACGAAGTGGAGCTCGTGGAGTCTCCATAATATTATCTGTTGGAAATTCGCGGTCTAAGTCTTCTTTTTGAAAACCAAAACGGCTGATTTCTAGAACCGCGTGGTCACGGTCGTCTTCCGCTTCGACTAAAGGGTTGGTGTCTGCAATGATATGGCCTTGTCTTCTATACTCGCGAATAAGTCGAGAGATCATCAATACATCGGCACTGTCATCACTTTGAGCACCACCGTCCACGCCAAGCTGACGTGCCATCTCAAAACCTTTAAAGAAATTAGACCAACTAGAATCAATCGATTCAGGATCTTGTAAAAACTGACCGTAGATCTGATCCAAATATTCAACATTTGGAAAATTAGCCGAACTAAAGTGGTTCTGCGACATGGGTTTCAGTTAAAGGACAAAAATTTTAAGTGCGAGCACTTTTAAACTTGGGATATACTAATAAGAGGCCCAATTTATTCCAGACTTACTAACCTAGATTTCTAAAAAATAGGCAAAATATAAGGAATGACTCAATATTGTAGTATTTGAACAGTTAAAAACTCAATCTAATTGAATTTCTAGGACATTTGGTCCAATGACATCCATTTCGCTAGTTTTCAAATCTATCACAAAACTTTTCGCTTCAAAGCTTTGTCCTTCTTTGATAACTTTGGATGTCGTATTCGAGAAAACTTTCATGATTTCGTCGCGGTGTGTATAAGTTAGACGATCGCACCAAGCTTGAATTTTCTTTTCTTTTTCTTCCGCATAAACTTCACCTTCACCTTGTAAGCTTTTGAGCGTTAACTTTTCTTTAATTTCTTCATATTCAACATGAAGAATTTGGCATTTCATCGTCATATGTTCCATTTTAATGGTCACATTGCCTTTGAAGGTGGCTTTTTTCTCTTTATCAAACAACAATTTCATTTGTTGATCAGACTTGATACTGATTTTTTTATTTTTAAGACTAGAGCTATCAGCTAATTTGGATTCAGTGAAACTCGTTTGAGTGAAGAGGAAAATACTTAAAAATGCAATGAGTTTAATCATGGTAGATAATCCAATTCAGAATAGCCAGAGGTGGTAAGTTCTTTCTGTGGTTTTAAATTTAACGTACCGCGTTCTGCACGAAGTTGGTAAAACTGACTTTTAGCTTCAAAGGCTTTTGGGAAATGAATGCTTTCTTTGGTTAAATCAATATTGGCTTCTTGGGTAGAAAGGTCTTGATCATTTTGGTAGTGAGCAAGAACATCGCCTGTCATTTTGCAGTATTCGGCATCTCCATCGATGACAGCTTTCTTCGCGCTAATTTTTGCATCGCCCTTATCTGAATAAAAAAGAAGTTTGGGGTCTTCAATAGCAATTTCTGCATTGGCTAGAAAAGAAGGGTTACGTCCTTCAAGGCGCCAAAGCGCTTCACCACTTTTGCTGTAGTGGATGTATTCAAAAGATTCAGCTTGGGTCCCTTTAAGGGAATCGAGGAAACCACCTTTTGCGATTAAAGCCCAAGAAGTACAGGCCAATGCGAAGGTGAGTAAGAAGGTTTTACTCTTCTTTGAAAAAATCCTTGAGCTTATCAAACCAGCTTTGGCGTTTAGGACCGACAACCTTGTGCTCCGTTTCAGCAAAAGATTGGAGTAACTCTTTTTGCTTGTCGTTGAGCTTTTTAGGAACTTCAATATGAATTTCTACCATTTGGTCGCCGGTGCCATGACCGTGAACATTTGGAAAACCCTGAGAGCGCATTCTAAAAATCTGCCCACTTTGTGTTCCTGGAGGAATGGTCATAGAGCTTTTGCCTTTTAAAGTTGGTATTTCAACTTCAGAGCCAAGAGCTGCTTGAGTAAATGTTATGGGAAGCTGACAAAAAATATTGTCGCCATCACGTTCGAATAGAGCGTGAGATTGTACTTGTATGTAACACATGAGATCACCGCGTTGGGCACCTGAAGGGCCGGCTTCGCCTTCACCTTGAACACGTAACCGTGAACCGTCTTCTATACCTGCTGGTATTTTAATTTCGACATTAACACGTTTAGGTGTACGACCTGAGCCAGAACAGCTAGGACATGGAGATTCAATTTTTTTACCGTTGCCATGACACTTAGGGCAGGTTGTGCGAACGCTAAAAAAGCCTTGGCTTTGGGTCACTTCACCGCCACCGTTACAAACGGGACATGTAATAGGAGATGTTCCAGCTTTTGCGCCAGAGCCTTTACAAGGTTCACAATTTTCATTGCGGTTAAGACTGATTGTTTTAGTACAGCTTGTTGCTGCTTCTAAAAAAGTAATGCTGATTTGGCAACGTAAACTGGCGCCTTTTTGCTGTCGACGTTGGCCACCGCCACCTCCGCCACCAAAAAAGTCGTCAAAAATACTACCACCGCCGCCACCACCACCGCGACCGCCGAAGATGTCTCCGAAGTTGCTAAAGATGTCTTCCATAGAAGACCCTCCGCCACCGCCGAAGCCACCACCGCGTAAGCCGTCATGGCCAAAACGATCGTATTGCGCTTTCTTTTCTTCGTCGGAAAGTACTTCGTAAGCTTCTGCAGCTTCTTTGAACTTATCTTCCGCTTCTTTATTATCTTGATTACGGTCTGGGTGATATTTTAAGGCAAGTTTACGATAAGACTTTTTGATCTCATCTTTCGTTGCATTCTTAGCGACACCTAGGACTTCGTAAAAGTCTCTCTTACTCATGGGAGTAGGTTTTAATTCCTAGTGAGAAGAAAATGCGAGCACAGAGTTGTGACCGCCAAATCCGAGAGAATTGGAAAGAACCTTATTTAGTTTTTTCTCTTTTGCTTTGTTTGGAGTGTAATCCAAATCGCAATCCGCATCGGCTTCGTTATAATTAATAGTTGGTGGAATAATTCCAGCGTTCATCGCTTTAATAGAGAGAACAGCTTCGATGCCACCAGCAGCACCCAGTCCATGACCTGTGCAAGATTTCGTACTTGAAATAGAAATATCTTTAGCTTTGTCGCCAAATACATTTTTAACCACCATGGTTTCAACCATGTCACCTCGAGGGGTACTTGTTCCATGGGCATTGATGTAATCAACTTCGTCTGTATTCCATTCAGCTTCTTTTAAAGCTTCTTTCATAGCAGCCGCGCCACCTGCGCCATCTTCGGCAGGAGCTGTAATGTGATATGCGTCACCAGACGCACCATAACCATCTAGAGTAGCATAGATATGAGCTCCACGTGCTTTTGCTTTTTCATATTCTTCGAGAACGATAATACCTGAGCCTTCAGCTAGAACAAATCCGTCACGAGTTTTATCAAAAGGTCTTGAGGCTTGTGTTGGATCGCCATCCCAAGTCGATAAGGCTTTTGCAGAGCAAAATCCACCAAGGCTTAAAATGGTAATCGCCGCTTCAGAGCCACCTGTGACCATTGCATCAGCAAAACCTTGCTTGATTAAACGGTAAGCTTCGCCTATGGAGTGATTAGCACTCGCACAAGCCGTTACAACTGAAAAGTTAGGACCTTTAAAACCATTGTAAATACTCACCTGACCTGCAGCAGCATTACACATCATTTTAGGCACAACAAATGGAGAAATGCGTCGAGGGCCTTTCTCAAAATATTTTTTCATGTTATCTTCAACGGTCTCAAGACCGCCAACACCACTACCAATTACCACACCAATACGGTCGGCTGGGTAGTTTTCTGTGCCGAGTCCTGCGTCTTTTACCGCTTCGTCAGAAGCAATGATAGCAAATTGACTAAAGCGATCGAGCTTGTTGAGCTCACGACCAGGGATAACAGCTGAAGGATCAAAGTCCTTCACTTCGCCGCCAATATGAACTGCGAAACCTTCGGTGTCCATACGTTTGATCTTGGCTATTCCACTAACTCCTTGAGAGGCGGAAATCCAAGAGGACTCGGCATTTAACCCTAGAGGGGTGACTGCTCCGAGTCCTGTGACGGCGACGCGACGACTCATTATTCAGAAACGAGTTTTTCGATGAATGAAACGGTATCGCCTACAGTCTTGATACCTTGCTCGTCGTCGGGAATAGTGACCGAAAACTTATCTTCGAACTCCATTACCATCTCAGCGACGTCAAGTGAATCAGCACCTAAGTCGTCTACGTAGTTGCTTGTATCAGTGATTTTTGCTGCATCGACATCAAAGCGTTCTGCTACGATCTTGATGACTTCTTCGCGAATGTTTTCCGACATGCTTTATGCCTCTATGATGAAGAATTTTTGGCGGCGTATGCTACCAATGAGTTAGGTTAGGCAAGACTAGAGAGAAAATGATTCTAATTCAGCCAAATTTGAGATAGATTGGGTGCTCACTTCTCGTGAAACTCGCTTGACGAGGCCTGACAATATCTTGCCTGTGCCCAATTCTAAAAATGAGTCAACATTGTCTTTTTCGATCAAATTTGAAATAGATTTTGACCAACGAACAGGTGAAGTGAGCTGGGTAACAAGGGTTTCTACTACTTTTTCAGGATGATGGGCTTCAGCATTCACATTAGAAATAACCTTGGAGGCTTGAGGTCCAATTTCACAAGTTTCTAAATAGGCTTTCAAAGTTTCTGCAGCAGAGGCCATGAGCGGGCTATGAAATGCACCTGCTACTTTTAAAGGAAGCGCTCTTCGGGCCCCAGCTTCTTTCATGAGGGGAATGGCTCTTTCTAAAGCTTCTTTGTCGCCACTGATAACTATTTGGCCAGGAGCATTAAAATTAGCTCCTTGTAATACACCACCTTCACGTGCTTTATCACAAACTTCGTCGATAACAGCATCTTCTAAGCCCAAAACAGAAACCATGCCACTTGGAACCGTTTCACAGGCATCTTGCATGGCTTTCCCGCGAATAGCTAAGGCTTTCATAACAGTTTCGAATGACATAGCGCCACAGCCGTAAAGAGCACTGAATTCACCTAAGCTTAAACCTAAGTGGTAATTTGAATCTAGATCAGGAAATTTATTTTTAACAGCTTCTAAAACTAAGGCACTGTGTAAAAATAAAGCTGGCTGACAATAGGAAGTAGACTGTAAGAGCTCTTCAGGGCCCTCTGTCATGACTTTGCACAGTTCAAACCCACAAATATCATCAGCTTTTTTAGCTAAATCTGATTCGAAAAATTCGGCTCCCATGCCCAAAGTTTGTGCGCCTTGGCCAGGATAAATAAATGCAGTATTCAAATGTGAATCTCCTAGAAAAATAATAAGTAGGAAAAGTTTATTCTCCTAGCCATTCAAAGGCTAATCCACCCCATGTGAAACCAGCGCCAAAAGCAAGGCATAAAATTTTATCGCCTTTTTTGAAATTGGCTTGAGCTTCGCTCATAGCTAAAGGAATAGAAGCAGCGGAGGTATTGCCATAACGTTCTATATTTACGACGACTTTTTCCATGTCTAAGTTTAAGCGATCTGCGGCAGATTTAATGAGTCTCATATTGGCTTGGTGGGGAATGAGCCAATTGACTTCTTCTTTTTTCCAACCAGCACGAGCTAGAGTTTCTTCGGCGCTTTTGGCCATGCCACGTACAGCGTGTTTAAAAACTTCTTTGCCTTCCATGGTTAAGAATATATCATTTTCGTTTTCTAGTTTGTGACTTGGTTTTTTACTACCACCACCTGGTCGGTGTAATAATTCAATCAAATTTCCATCGCCACCTGAATAAGCTGCAATTAATTTTGCAATTCCAGACTCATTGCTGAGAACAAGGCTACCAGCAGCATCGCCAAATAAAATACAAGTATTTCTATCTTCGTAATTCAAGACACTTGAAAATAGTTCAGCACATGAAAAAAGTATTTTTTTGTAGCGTCCTGTAGAAAGAAGCCCATCAGCTACTTCTAGTCCGTAGACAAATCCAGAACATGCAGCGTTGATATCAAAAGCTGGACAATTGTTGGCATTTAAATGAGATTGTAAGTAACTGGATGCTCCTGGGATGGTTGTGTCTGGAGTACAGGTGGCAACGATGATGGCATCTAATTCTGTTGAGAGTGTTTTGGCTTTGCCAAGAGCAAGGAGGCTGGCTTCTTTAGCTAAATCTGAAGCTCCTAAACCACTCTCTGCGATAGCTCGTTCGCGAATACCTGTTCTTGTGACGATCCATTCGTCATTGGTCTCGACCATTTTCTCAAGGTCCGCGTTTGTAAGGCGTTTAGGCGGAGCGTAGTGGGCGAGAGCTTGAATATAAAGTGACATTACAGTACTGGTGTTTACTGTTGAGCTAGTCTGGCTTCCATCGTCGCTTGTAAACCCAATTCTAACTCTTGGGCTGCTCTGTGTAAGGCACTACAGATGGCTTCTCGTCTAGCATTTCCATGCCCGATGAGGACGAGCCCTCTCACTCCCAAAAGTCGAGAGGCCCCTCTAGATTCTGGGTCATGCCTAGAAGCTAGAGATGAGATCACCCACCTTGTTTTAGTGTTACTCCAGCTGCTATCAGAGTGTTCGAGTTTTTCTTTTAGTGATTCAAAGAGCATATTCGCTAAGCTTTCAGCTGATTTTAAGATCATATTTCCTGTCATGCCAGAACAGACAATGACATCAGCTGCACCATCAAAAACTTGGCCCCCTTCAACATTGCCTAAAAAGTGAAAATCTCCTTTTTGAAACAATTCTCGTGTTGCTTGGAGGGAAGTGTCGCCTTTTGTTGCCTCTGACCCTATGTTCAAAAGGCCAATTCTTGGTTTCTCAATCCCTAAAGATTTTTGCGAATAAACATCTGCCATTAGGGCAAATTGGTATAATTGTTCAGGCTTACAACTCAAGTTAGCTCCAACATCCATGAGCAGGCCAAAGCCATTGCGATTGGGAATGATGGCGGCTAGGCCAGCTGTTGAGGCACCTGGGAGGAGGCCTAGTTTTAATCGGGCAGCAGCTACAGCTGCTCCAGTATGACCAAAGCTGACAAGGGCCTGTGCATGTTGGTTTTGTAGAGCATCTGTTGCGACAGAAATGGAACTTTGTTTTTTACTTTTAATAGCTGCAACAGGGGATTCTTCAAACTCCACTCTGCAATCGGCCTCAATCCACTCTAAGCGAGTTTGTTGATCAGCTGGTAAGTTAGATTTTACTTTTTTAAAATGTTCAGCTGTTGTAGCTAAACAAACAATCGCTTTTGAGTTTTCTTTAAAGAACTCGGAGATGGCCGCAGTGCATTCTTCGGGAACGGCTTCTCCTCCGAGGCCATCCAAGGCAATTCGTGTTGCTTTGGAGCTCAAAAGCGAGTTTGGTTTTATTTATGATATCGAACTTGGCACTGAAGTTCGATAGGTGAATACTTATACAGAGATGCTACGATCTTTGTCGTAATATCCACAGTGTGAGCATACACGGTGTGAAGACTTTGATTGTCCACAGCTAGGGCAAGCAGTAAAAGATGCTGCTTCAAGTGCGTGGTGTGAACGACGCATGTTCTTTACTGACTTAGAAGTTCTACGTTTAGGATGTGCCATCTTTTAACTCGTGCCGATTTCTAAAAAAGGGTGGCGCAGTATGTAGG
>JACLAC010011189.1_pt1 | contig 20359 bp, 18 predicted proteins | sample 8027881 | NCBI WGS metagenome assembly JACLAC01 (sample SAMN15725517, study PRJNA655200) | protist metagenome | isolation source: fluorescence activated cell sorting (FACS) single amplified genomes of... | place: Spain: Blaines Bay Microbial Observatory, Mediterranean Sea | collected 2016-01-19 | reverse complement strand
GAGAATGTGCCGGCATCCATGCAAGTCGCTGCCAAGGACATGTACAGGCACTACCTGGCTATGGTACTTGCCGTCGATGAAATGTTGGGTCGGTTGTTAGACTACTTAGACCTGACAGGACGCGCAGATAACACGATTGTGCTTTTTGCCTCGGACCACGGCACGCAAGGTGGCTCACAAGGCGTAAACCCTTGGTCTAAAAAAAATCCCTACGATGCCTCTATCCACATCCCCGGAATTGTTCGCTATCCCGGGGTTATAGCCCCCGGTAGCTCGACGGATACGGTGGTGTCGATGGTGGATTGGTTTCCGACGCTCTGCCAGTTAGCCGGTGTCCCCATACCACGCAGTGTGGAAGGCACTGGTAAAGCCGAGCAACTGCAGGGTGTAAAAGGCGCATCTGATAGTGCATTCCTCATGAATTTTTCGAAGTGGTTTGACTGGTTCCAAGATGGTGCCGAGTGGCGTGGGGTGCGTACCCAACACCATACCTATGCGGAGTGGTTAAACGGTAAAGTGGAGCTTTATGATTTGCAGGAAGATCCGTTGCAGATGACTAACTTGGCGGGTTCCGGTCATGCTCTTGAGCCGCGTTTGCAGGAAGAACTCCGCCAGCATCAAAAACAACGCCAGGACGAGTTGGTCGCGTGCACAGCTTGGAAGCACTGGCTTGATGACCAACGTCGGGTTGTACGAAATTCGTTTGGTGAACTCAGTCATCCGGAAAGTAAGCCAGACTGGTCGCTTCTGCATTAGCGGAAGTGACGCAATCATTGCTGCCCCTGAGATACGTGCTATTAGGTTGATTAGGTTTAATTGATATGAATGAATTCCCGCTAACGCTTGATGATGCGATTGTAAATTCGTTTCGGGACGATGGGTTCGTGGTGACGCCGGGGGTCTTAAGCGGCAGTGATCTTGATCGATATGCTACTGCGGTCGATGTAGAAGTGGCTAATCGGACGGCCGATGATGATCGGGAGTTGTCTGAGAAGACAACCTATGAGCAATCGTTCATCCAGTGTATGCGATTGTGGGAAACGAGTGCAGAGGTGCGGCCGCTGAGTTGTCACGCCGGTCTGGCTGGTATTGCCGCGCAATTGTTAGGCGTAGCGAGCGTGCGCCTGTGGCAAGATCAGGCGCTCTACAAAGAACCCAGTGGTCGGGAAACGACCGCACATCAGGACGAGACTTTTTGGCCAATAGGCGAGGAGCCCCTGGTTAGTGCCTGGATTCCGTTCGATGATGTCCGCCTCGAGCATGGTGCAATGGCGTACGTCGCTGGGTCCCACAAGGTTGGATCTTTGCGCGTTGTAGATATCACGCACGCGTCAGAACCCTATGACATTTTGCAGGACCCTGCCCTTGAGGGTAGAGAGCCACAGTTTGTTGAGGTCGATGCGGGGTCAGTGATTTGGCACCATGGCATGACGGTGCATCAAGCGGCAGCGAACACATCGCAACAGACGCGCCGGGCTTTTACGGTCGTATATATCTCTAGCGCTGCTCGCAGGGTCAAGGAATGGCCAACCTACCCGCTCGATCGCGAGGGTATTAAAGTGGGTGAAACGATGCGGGGTGAGGGGATGCCTGTATTGTGGCCGGCGCCGAAACAACTTCCTGTACCGCCAGAGTTGATTGGCGAAAAGACGGGTCCCCAGTACAAGGTTCCTAAGTAGGTCCAGTCCTGCCGGTTGGGGCGTTGGCCTATCTCGCTGAGCATGGTCTTGTCATTACTCGATAGCTCGCACGAAGGCTTGGCTGGAACGCGCGCGGCACGTAATCTGTTCGGTCTCGTTTTTGGAGGAACAACATGACAAACCCAGTATTGAAAATTTTCTCTTATCTGCCGAATCCGCGCGTATGGAAGTCGCTCATTACGGCAGATCTATGCGGCGTTGAAGTAGATGTCACGGGTGCCAAGCCCGGTGAGCTCGGGACCTGGTTGTGGGACTATGATGCCCGATCTTTATCCGATAGCGAAAGAAGCGATGACTCGCCGCACGCGCGGACTGGGCGTCGCGGCTTTTCTGGCACGCTCTATAAGACGGATGCCTTCCTGGATGCGCACCCCTTCGGTACGGTTCCCGCCGCCTTTTCTCCAGGTGGGTCAGTTGGTGTCTTTGAATCGAACAGTATTCTGCGAGCGGTTGCTCGCGCGGGCAATGGCCTATATGGGCGAGATGGGTATGAGGCCTCGCGGGTCGATAGTTTCCTGGACGCAAATTTGGTCTTTGCGCGCGAAGCGCAAGTCTATTTGCTCGGTATGGATGATCTAAGCCAAGAAAGCTATGACCGTATGGCAGCTGCGTACGAATTTTATTTGTCTGGCATCGAGCAGACGCTAACGCAAAGCGCTTATCTTGTTGGCGACGAATTGACCATCGCAGATATTTCTTTCGTGTGCGATTTTGCGCAGTTTCTTCGAGAAGGTCATTACGAAGAGGCGCTGGCTGGGCAATCGAAGACACTGATTAGCGCTGATGGTCCGAGGACCTATCCTAGGGCATACGAACACATGCTCACCCTGAGCGGAGAGCCTGCATTTGCAGAGCGAATGGGTAGCTATCTTGATTGGTATCGCAAGAAATTAGGCAGAGAGGTCGCATGAGCAACGAGGCGCAAATAGATTTTTGGAATGGACCTGCTGGGGATGTCTGGGTTGAGGCGCAAGAGTATATGGACCAGATGTTGGCGCCATTGTCTGAGCTCGCAACGGCGCGTGCAGCAAGTCAGGCCAATGAACGCGCTATTGATGTGGGTTGTGGTTGCGGCGCAACGACGCTGGCACTGGCCAGCTCCGGAAGTTCAGTTTGGGGCGTGGATATTTCCGAGCCCATGCTGGCGCAGGCCAAAACTCGAGCGAAGCAACTAGGGCTAAATAACGTCGCTTTCTCTGTCACTGATGCCGCAAGTCAAAATTACACGCCCGATCACGACTTGGTGTTTTCTCGGTTTGGTGTGATGTTTTTCGACGATCCGAAAGCCGCGTTTAGCAACCTTCGTCAGAGTCTGAAACCTGATGGGCGGTTGGTCTTTATTTGTTGGCAGAAGCCCGCGGAAAATCCATGGATGTCTATCGCGGGGCGTGCCGCGCAACCGTTTTTGCCCGAAAGTGGCGCGCAAGACCCCAAAGCACCTGGGCCGTTTGCCTTTGCCGATCGTGATTGGGTGCGGGAAATCCTGGATACCTCTGGCTACCGAGATATCAGTATCGAGCCTGTTACGCCTGTGCTCACTGTTGGTAAAGACGTGGAAGAGGCGATGTACATCCAGGGCCGAATCGGCCCGATGGCCAGAGTATTGTCTGAGTTAGAGGGTGATGTGCGCGAGCAAGCCATGTCCGCGGTACGCGCTGCTTTAGCCGAGCATGAGACCGATGCGGGCGTGCAGTTACGCGCAGGCGCGTGGCTCGTCACAGCATGCAACTCAGACTGATGTCGTAGAAGGTTGAAGAATCAATTAACTAAGAGAACAAGATGACGATAAATAAACAGGTATTAATCGCTGCCTTACCTGAAGGTAAATTAGAAGAGAGTCACTATCGGATTGAAGAAGGGGTCATGCCAGAAGCCCCAGAGAACGGGGTCCTGGTGAAGACCAGCGCCTTCGCAATTACGGCCGGGACGCGCGCTGGTCTTCAGGGTAGTGCGAGCTATGCCGGTGCGCCGAGCACGGGCATTGTGATGAATGGCACCGGTGTCGGTGAGGTTGTCGCAAGCACCACTAGCGATCTACCGGTCGGTACCATGGTCGTAGGCCCAACTGGGTGGCAAAGCTACTCTGCACATGAGGCTAAGGCCGTCACCGCAATTCCCGCATCGCATAATCCATTGCACTATCTTGGACCTTTGGGTGTTAACGGCCTTACTGCTTACTTTGGGCTATTGTCGGTGGGACAACCAACCGCAGGCGAGACTGTGATGGTTTCTGCAGCAGCGGGCTCTGTGGGACATATGGTCGGACAGATGGCTAAGATCAAAGAAAATCGGGTTGTTGGCGTCTGCGGGAGCGAGGAGAAGTGTATCGCTCTCACTCACGATCTCGGCTTTGATGCGGCGGTTAACTACAAAGACGATGGTTTTCGCGATTCGCTAAAGAGCGCGACGCCCGATGGGGTTGATGTCTATTTCGACAATACCGGTGGCATGATCCTTGGGGCGGCGCTGTTCCGTCTTAATGTAGGCGGCAGAATAGCGTGTTGTGGGGTCGTTTCGCAGTATGACACGGACCGACCCGAGCCTGGGCCGAAGGGGATTCCTGGATTACTCGTTAATAAACGGATCAACATGAGAGGCTTCTTGGTGTTTGATTTTGCTCAGCAATACGAGCAAGCACGAACAGAAATCCATAGCTGGTTAGAAGCAGGACAGATGCAAGCGCTGACCGATGAAGTCACGGGTTTAGAAGCGGCGCCCGCGGCGTTCGTTGATTTATTGCGTGGTGGGAATATAGGGACGCGCGTAGTCCGTTTAGACTAAAGGTCAGTAATGGGTCTGAGTCTAGGGGTCCTAGATCTCTCGATTATTCTCGGTGTGATGCTGGCGGTGACCTGGATGGGGCATCGTTTGAGCGGTAGTGTAACGAGCCGCCGTGGATTCTTTCAGGCAGATGGTTCGCTACCTTGGTGGGCGGTATCGGCGAGTATTATCGCAACGCTGGTAAGTGCTGTGACGTTCGTCTCGGTGCCTGCCAATGTTTTCTCACCTGGTGGTGACTTGACGTATTTCCAAGTTATTCTGGGGCTCGCTTTTGGCAAGATTGCTGTTGGTTGGATATTGGCACGGCCGTTCTACGAATCTAGCGGTGTTCGCACGAGCTACGAGTATGTGAGCGCGAGACTCGATAGGCCTACGGGTGAGTTATCGATGTATCTTGGTCTGGCTTTAACCGTTATCAATTCAGGCGTGAAGCTGTTGACCGCAAGTCTGGTCCTCGACGTCATCACAGGCTGGGGGATACCGGGATGCGCTGCGTTTGTTGTCAGTATCAGCATCGTTTGGAGTGCGCTTGCTGGCATTAAGACTGTTATCTGGACCGACTTTCTACTCTTTCTTTTGTTTGCGCTCGGTGCGGTCTTTGCCGTGGTGTATATCGGTTTCCGAATTGAGATGTCGTTGTTCGATGCATTTGTCATGCTCGACGAACAAGCAAGATTGGTTCTATTCGACTTTTCTTTCGATCCAGAGCGAAGGTACACGATTTGGGCGGCCGTGCTCGGTGGTATCGCACTCAATATAGCAACGGGTAGCACCCAGGGCACTTGGCAGAGAGTCAAAGCTTGTCGCAGCGTGGGTGACGCGCAGAAGGCCTATCACTTTGCCGCCTTATTCTACGTGATGCATCTTGTTATACTTCTCGTTGGATTGGGATTGGTCGTGTTTTACGCAGAACAGCCGTTGCCTGACACGGTTGCGGGTTCGATCGCGGAAGCACGTGATCGCATTTTTCCGTACTTCATTTTGAGTGAGATTCCTATCGGTCTGTCAGGTCTCTTTATTGCAGCTATTTTTGCTGCTGCAATTTCGACCCTGGACTCAGCCCTTGCCGAAAGTGCCGATCTTTCGATCACCCATTTTTACGCGCGCTTGCGACCTGCGCAAACCGAAATGCAGTATGTAGTCGCCTCACGGTGGTTGATGCTTGCCTGGGGTTTGGTCTTCCTCGGCACGGCGGTTTTCTTCAGTCGTTTTCAAGGTGAAGGGTTATTGGATTTAACCTTCCGCCTGCCAAATTATGTGTACGGCGCGATGCTGGGTGCCATTGTCCTCGCGCGAATCGGCATCGGGCGCATTAGTAGCGTCGCGGTTGGCTTTGTCGTGGCGATCGCGCTGACACTTTGGCTAAGTAGCCAAAACGTCGCGTTCTTTTTTTGGTGCCCGGTCGCGGGTCTCGCCATGATTCTTACGGTCTTACTACTTGAAAGGAAATCCCCAGAGTGGCGTGGTGTCGTCAACGTTTAGTAGCTCGTTGCACGCCGTTCGCCATGGTTTCCGATGGAGGCTCGATGAACGTCGCCCCGGCGATCACGTGCTTCTGCGCGGCGAGAACGATTGTTGTCTTTGCGGGTCTGTCGGGCTTGACGTCTAGGCTGCTGTACACGTTGTTGTCTGTTCACAGAGCGAGATGGCGATCGGTTCGCTGCGGCCCGTGGGCGCTGGAGTTTCGACACGGTGCGACGCTCTCTGGATGCACTTGATCCGAGGGATTGTAGCCTTGTTCGAGCCGATGTACGCAGGTCTCGACCACGTTCGCGTTGTGCGCCTGATCTGCTGATTTGTGTGTTGGTTTGGCTACGTTGGCGTGCTGAGTGTGTTTGCGAATTGCGAGCAACCTGATCGCGACGATTTGGCCGAGCGTGGTTTTGATGCAGCGGTTGGCTGCGTTGCCGCTTCTGCTGGCCCTTTTTACTGGACCCTTGTTGGCGTCGCTCGATGCGTCTTTGTTCGGTTCGCTGCGGATTTGTTCGTTGTGAGGCTTGACGCTCACTGCGGATATCACGAGTGATAGTAGGTCTTTGCCCATTTATATCTCGTACGCCCTGCTGTAATGCCCGATCTCGTTGTCGCTGCGTGTGGCGTCGCTCTCGGTCGCTGCGACGGCGATCGAGATTTGCCGGGCGCAAAGCCGATCTGTTCTGGTCGATCGCCGCGTAGTGGTGCCGGCCGCGACGATCAAAGTGGCGCCGTTTGTGCTGAGGCTTGTTGCGATGGTGCTTTGGTCTCGACCCGTAACGATGATGTTTTGGTCGCCAATGGCCGTTGTACGCATAATTATGTGCTCGCCGGTGTGCCCATCGACGATGCAACACCGGGGTACCAAGATAGTGCCGTGTGTACCGATAGTGACGGTCGTGGTAGCGATGGCCGTAGTAACGGTGGTTGTGGTGATTCTGGCGGTAATGCCGCAGATGATGGTTTCCCCAGTTCAGGGTGTAAAAGGAACTGATTCCCCAGAAGCCGTAGTTGTAGAAGTCGTGATCGTTCTGATAGGGGTAGTAATAGACCGGATAACGCGTTGGATAGTAGTGGTATACCCGGGTGCTTTGATGCTGCAAGACCTCTTCTGGCTCGTAGTAAGGGACATACATCACCTCGTCGTCAGCTGGTTCAATGATGACCGAGTTGTCCTTCACGTAGACGTTCTGCTTCTCGTCTGAATCGATGTTCCCGGTGGCGTAGGCGCCTTGACGTACGTATTGAATGGCGCGCATCACATCGCTTTCTTGGTCAGAAATTGCTAGGCCGAGCTCCCAGGTCCAATCGATGTCATCGTTGAGTAACGCCAGTGCCTCGGGGTAATTCAGCAGGGCGACGATGGATTCGTCCCAATCTTCGTTTGGTTCCTGTGCATCGTTGTGACTGTCCGCGCGAAAGCGGGCGGCCGCTACGACTTGTAGAGGATAGGTCGAAGCCGGTAAGACAATCGCGAGTAAATCATCGGGATACAAAGCAACTGGCGCAACGAGTTTGTTGAGTTCGTCCGTAGTGAGCAGAGGGGCAGGTTCAACCACAACCGCTTCGGACCCCATATTAGATGACTCTTGGCCTGTGGCGAGCGGCGTCAGTAAAAACATCCCCATCAGCAGCAGCAGGCGGGATGTTGGCGAATACGTACAATAGCTAGATGGTATGTGCATGAGCGTTCCCCATTACTTTTATTGCCTGGATGTCACGAGATAGCACAGTACTAAAAGTAAGCTGAACCAAAAGTGAACGAGGCTCAAGCTATTTTGGCAGTCAAAATCGCTTGTACAGACTCCTGAAAAAGCCCTTTATGGTGAGGATTGAGCGGTGCATGGCAGTGGTTTTTCAACAGGAGGCAAACCGGTGTCCTGGCATCGAGCATGTGGCGTCGTTACAGTAAAGGTTTAGCTGACTTGGACGTTGCCATAAACTGGCCTTGCCTCTCCGTCTCGGCTGTTAATTCGGCATGGCTCGTGCCGTTGCTGTTAGCGTGGGTAAAGGTGACTGAAGCACCCAACTTTAGGGTGGGTGGCTGAATAAATACAGGTCGACGAATAATACCGAGCTCTTGGCATGGTCACGATGTGACGGTGTGAGTGGGCACACGAAGTTGTGAAGGAAAAGCATGAAATTGGATGAGATAGCCCAGCGTCGGACATGGCAGATCATGAACGCAGGACAATCTGGTGGTCAGATTGAAATTAGTGGGTGGGACTTCGGTGGCAGTGGAGAGATTGCTCTCCTGCAGCACGCCAACGGTATGTGTGCTGCGCTATGGGCGCTTGTCGCGACCGAGTTAACTGATCGTTATCACGTTATTGCGATCGATGCTCGAGGGCACGGTGATAGCCAACATCTTACGGTCCCGGATGATTACGGCTGGGATGTTTTTGTACAGGACATCCTTCACGTGACGGAATTGATTTTTGAGCAAACACAACAAGATCAAATAGCGCTGGCTATAGGTAGCTCGTTTGGTGGCATTCTGCTCGCTGGTGCTGAAGCAAAATCGCCGGGTCTGATGCGCCGGCTTGTGATGTTGGATCCACCAATTCACCCAACAGAAGCGCTTGCTGAGCAAATGGGGGTCGAGTGGCAAGCTGCGCCATCCATGCGCGAAGGGTTGGTCGAGCAAACACTCAAACGTAAGTACGTCTGGGAGTCTCGGGAAGCTGCTGATGCGGGGTGGCGGGCCAAACCGCTGTTCGCGCCATGGGATGACCGTGCCTTTGCGCTTTATCTTGATGAGGGCATGCGCGAACGAGACGATGGGCAGGTCGAACTGAAGTGTCATCCAACAGTCGAGGCGCACATTTTTGCCTCGACTGGATCCTTGGGATTGTTTGACTATGCCCCCGTGGTCACTATTCCAGTTGATCTCGTACACGCCAAACACGGACACTTCCGGTACGAGTTCTACCAACACATTGCGAAGGTTTTTCCGAACTGTGAATTGTCGCAGCTTGACGCCGGTCACATGCTGCCGCTTGAGGCACCTGGGGCGGTGGTCGAGCTTGTTTATGAGCGTCTTCAGTGTGACTAGATCGCAACCAACCATGCAGTTGAGACGACGATTATTGCCATGATTCCAGCGCGTTGTTGGTCCCCGAGAGATCGTGCTTTGAGGTTGATTTCGGCAAATAAAAGTCCAGCGATGATCCCGTAGGCAAAGCCAAAAACATGTCCGCCAATGTCCACGCGTTCGCCGCCAAAACCGGTATAGGACAATATACAGATGGCAGCGAATATCGGCGCGAAACCGCGTTTCAGGCCATTGCCGCGAAAGTAACCTCGTCGCCAAGCGAATGCGGGGACCAAACCAAGCGCAGCAAACGTTGCTGTCGAGGCCCCCACTGCACGAAAAGCATCTGGTTGGATCCAGGCGTTGGTAAGGTTTGCGATTGCTCCGCAGCCAAGAACCAAAAGCCAACCCAATCCAGAACCGAGATGACGGCCGACGAAGAGGCCAAACAAGGCTCCAAATAGGGAGTTAGAAAATATGTGTCCCAAATCGCCGTGTAGAGTCAGGGCCGTAATAGCCCGCCAGATCTGACCTGAGCGAACGGCTTCGGCATGCAGATGCCCCGCTTCGCTTAGGTTAATGTTGGTCCACGACTGAATCGCAGGGATCGACCAAATAATAGCAAGGTAACCGAGTACGCCGAACCAGCCGGAATCCACGATTTCGACATCTCGGGGTGTCACCGTTGGTGGTGCGTTCTCGCGCCAGTACGTTTGTAACTCGGTGCTTGCTCGGGCCAGGTCTTCTTCCGCAACTAATAGTGTCCAGCCTGTGCCAGTTCGCTCAACGACATAATCCACCTCTCGTGCGGCCATGACCAAGGCGGCGTCCATCACTGCACGGCGGGTGTCGGCAAAGTACACGGGATTCACGAGAGAGTGGATCCCTCTAGCACCGTATTTCCTCGTTGTCTGGGTCGTAAACCGCACGCGAGTGACCTATGGCCTCATAGTGTCGATCGCCAATTTCGATCGTATAAGGCTTGTTCAGGATTTCTTTGCGGGTCATGCCGATGTCAGTCTCGACATAACCAAAGGCGAGGCTGGCATTGACGCTATAACCATACGCGCTCGAAGTCACTGTGCCGACGCGTTCACCTTCGCTCCAAATGGGTTCTTCATGGGTCATCAACGCTTGTTCATCGGCAAGTTGAAAAAGGATGAGCCGCCGCTGTAACCCACGTTTTTTTTGCGCAGTCAGGGCAGCAAGCCCAAGTGTGTTGCTTTTGCGCCAGTCCACGGTAAAGCCAAGTCCCGCCTCTAGCGGTGTATCTTCATCGCAGATGTCATGGCCCCAATGCCGATAGGCTTTCTCGATACGTAAGGAATCCATGGCGTGGTAACCGGCATGTTGTATGGGCGTTTGGGTAATTGTTTGATAGACCGCTAAGGCATTTTGTCTGGGTATGTAGAGTTCCCAACCGAGCGCGCCGACGTAGGTTAGTCGTGTCGCAATCACCTTAGATCCCGCTAATTCTATATGTTGGGACGTGGCAAACGGGAAGTCGCGGTCGTTCAGTGGTACATCGGCGTAAGGTTGGAGCCGAACACGAGCGCTGGGTCCCATCACGCCTATTACCGCCCAGTCTTGGGTGATGTCCATAATTGCAACGTTGTAGCGGCGACTGTGTCGGTGCATCCAATGGAGGTCTCGGACGACACTTGCGGCCGCGGAGACGACCCAATAGTCTTGTTCGTCGTGGCGTGTGACCGTTACATCGGCCTCTATACCACCCTCTGCATTGAGCCACTGGCAGTACACCGTTTGCCCCGGCTCGACGTCGACATTGGCGGTACATAGATAGTTTAGGTACGCACAGGCGTCTAAACCGGTAACGCGATATTTTGCAAAGCTTGATTGGTCAAAAAGTGCCACGTCGTTGCGCACGGCTTCGCATTCGCGCCGAGCATTTTCGAACCAGTTCTGGCGGCCGTATGAATACTGGTACGATGGCGACTGCTCTGGGCCTGCGTACCAATTTGGACGCTCCCAGCCAGCGAGTTCGCCATGACAAGCGCCTTGTGCTTGCAAAGCCTCAAATAGCGGGGAGCGCTGCTGCCCTCTTGCACTCTCATGTTGATGGTAGGGCCAGTGCATAGCATAGAGCAAGCCCAGGCTCTCAGCGGTTCTCTGTACGAGATAATCATCCTCATTCTGAAACGGGTAAAACCGTCTGACATCGACCTCCCATAGATCGAGCGGCGGTCTGCGTTTGTCGAGCCACTCGGTCATCACTTTACCGACGCCACCGGCGGATTGAATGCCAATGGAATTGAACCCTGCGGCGACGAAGAGCTGTTCAACTTGGGGTGATTCGCCGAGCATGTAGCGACCATCGGGCGTGAAGCTCTCGGGGCCGTTGAACCAAGTGCGAATGCCGAGATTTTGAATGCCCTTGATACGATTCAATCCTGCCTCCAAATAAGGCAAGAAATGGTCGAGGTCAAACGGTAACTCTATGAAGGCCTCGTCTGGTAGTCGGGTGGTGCTGATCGGCTTTGCCTCGCGTTCAAAACTACCGATGAGTAGCCTCCCCGCGTCGGGTTTGACATAGATGCCGTCATCGGGAATACGCACGATTGGCCCAGTTGCCTCGATGGGTTCGGTGACGGCGTAAAAGTGTTCAGCCGGATACAGCGGGAAATCGGCACTAACAGACAGACCGAGATCGCGTGTCCAGAGACCTGTGGCAAGGACGACTTGTTCAGCGTCAAATCGCTCGCCATTTGCGATAACGCCTTTGATTTTGTTCCGAGCCACGACGAGTTCAGTGACATTACATTGCTCAACAATATCGGCCCCGTTGGCTTTTGCAATTCGCGCAAGGGCCACAGTGGTGTCGACCGGGTTGGTCTGACCATCGTTTGGCATGTAAACACCACCGACCAAGTCTTCTGTTTCGATGTGCGGAAAACGTGCGGCAATTTCTCCTGTCGCGAGCCATTCGCACTCGACTTTATGATGTCGCGCCATTGCCGCTTGTTTTTTAAGTTCGTAAGCTCGAGGTTCGTTCTTAGCGAGTGTCAGTGCTCCGACACGACGAAATCCCAGTCCCTCACCCGCAGTTTCAAGCGACTCGTATAACGCTCCGCTGTAACGGGCGAGGCGCGTTAGGTTGGCACTCGCTCGCAGTTCTGCAACTAACCCCGCGGCATGCCATGTGGTGCCGGAAGTGAGCTGATTGCGTTCGAGCAGACAAACCCTACGATTTGTCAAGGTGGCCAAATGATAGGCGATGCTCGCGCCGATGATGCCGCCGCCGACGATAATTACGTCATACTTGTCCAACGCGCATGGTTTCCTTGTTGGTGTGACAGTGTCCACGTTATGCGTTGCTTCATGTACTTGCAATTATTAGAAAATGACCCAATATTGCATCTTAGAGTATGCAATTAAGGTGAAATGACGATGGCAAATGAAAGAGTTGTCGGCGGTGGCCGAATGCCGAACGCTTCGATCGCGGGGCTCTCTCAATTAGAAGTGAGCAAAGTCCTGCGCAACACGTACATGTTGCTGGCGATGACGCTTGGTTTTAGCGCTGTTATGGCGTTTACAGCAGCGGTCATGGATGTAGGGAGGCTCAATCCCTGGATCTTTTTGGGCGGTGTTTTTGGATTGAGTTTCTTGGTGCATAAGACTGCCAACAGTGCCATGGGCCTGGTGTCTGTTTTTGCCTTTACAGGGTTTATTGGCTTCTTTCTTGGGCCAATCTTATCAATGGTCGCTCAGATTCCCGGTGGTGCGGACAATATCGTGATGGCCATGGGAATGACCGCCTTTACGTTCGTTGGTCTGAGTGGCTATGCGATCGTGAGTAAGAAAGACTTCAGCTTTATGTCGGGCTTTATCACCGTCGGTATGTTCGCCATGCTCGGTGCCATTGTCCTGGGGCTATTATTTGATCTTGGTGCCTTTCAGTTGGCGATTAGTGCTGGCATTGTGTTGTTGATGAGTGCTCTGATCCTGTGGCAAACCAGTGCGATCATTCATGGTGGGGAAACGAACTACATCATTGCAACGGTTATGTTGTACATGACGATATACAATCTGTTCATGTCCTTCCTCCATCTGTTTATGGCTTTTGGTGGTGATGATTAAATAGCAGAAGTTAACCTGGGATTAGAAGCAAAAAGGCGCCAGTAGGCGCCTTTTTTTGTTGGCTTATTGGTACTGATTCAGCGCCCGGTCAAGGTCGCGTAAACCTTAGAGAGTTGGTCCGGAAGGTCTTCCATTTCCTCGATGATCATATAGCGCGAATCGGGGCACATTCGTTTTAGGTAATCGTGTCCTGATCGATCCACCGTCACACAGAAGGTTTCTACACCCTTCTGTTGCGCCTCCATGATCGCCTTGGCAGTGTCTTCCACGCCATAATCGTGGTTGCCGCGATCTGGCCCATAGTCTGAGTCTTGCGGAAAACCGTCACTAATGACGATGAGTACCTTCATAGCGTGACCGGACTGCATTAGCTTATGTGTAGTGTGTCGGATTGCAGGACCCATTCTGGTGCTGCGTTTTGGTTTCATCGCGGCGATTGCCTGCAGCGACTGTTTTGAAAATCCCTGGTTCGGCTCCTTTGCAACAAAGACCTCTACACAGTCTTTGCCATAGCCGGAAAAGCCATAGATGCCGTAACTGTCGCCCAGTGAGTCGAGCGCGCTGGCCATTACCACCATGGCCTCGCGTTGAATGTCGATGATTTTACGCTTTGGCGCCTCGTCTTCGATATCGTCATCTGGCGAAGTGTCCCAAGGATCGCGTAAGTTCGGAAAGCCGTCTTCGTCGTAGTCTGACCAATCATAGGGCTCAGGTGGTTCGATGGGGTCGTCTGTCGATGCCGACAGGTCCACAAGGAAGATTGCACAGATATCACGGTGCATGCGTTCCTTGCGCGAATAAAACCTTTCGCTTGGACTGTGTCCTGCACGAATGTCCTGACGTGCTTCGATAATTGCGTTTAAGTCCAGCTCGTCGCCATCTTGAACCCGAGTAACACGCTGCAAGCCTGTTGGACGAATTTGCTCGAGCTGTTTCTGCACCGAAGGCTGAAAGTGTTTGATCACCTGTTGCAGCTCTGTAGTATCGTCATCAGATGAGCCGACGAGTGGCTCTTCGAATACGCGACACCAATGTGTCAGGTAACGATGCTCTAAATAGTTCCATTCATCATAACGATAACTCCGTGCATTAGAGCGATCCGCGCCAAGGGCGTGCTGGACGGAAGACCTTTCCATGTCTATGCGGCGCTTCATAGTGTCGCGTTCGTCTAGTAAGGATTTTATGTCTACATCTGCCTCTCGAACGGTTGCATCGCCTGCTTCGCCCCGTTCGGCTTCGACGTCTTCGGCTTCCAACATTTCCACGGCCATTGCCATAGAAAGCTGATCAACTTGTTCTTCCCACTCTTCGATACGCTCTTCCCGAGCCAGCCAATCGGGCAATGATTCCTCTTGTTGAGCGTAGGGTGTGGTCTCTGTAAAAACGTAGGCACCTTCGATTTCATCGTAGTTCTGCAACAGGACTGCGACGCTGTCGTAAACACTTCCGGTTTGTTCGGCCACCGTGACTAGACTGTGACAGAAATCTGGCCAGAGGCCTGAAAACTCGCCCCAGATTTGTCGTTTGCCAGCGATCAGTGCGTCGTTCGAAGGTCCACTAAGGCTGAGCAGATAACCGTGATATTGCGTAACGTGACGACGGATCCCTGGATAGGCACGCCTGAGGTACCCTAGGATCCGGGCCTTTTCTGCCAAATTAAAGATATCCGCAGCGAGACCGGGTTGGGCAAAAACACCAAAAAGGCGTTGGAAGTCACCCGTTCGCGCGGTTAGACCGCGCGGTTCGCGATACCGGACACTAAGCCCAGGCATGTGTTCGAGAGCCCTACTCATGCGAAAACCAAACGTGCCACATTCGCGTAGCCCAATCTGCTCCAGAACAAGGACGCGATAACTTGCTGCATTCGGTGAATCAAGGGTTTCGGGTAGAAAGATGGTATCGCTGGTTTGGCCGGTGCCGGCCTCGCCTAAAGCGAGTCGTCGATGCGATGCAAACTCTTCAGAGGTTCGGATATGAAAGTATTTGCCCGCGATCCCCTCGGTAAAAAGCGCAAGCGGCTCTTCAATCTCCGCCAGACTTTGCATCAAGGTAGAATGACGTCGACGATGTCAGCAACCGCCTGTTGCACAGTGGGATCATCGGAGATGGCCGTGACGATCGCCACATCTGCGGCGCGGCGAGGGGTAATGTCAGCTGCGATCAAATCGGCGGCGTAGATGAGGAGACGTGTACTCACTCCTTCTTCGAAACCGTGTTGCTTTAGATTTCGCACCCGCTCACCGATGACCGCGAGGCGCTCCGCATCTTCCATCGGCAGTCCTGATTCGTGAGCGATGATTTTCGCTTCGGTCTCTACCTCAGGGTAATCAAATTCGAGGGAGACGAAACGCTGGCGAGTACTTGGCTTTAAGTCTTTTAGAACAGATTGATAGCCGGGGTTGTAGGAGATGACAAGCAGAAACTCCGGGTGTGCTGATACCAGTTCGCCGGTCTTGTCGATCGGTAAGATACGTCGGTGATCTGTCAACGAGTGAATCAGTACCGTCGTGTCCTTGCGCGCCTCCACAATCTCGTCAAGATAACAGATGGCACCTGTGCGTACGGCGCGCGTGAGAGGGCCGTCCGCCCAGACGGTTTCGTCGCCTTTTAGAAGATAGCGACCAACCATATCAGTTGCAGTTAGATCTTCGTGACAAGACACCGTAACTAATGGGACATCGAGTGGGTTCGCCGTTTCACGGTAGAGCTGCCAGGTCATATGTTCAACAAATCGAGTTTTTCCACAGCCCGTTGGACCTTTGAGCAGAATTGGTAGGCGAGCGCTATAAGCGGCGCGAAAAATCTCGATTTCGTCGCCCAGGGGCAAATAATAGGGTTCGTTGTCGGCCGTGAAAAAATCGACTGCTTGGCTCATGAGTGTCCTAAGAACGGGCCGCAGGGCTGAACTGTTCGTTGCCTTTGCGGTAAGTGAAGAAGTTGGTTTCAGGGTTGCGATTGACCAGCGGTCGTCGGTACATCGCATGACTTAGAGAGCGGACTTCGTGCTCGATTTCGTACAGAAGCTCGCCGCTCTCTGGATCGACGATCTTTTCAAACCGGTATTGGAACCGATCCGATTCTTCGGAAATAAGATTTCGTTCGTTGAGCCACGTGTGGGGTGCCGAAAAGTTAGCCACGTAAATCGCTAGATGATGGCCATCGTAGGGTGGAATGGGCGCATCAGTTTCACTAAAGACCAACTCTTGGTTAGTACCCATAGCCACTTTGACACTGTCCCCTTCGATGTGGGTGGAACAGTCTAGAACGGCTTCGTAGAAGCGGCCGATGCCTTCTTTGACCCCTGGTGGAACGTCAAACTGGACGTAGGGCATGCCGATATCCATACGCTCAAAGGCCGCGGGTTCAAAGGCTTTGATGGTGTTTCCGTAAGGGCAGGTTAACTGCAGAAAACCGTCAGCTTCTTTGCAGTCAAACTGGGTATCAGTGAGACCGCGCCCGGCGAATTTAAGTCGTCTTTGGAGACCTTCGAGACTAGGCACGACGACTGCTATATGGCCGCGCAGGACTTGGGCAGTGTTGGTGGGAAGGTGGAACTGTTGGTCGCCCATATTTACCCACATATTGAGTGTGCCAAAGTCGATATAGGGGTCTCGTGTGAAGCCTAGCCCTGTCACGTAGAACATCGATGCGATCCCTTGATCGGGCACTGTGAGATTGACGTGTTCGAGCAGTTGCACGTTTCCAACGTCTTCCTGTGCACGATCAAATAATGCAGGGACGGGTGACTTCGCTTCGGCCATATTGGTGCCTCGTTCTGGACTTCGCTGACACTATACTAGAAAGGTCTTAGCGTGTTGAGGACCCACTGCCTGAAGAATCACCGGTCAGATGGGAGTATATTGATGGTCTGTGAGTAGAGTTGATCCATAGTTATGACGGATGAGAATACGACCGACACTGATGCCCTTCTGGAGGCGACCACTGCACTGGTGCCGCCGCTCCTAACCGGGATTGATGTCCTGCAACGAGCGGGACGCCACCTCCATCCCCCGAACGTCTTGGCATTAACCGATGAAGTCGCGTCGTTTCGGGCGCCTTTGAAGGATGGCCTTGAGGCCTTCAATGCCATCGCATGGCCAGAGCATTTGCGTGGATTTGCTGCCCACGTCCGCGAGAGTGGCGAACTTGCCATGCGGGCTTTCAACGAATTCTTGAGTGCTCCGAATCAATCGAATCCGGTGATGGCCGCCTATCGTGCCATGGGCTTTAACACGAAAGCGCTCGAAGCGATCTATCCCGTGGGCCAAATGTTGCCTCCTGTGAGTCGTTTTTTCCTCAATCCTGATCAACGGGAGGATGAGGTACTGCTGGCTCAGATCGCTCAAGCGGATGCGTCGCGTGAAAATGTGGGCGTCATGCACGCTGCGAATGGATCGGATGAACGCGGCGGATTTTCGATGTACGTGCCGGAATACTATAACGATGAGACGGTACCGCTGATTGTCGCGATGCATGGGGGTAGTGGTCATGGACGAAGTTTTTTGTGGACGTGGTTGCGCACCGCACGATCTCGCAACGCGATATTGATCAGCCCCACCTCGAAGGATGCGACCTGGTCGCTAATGGGTCCAGATATAGATTCGGCGAATTTACAGGCGATGGTCGACTACGCGAAAGCGCATTGGCAGATCGATGACGAGAAGGTTTTGTTGACCGGTATGTCGGATGGAGGAACGTTTAGTTATGTGTCTGGATTGCAAACTGATTCTCCGTTTACCCATTTAGCACCGAGTTCAGCCTCATTTCATCCCATGCTCACCGAAGTCGCGGACCCGCAACGCCTTAACGGACTGCCGATTTATCTGATGCACGGTGTGCTTGATTGGATGTTCCCTGTGGATATGGCACGCAGCGCGAACGAATCTTTTACTGAGGCTGGGGCTGAGGTTGTCTATCGAGAAATTGAGGATCTGTCTCACACCTATCCGAGTGAAGAAAACGCGCGCATATTCGATTGGTTGACCGGCGCTTAAACCAGTGGAAGTAACGGTGGTGACGTTTGATGAGCGGTTTGCGTCTGCATTTGCCGCGCTCAACTATGAGTGGATTGAGCACTACTTCAAAGTGGAAGAGGAGGATCGCAAGGCGCTAGACAATCCAGTGCGTTACGCGCTCGAGCCAGGCGGTGAAATATTTTTTGTCCTTGAGGGGCAAGAGCCGGTTGGAACGGTCGCTATGGTGCCAAAACCCAACCAAAGCACTAGACCATTAACGCGGGTGTTTGAATTAGCTAAGATGGCTGTTCGCCCTGACCGGCAAGGCAGAGGATATTCGAAACTGCTGATGGATCACTGTCTTAGTTTTGCACGTGCGCAAGGCGCAGATGAAGTCATGCTCGTTACTAATGATATTCTTGCCCCTGCGCTCGGGTTGTATAGCGCAGCGGGTTTTGTTGCCACGCAATATTCGGATTCGCGCTACGAACGGGGCAATCTTGAAATGCACCTAGCGCTTAAGTGACTGGAGCGGAAAAGTTCACGTCAGTTGTCGCTCTAGGCAGTGGCAAAAGCACTGCAGCCAGCGCGTGCAGTCAATCTGTCTCTGCGCGTATTGCGTTCGTCCAGTCAGAGCTTTCTAGGGAGTAAATTGCCAGTGCTTTTGCATGTTAGTAACTTGTACCACCTCATGGCGTTCGCGTTATATCTGTTACTCCTCAGCTATTTTGCGAAGAACACGACAGCGCGCGTGGTGCGCACGATTTCATCAGTCATTCAACTTTCCGTAATCTTGTTGTGCTTAGATATCCTGATTGGATTTTTGCTCATCGAGAAGCTGTACGGTTCTAGTCTTTCTGCAGGGTGGATATCGAAATCGATATTTGGATTTCCGCTGCTGGTTCTGGCGAGTTTTGTATGGATGTGGACCAGTCGACGAAAAGCCCACCGTCTTTCAGGCGCCGGCACTGATACTAAAGTTTAGCTCTGCTGCGGAACGATAAGCCGGTCGTTCCATGTGCAACTTTTTGTAAGCGTCTAGCCTGGGCGTGATGGCGACACCATATGCTTTTGCCCAACTCAGAACTGTCGTCATTAAAAGATCAGCGCCGGTAAATGTTTCGGCAACAAGATAATCTGAGTTGGCCAAGGCTGTGTCAGCCACGCTGACCTGTTTTTGAAACCCCTCTATTGCGGTAGTGATTGCCGCTGGCGCTTCACCGTAAAGGTTGGAGAGGTCCCGATGCTTGCGCATCACATAGAGGGTATGTGCGTCTAGTTCCATTTGTATAAATGAGAGCCACTGGTTATAGAGTGCCCGTTCGCGCGTATACGGTTTTGGCACTAAGCCTGTGTCGGGACCATAAGTATCACCGAGATACGTGACGATGGCGGCGCTTTCAGAGAGCACAAAATCGTCATCTACCAGGACAGGTATTTTCTCCTTCGCGTTCAGTGCGCGAAACTCCTCGGACTGAGTCGCGCCTGTTCTCGAGCCAATCAGTTTGGACGCGTACTCAATTCCAAGCTCATGGCACATCCAATGGGCACGCACCGTCCGTGCAGTTGCACCTCCCCATATCGTAATCATGCTCCGGGACGATCCACTTCAGTTGCTTCATAAAAAGTTGCGGTGACACTTTTAGGCGGGTTAGCACCCATTGCAGCTTGAAATGCCGCCATGTGGGGCATCGCGAAATGCGCATTGAGATCGTCCATGGAGTCCCAACGCTCGGTAATCCGCAGGACGCTAGGATCGTTTAACTCAAGGCTAAATGTGTAGTCATGGCAACCGCTTTCAGCGCGGCTTGCGGTTTCCATTGCGGAGATTGCATCTTTCATAGCGGCGATGCTCTGTACATCACTTTCGATTTTAGCGTTGACGACAATCATGATTATTTTCCCTATTCCTCACTGAATTAGAAAACATAACATACATTTGGCGGGGATTGCGTATGGCCGATTCCGGGACATTCAGGCTTGGCGCGCAAACGTCGGCAGCTGTACATATATACAGTATTCAGATAGTCTCGTCGGCCATTCCAATTTTAGTGGCCGGTATGGAGGACAATACTCGATTAAGAATAGCAACACCGCTTAAAGGCAGGGGGAGTGCGAACACGACGCAGAGTCGATTTGTAACAGCTCGAACGGTGGTAGTCGATGATGGTTGGGGAATCGATCCGCGCGCTAACGAACGTGCCCCGGGCACGGAGCTTTTTACCGACCGCACCAAGCAATTGATTACCACCAATCGATCGCCGGACATCCCGTTTGGTCAATCCATTAACCCATACAAGGGATGCGAGCACGGTTGT
>JACLAC010018123.1_pt1 | contig 20377 bp, 16 predicted proteins | sample 8027881 | NCBI WGS metagenome assembly JACLAC01 (sample SAMN15725517, study PRJNA655200) | protist metagenome | isolation source: fluorescence activated cell sorting (FACS) single amplified genomes of... | place: Spain: Blaines Bay Microbial Observatory, Mediterranean Sea | collected 2016-01-19 | reverse complement strand
CTGGGTAACAGGTGAGTTCCATCAATCCATTCCATTGCCTGGACTACGGGGATCATTAATATAAGAAAAAGAAAAGATAAAAATAAAAAAGGAAATCGTTGGTTAATCAATAATTTTGACACCATCGCCAACACTTAATTTTTTAGGTAGTCGTGGGTTTTCGTACACACCCGAAACAACATAATTGTAAACCTGGTCGACTTTGATCCGAAAAATAGGAAAATCAGGATCAACTTCATCAGATTTTCTCTTCCGTCTCAGTAACGTATAGGATTTACCAACAATGGGCTGATTGAATCGGCTAATACATACGCTATTACCTTCGGTTCTTAGTACGAACAGCCGCTGGTCAGCATCGTATCGATTTTGACTTTGTAAATCTTCTGAATATACCCAATCACCTTTTGCAGGAGTTTCGAATGCAACAGAAGATTTGATTTTAGACCTTTGTACTAGTTTTGGCTTTGTCAGGTCACAGACTTTTTCTCTCCAATCGAACGTATACCAACGGTTTTTCAAAAAACGAGGGATTCGATTGGCTCGATAGACAAATAGACGTTCAATTTCTTGGTCAGCCTGAATTTTCTTTGTCAAATCAGGTGAGGCGATAACGTAGACGGTTTGTCCAATGCGAGAGCAAATTTTGCTCTGTTGCTGTATTCTAACTAAATCTCCGATCTGTAAAGGCAAGCCATCAAAAGTATCAAAAGTATCAGCCAACGATAAATCAGAGCCTCTAATAAATCCATAGCTAACCCAGGTTATATTCCCTTCTAAGTTTTGGCGGTAGATTTCGATGTGAGATCCGGCTTGGCGAACCATTCCTGTTCCCCAATCTATACTGATAGTACCCTTTTCTCCATTTACAGTAATTTCCTTGATCAAGCCTTCGAGCGCAAGACAATTCAACGACCAACACAAAAGATACACTGAACAAACAAACGAAAAGACCTCTTTCAATAACGATCGATTACGAAAAATCAAAATGATCTCCAATCACTTTAACCAGAGTAGTTGCTAGTTTCATAGGATCATGTCTCACTACATCTAATTCTATGCCTTGATCGACGACTACCTTAGTCTGATAAATCATATCTGCAGTTACAAGCTGTGCATCACCTAAATGATCTTTTTGCGGATCAAACAAAACTTGGACTTGTGATGTGCTAGCAATTTTGGTAATTCCGCTAGACAATTGGCTAATCTGCTCTGATAAAGAGCTAATATGATCAAAAAAGTCAATTGGTGGGTTGGTCGTCAGATTTCCCTGCTTACTCGACATGATCAATCCTTCATCGGTATATTTTCGGATTAAATCTAACTGCCCACTGATTTCCTTTTGGATATAGTTTTTAAGCACTTGAGGAGACGCAATACCATCATTGACAATCACGTAATCAAGATCGATTTTTGCATGGCTTGTAATGGCTTTCACATGCTCGGTTACGGAATAGTTGTCTGTTTCACCCGGTTGAGACATAACGTTACAAATATAGACTTTAACGGCCGAAGAATCGCTAAAGGCTTTTCTTATCTCAGGATATACCAGATTAGGCATAATACTAGTATAGAGGCTACCTGGCCCAATAATGATTACATCGGCATCATTAATGGAGTCAATAGATGCTTGATGTGCTTTCACCTCATATTTTTTGTTAGTCTTACCATTCGGGCGTGGTTCTAAAAAAATCCTCCGAATTGGGGCTCGATTTTTGCGCTCTGGTATCATTGATTCACCACGTATAATTTCTTTGTCAATTAACTCGGCACACAGAACCGTTGGTTGTAGACTAACAGGGATAATTTGTCCCCGAACAGCCAGTAATTGAGATGCCAGCTGAATGGCTCGAGGGAAATTATTATCATTAAGTTCCGTCAACGCAATTAGTAATAAATTTCCTATATTATGACCACCCAAAGGTCCGTCACTAGAGAAACGATACTCGAACAAGCTAGAAACTAGCTTGTCAGAATCAGATAAGGAAACGAGAAGTTTACGAATGTCGCCTGGGGGTAATACGTCAAACTCATCTATCAGTCGTCCTGTGCTCCCACCATCATCTGAGACAGTCACTACAGCCGATAGTTCGTCGATATTGATTATGACCGCCGCATCTGGATCTATCGTCGAAAGTCTTTTAAAACCTTTTAAGAGAGACGATAAGCCAGTACCACCACCGACACAAACTAGTTTTAATGATTTCATTTTAAACCAATTTTTGAATTTCTGATTATCAATAACGTTTGCTTTCGGCTATTTGTTACTGATCTTTTACTTGTTCTCTTGTTCAATCTGCATCACGATTCGTTGTAAACTTTTTTGGGTTTGTAAAGCAAGTTCTTTAGCTATGTCTGAGGAGTTTGCCTCACTAAAAATGCGTACAACTGGTTCCGTGCCAGATTTTCGAATATTAACCCATCGATCCGGCCAAACACACTTAATACCATCGGTCAAATCCAGAGTTGAATTCGATAATTGGCCGAAAACTATAGTTGCTCGCTGTACTAACTCATCGGCAATTGCTTGTCTCTTGATCTTAAGTTTAATTTTGTGCATCTCATATTTTGGTAAATTTCTGACACGAGATTGAATTGAATAATCAGAATCAGCTAACATCTGAACAATAACAGAAATAGCCGCGATTCCGTCTGTAGTGTATTGCCAGTTGGGTAATATTACACCACCAGTACCTTCACCACCTAGGACGAGTGCCTTTGGATTATCTTTAGAAAGTTCTTTCATCTTCTTTACCACAAAACTGACTCCGACAGGTACACGAAGCAGTTCAGCCTTATGTCGATCCGCGATATCCTCAATCAACCGACTTGTTGAAATGGTTGCAACTATGTAAGCTGGTTGGTCTGTCTTTTCTAACAAAAAATCAGCTATCAAAGCAAGAGTATACTCACTACTTATAGCATGACCCGATTCATCAACGATTACCAACCGGTCTGCGTCTCCATCGTGAGCCAAACCAAGATTTGCACTGATCGATTGAACCGTGTTGCATAGTTTACTTAAGGCTTCGGGGTCTGGTTCACTCGGACGAGGAAATGAACCATCGGGATGACAAAAAACTTCAGAAACTTTACACCCAAGTGCTCGTAATAAAACTGGACTAATTCGACTTCCCGCACCATTTCCCGCATCAATGGCTACAGATAATTGACGAGAATGTGTGTGTTCCAAATTGATCCAAGGAGCTTCCAAAATTGCGTTTATATGATGGCTGGTTGCTTGATTTAGTTTTTTAATTTTCCCTTGTTTATTCCAAGAACATAGTCTTAGCTTTTGGTTATGATAAATATCTAGAAAGCTTTTAAGGTCCTGACTATTTAGTAAGCGACCTGCTTGAGCCGCAAATTCTAACCCATTCCATTCGGCTGGATTATGGCTGGCAGTAATAACGATGCTGCCGTCAGCTTGCTCAACCCTAGACATAAATAGAATTGTCGGGGTTGGACACATACCAACGTCTAATATGTCGCATCCTGTTGCAAGCAATCCAGCATAAATAGAATGCATCATCATCGGCCCAGAAGTTCTACTGTCGTATCCTACTACAATTCGTCCGCTACCGATGAAATTGCCGAAGGCTGCTGCCAAACGAACAACCCGCTCTGGTGTCAATGATTCTCCTATAACACCTCTTGCCCCAGAAGCACTGATTATTAATTCTGACAATGGTAAATACCTCAATCACCTAAAGTTTAAACCTAAAAGAAAAAATCAACATCAAAACTGATAATAATACCTGTACGATACAAATGGATACCCAGTTTGGGTATACAAAATGATAAGAAGCCACAGGTAAAATTTCGTACAAATAGGGAGTCCTGAAAATAGAAGTATCTTGCTCTAACAATTGACAAATGGCAATCATCGGATTCATGTATAAAAAGTACGGTATAATCCCCTCTAAACTAAATGAAAAACGGTTTAGAGGTACTAAAATAAAAGGGGACAAAATAATACATAACCACCAAAAAATTGCTAATTGAATTGAATAAACAGATTTCAACGAACCCAAAATAGTATGAGACCATAAGCCGGAAACACTACCTATAACAACAAAAATGGATAACACCAAATGTATATACAAAAGGACAGAAAGGGGAATAGGCGTAATTATTGACGTGTAATTACTAATAGTTGACCAACTGATAAAACTGAACCCAATTGCTATCCAAATAGCGATTTGCTGTTTACCTATGGATAGTAGTAAGAATTTCCACTTTTGACGCATTGATAGAAATTTGTCTTCAGCTAAAAAAAGAGCCGTTGTATTACTCAATACAGGAGAAATTAAAAGTATAGATAAGCCCTCTGCTAGGAAAATCAACTTAGATGTACGACCAAGTCTAGCGAAGCTAAATCCCCCCCCAAATACTAGAGTAAATCCCGAAAATAATACTAAAGTGCAAATAATTCTATATAGATTGGGACGGAGACGTCGATTTGCGGGTAGGTATGAATAATCAGACAAATATTCAATTACCCATTTGTGGAGCGTATCTGTTAATTGATCAGCGGTTCTCATTACTGTTTCTCAGGTTATTTTTATTCTATTCGATTATTGTAAAGACAATGATAAATTGGGGGTTAGTTCGCTGATAAATTCCTTTCAAATTAGTAGCTATGGAATTAAAACAAATCATCCAATCTACATCGGTAGAGGTGAATTAACATGCACATACAACATACCTAAACTAACTTAGGACGGTCAGAAGTTTTTGCGGTTTTTAAGTTTACCATAACATAACGCGCCATAAACTTAGCAAAACAGATAAAATTCCAAATTATATTTTCAAATGTACGCTCACCAGTTTGTGTTCGAAATTGGACTCGCGAAAAATGAAGGTTACCAATTGTATAATTCAGGGTCAGATCATGAAAAGTTAATACAAAAAAATAACGGTAGATTCTTTTTTGACAAATCCAGTTAGTTTATAGAATGAAAAACAGTAATAGAAACTATCTCAGTAATAGTGTATATTAGCTGAACAACATCGGAAAAAATTCAGTCTTTAGTCCATACAAAAGTAAAGATAAAAACTCTTGCGAAAGAACAAAAAGTAATTCATATAACAAAAATGAGTTGTAAGTTTCTGGGAAGTTTGAATTTTGCTTTCACTCTATTTTTATTGTTCTTTGTAGGCAACCGATCTGTATTATCTGACTTTGACACTAAGAGCTATGACTGGAGCACAGCAAAAGAACTTCGTACAGGAATTTTGCACGCGAAAATTGAAAGACCTACTCCTCGGAAAATGGTCATCAATTGTCTACGCATTGACAGCTATACTCCTGGTATGAAGTTATAGACTACGCCACGTTGTTCAAACTGGTTAGATGGCCAGTCAGAAACAATCCGCCAAATCACTCGAAACTTTATTCGCCAATCTCAGAAAACTGATCAAAAACTGTTGGTCGCAATCAATGCTAGCCCCTTTTCACCTTGGCCTGCGCCATATCAAAAGGAGGAACCAACCGACATTTCTGGTTTTGCTGTTTCTCAAGGAATTGTAGTATCCAATCAGGAAAACGCTGCTTCACTCTTGGCAGGTAAGACTGGTTTTCTGCAAATTTCCATGGTTTCAACTGAACTCGACATATCAAACGTTGAAACGGCAGTCAGTGGGTTTAGCCTATGTCTTACAAATGGAAAACCATCTTCATCTGGGACACAACTACACCCACGAACAGGAATAGGTTTGTCGAAAGATGGTCAATACCTCTTTTTTTGACAATTGACGGTCGGCAAAACAACAGCTATGGGGCAACCGTCAGTGATGTTGGTAGTATCCTGAAAATGTTTGGTGCTTACAACGGAATTAATATGGATGGAGGAGGTTCAACGACGATGGCGTGGTGGGATCTAAGCATGCCCAGCCTAGATAAGTGCCGACTGCTGAATCGGCCAGTTGGTAATGGTGATGATTATAGAGATGAAAAAAGCGTACTAGATTTCGTTCCAACAGAGCGAGCTAACGGAAATAATCTCGGTGTTTATTTCGCCGATGTTGAAAAAGTCAATCACTGATATCAAATTTCTTTCGATAGTCATAACCGCGTCAAATATCTAGATATTGAGATAATCGATCCTTTTAGTCCATATTTATAGCATATTACGAGGATATTTTAATCCTTTGCCAACTTAATGGAGAGGAGAGCCTTTTTGATTACGAGCCCTTTGGACTCATAATTACCACGAACTATCTCCAAAAGTACCCGCGAAAACAACCCATATGACCATCGGAGATAACTTGCTCCTAGTCTAAGTGAATCAGCAAAGAAGGAAATAGCTCCTAGAATCGCTTAATATTACTCCAAAGCGTAGCTAGCTTGTCCTCGAGAGCGACCGAAAACGGGCCAAATTTGGCAGGTTGCCAGTACGATGGAGATTGCCAATAGCCACCCGCCCCCTCTGCAGGCACTCGAACTTCACCTGAACGAACACCTCCCTTATCAGTATCTCCACCAATAAAATAGACGCCCAAGTTGGTTTTCTCTAAATCTCTCAATTTTTTTTCGAACAGATCAAAAGGGATTGCCGCTTCAACATACCATCCACCATTAATCGGTCCACTTTTTCTTTTTTTTGTAACCTTATCACCATCTAGGTCGCCATGGCCTGGCCCATTATATCCACACTCTTTAAGCATTGGTAGCCACTTTCCTTTCGAATTTTGTGGGGTGAAAATAAAGGCCCAATCTCCTTTTCCATCTAGTTGTTGTCGTTTTTTATAGTCTCCTTCTACGTTGATATAAAAACGGATGTAATCAGAATCTTTGAGATCTCGAGACACAACATCCTTACAGGAGACATCATTATCTTTAGCTGTACAAGCAAAATACAGATAATCCTGATCGTAAGATAAATAAGTTGAGAAGTAATCGTCCTTGATTGTACCTGCAATACAAACTAATGAGAGGTCAAACTTAGCCGCTTTTGCTTCCAAGCCTACGTCAAGTTTACCGTCGATTGTCATTTTACCGTAAGGAATAATAGTGGAAGCTGCATCTGCTGAAAGTGTTACCATCGTCAGAACTACAAAGATACTAAAAGAGAAGGTACGCCAAAAGTCATAGCGAAGTTGGTTCATATACGTCTCCATTTGATTAACTTGATAATTCTATTATAATAGAATTTAGTAAAACTCTTCTTCTAGCTGCCGATATCGTATCGTCAGACTCTACTGCGACAAAGGACAGACATTTTTATCCTTCAGATTTCATACCAATTACAACTTCCTCAATCACACGGACCAAGTGTCTTATATCATCTATGGACAAATCCCCAATGGTACCAATTCGAAAGGTATCCTCTTCGGAAACCTTTCCGGGATAGATAACGAATCGTCTTTCTTTCAACTTTTGGTAGAAAATTGAAAAATTAAACCATTTTTCTTTCGGGTAACGAAAGGCTGTAATTATAGGAGAATGTAGGTGTTTGTCTAGCAATGGGTAAAAGCCAATCGAGGACATACCATCAACTAAGATCCTCTGGCAAGCTGAGTATCGCTTGTTTCGAGTCCCAATACCACCCTCATTTTCCAATTCCTCCAATGCTTGATGGAATGCAAGCAATGTATGTGTAGGTGATGTATAACGCCACTTACCTCCTTTAGTCTCCATAATTTCCCATTGATCATAAAGGTCCAAGCTCAGGGAACGGGCGTACCCTCGAGTCTTCTCAAACTTTTTTTGGTGACATATAACAAATGCAAATCCCGGTACTCCCTGAATACACTTATTCGCGGAAGATATTAGATAGTCAATACCAATATCATCTATAACAAGTGGAATACCACCAAAGCTAGACATCGCATCCAAAATTAAGGTCCGGTTATGTTTTTTAACAATTTTACTGAGTTCTCTAATTGGATTGAGGATACCAGTTGTAGTTTCGCAATGTACCATTGCAACATGAGTAACCAACGGATCTGTTTCTAGTATTTGGTTGAGTCTTTGAGAATCGGGGCAAGTCGTTTCGCTACACCTCATCTCGGAAAAATCAATCTTTAGTCTATCAGCAATTAGGCCAATCCGCCTTCCATATGCACCGTTACTGATAATTAGCAGTTTCCCATCTGGAGGAACGACAGACCCAACCGTAGATTCTACAGCGAAAGTCCCACTTCCTTGCATGAGCACGCTCGTATATAACTTAGAACGAGTTACCAGTTGGACGATACGAGAACGGACCTGTTGTACAATATTATTGTAATCATCATCCCAAGTTGAAAGATCGACTAGCATCGATTCTTTTACTGTGCGAGTAGTAGTTAGTGGCCCTGGTGTCAAAAGTAGATATGGCCGATCTTCTATGATATTTTTTTTGTTATTCAAATGGTTCACAGCGACTAAGGCTTTTCATTGTGGCTTTAATCTCGAAGTTCTTTCCATGATACTGGGGCTACTTGACTGACTAAATTATCAATCTGATCGGCCACTATTTGGGTTTCATACTGTGCATCAGGTTTACAGCGTAGATTGCAAACTCGGGCAAAAGCAAACAGAGTTCCAGACCAGTACCATTCGGTCATCATTGACTGTGGTAAAACTAACCTTGCTTGCTCTGGGCTCACTTTAGAATCAATGAGTTGATTGTAGTGAAGAACCGCCTGGTGACAAGCAGATTCATAAGCATCTGTCGATGGACTAACTATCACATCGCTACTGCTGCCTTGTTTCTTATCAATTGCTCGTCCTCTCCATGATTCTGGCACATAAAAAGTCGGCGGGAAATCTACGTATCGGCGGCTAATTTCATTCCAAACCAGCCCAACTTGATGTTTAACTAGTTGGCGCGCGACAAAGATTGGTGCTTGAATATGAAACTGTAATGAAACATGACCAAATGGGGTCCAGTGTCCATGTGAAGCTAAATACGCAATCAACCGTTTATCTTTACTGTCAAATTTGGTCTTTTTTTTGCCAAAAGAGACTCGAGCTGCGTTTACTACTGTTAAGTCGTCGCCCATTGAATCTATTAAAGAAACGGGCATCTCTGTAGTTGCATATTGGGATGAGGTTATATCGGTCATAATTCACCTGAAATCGGCCTATCATACCATAAGTAGTTATGAATCTGTTACATATGCTTTAGTATTGACGAAACACGCCAAATCTCCTAGAATCACCATGCGAACAAACCAGTGATCTAGAATGAAAATTACCAAGGTCGAAATTTTAACGAATAGTAAACCAATTGAATTGCCTATTCCATGGCGACCAGCTTGGTCCGAGCCGAGCGGTCCACATACAAACAGTTTCAATCTGTCGTTGTACAAAGTTTACACTGATCAAGGAATTGTTGGGTATGGACCCAACATAGGTGGAAACCCAGAACTAATAAAGAATCAAGATCCATTTCAAATCCGCCAATTTTGGTCTCATCATATGGGAGGTAAACGCGCAGGCAATTCAGGTAAACGTGCTGCAGGATTGGAAATTGCCTTGTGGGATATAATTGGGAAAGTGGCAAAATTACCCATATCACACCTTTTAGGTGCAAAGCTTCAAAAAATTCCAGTTTATGCTGCAACTAGCCGATTATTGGATACCAAACAACAGGTCGAGCAAGTAAAATTGTTGATTGATTTGGGTTTTAAGGCCATCAAATTACGACTTCATCGTTCTAACCCACTGGATGATTTAGCCATGATTAGTGCTGTCCGAAATGCGGTAGGAGATCAGGTGAAAATATTAGTAGATGCCAACCAAAACAATGCATCTTCATCCATTGGAGACGAGTATGAATTTTGGTCTAGGCGGACAGCAATGAAAATGGCGACCGAACTAGACCAACTTGACGTGTTCTTTTTGGAAGAACCACTCCCTCGCAAGGACATTGAAGGATTAAGTAGAATTTCCAATATGGTGGAAATGATGGTTGCCGGTGGTGAACACACTCCAACAGTGAGCGATTTTTCTCCGCATCTGTTAGCCGGTGCGTACGATATAGTGCAACCCGATATCACATTGACCGGTAACTTTGGTATAATCGGCTTAAAGGAGATAGCATCAACGGCTGATCACTATGGGCGACTAATAATTCCACATGTAACTGGTGGTGGCGCTTTTTTCATTATGTTTGCTGCCACCTTACAAGTAATGGCAACAGTAGATAATTGCCCGATGATCGAATTCCCCTTTGATCCGCCAATTTTGACACCAGAAACTCTGCAATCTGTTCTTGATGAGCCTTTTTGGATTGATGAAGATGGATCTATTACTGTGCCCCGCCAGCCCGGATTAGGAATTGAGATTAATGAGGACAGTCTGGAAACCACTCTTGCATGGGAGTTGAAATCATAGTTGCCTTTACAATTAATGTACTCATGCTGCCACTGATCCATTGTTTGAATGTAGAGTGAATGATAAAGCTTGAGTTGCATTGGGTTTAATCCGCTTGTCACTTATGTGTTGATAGATAATCAATTATTCCAATCAGGTCTAAAAAATTTTTGGGGAACCCAAATGATAATTGATGATTTTATGACTCTGGAGCAGAGACGCGAACTAATTAAGGAAGGGGTCGTTATCCTCCGAAAAATCGTCTCTCAGGATTTGTGCCGGGCTGCAATTGAAGCCGTCAAGAGAAAAGAGGGTGGAGCGTCCGACGCAGTACAAGCTTTATACCATAATTCGCCTCTACACTCACTATTGCAGGACCTTCTTGGTGGGCAGGTTTTGCCCGTCACTAGCGCACAAATTGCTGTCCGGATGCCTACACCGACTGATCAAATTGACATCTATATGGGGCGTCCTACTCCATCACCATTTGACTGGAATGGACATGTTGATGGTATTGCCATACACCCAGGACCACACGAAAACAACCCAGACCATGAGGCTCCAATTATGAGTTTTTCAGCTTTGGTTGGTGTCGCACTGAGTGAACAAATAAAACCAGACTGTGGTAACTTTGCGGTCCTCCGCGGGTCGCATCTTACTAATGCTGTCTTTTTTGCCCATCAAGCATCTAAAGGTGGGCCCTTAGGCCCAGGAGGGCCAGATTGGCCACTAGAACCTTGGCATCGCCAACCTGGTAGCAATGCTTCCCGTGGTCAGTGGCCTGATGTAAGACCGCGTATGATCCCTCCTCCGACGCGATCCATGGGTGATTCTCCACGATACGTGGGGGAATCTGACAATGGAAGTTGGTGGCCATCGGCTACACAGCAGTTAATGTCTAAAGGGGATGCCGTAATAGCTCATTACCTAACATGCCATGGCGAAAGCCGTCATGTAGGCAAAAAACCTCGAAACATGGTCTTTTTTCGTATTAAACATCATCTGCACACAGAATATAGACCAAGAGACCATAAAACTGCTGAAATGCGTTACATGACAGAAGTTTTGAGTGATCCTTGGTTAGAATGGAGTGAACTTGAAGTGGATAAAAATTTCAGAAGTTCGCTGGGCAAGCAAACTCAATCAGAGGATAGCTAATTATGACCAGTCCTAACAGTAATTCCCGATTAAACAATGATGAATCCGGTGCTTATTACGATTGGGCCAAAACAATGAAACCTGAGTCCCCATGGACTCATGATTACAACCGAACAGTAGTTATGAAACTACTACTCTGTACCCGGGACGGCCAGGGAAATATAGACAAGATCTATTTAACTTTTTCCGATGTAATAAACGTTATCAGGCGAATTAATCATATTACTCTAGGTATTCCCAAAATTATTTATCTGGTAGGATGGCAGTACAATGGTCATGATTCCAAGTATCCCGCCTGGGATCAAGTAAATACAAGCTTAAAACGGTCTGAAGACTCAACATCACTGGCCAGTTTAAAGTGGTTAATTAGGAAAGCAAAGGAATACAATACAACGATTAGCCTACATATCAATATGATTGATGCTTTTATGGAAAGCCCTCTGTGGGATGAATACTTGGCCTGCGATATCATTGCCAAAGATTCTTCCGGTGATCCTATAAAAGGTGAAAATTTTAATGGAATGCAATCTTACCAGATCAGCTACGCCCGAGAATGGGAATTGGGGTACGCCCAAAATAGGATTGACCGACTGGTTAATATGATTCCCGAGTTGAAGGAATCTGGCACCATCCATATTGATGCTTTTCACTCCATGCGGCCATCAGGACCAGATGAACCAATCAGTCCATACCTTGGCTTTAGTATTGATGATGAAATAGTAGCGCAACGCAAGATCATTCGCTATTGGAGAAGATACGGTATCGATGTGACCAGCGAAGGTGCTATGTACTGGCTTCGAAAAGATCCATTTCTAGGGCTACAAGCAATGACATGGCATTATGACGAAATGACATATGCTCATGAAAATTGGATTGGAAAACCCGACGATTTCACCTCATTACCGGCTTTACTGAGTGCATACACACCGATGCATGCAGAACCAGAAATTATGCAAGACCCAAAAAATCTTCCGGGATTAATTGAGCAATTCTGTTTGAGCGTGGTTCCTTGGTATTACCGTCGTAATACCGATGTGTCGAAAACAGGAACGGTGATCATGGATAGTGATGAAGTAGTATGTCCAGTCCTTTGGAAAGAACAAACTCTCATCGCTTACAGTCGGCAGGGATTTGATAATCGAAAGATAAAACTGCCATCACGTTGGATGAACATTAACAAAGTAAAAGCGGAGATACTGACGGTCGATGGGCTAAAGGATAGCCAGATTATTCCGGTAGAAGAAGAAACAAACTGGCGAAATACGTCAAACAACTCGATTTCACTGTCATTACAACCAGGCCAAGCTGTTGTAATCCAACCAATCCCGCTTCAAAGCTGAGAGGTATTTTAGCTTACGATCAACTAGCTAACGTCGAAACTTCTGCTCCCAATCATATTCAGACGAGGAATTCGATCATTCCTAAGTAATTGAGGGGCACTCCTCTACAACTTACCGATGAATAATTGATGACAAATAGAAAGATATTATTCGCTGTTGTAAATTTCTAATATGTTTAGTTCTTTCACTGCTTAATCTCGCTCCAGGTAACCGGTAATTTGTCAACAGGTTCAATTGCTAACCCTCTCAAAGCTCGATTGACTTCTACAAAAAAACCATTTTTCGTTTTGGCATTATTGGGATAATACTTTACCTTACGATTAGTAATATCATCAAAGTGTAAGTTGAAATAATCAGAACCACCACTTTCTCCACAACGATAAAGCAGCACATTACCACCACGGTTGAGTTCGACTTCAACATCGTAGCTTACTTTGACTGCACCACCCGTCCATGCTGAGTTGTTATACCACTTTTCACCATTAATCCAAACTTGTGCCCAATCGTCATGAGCCGTAGACATAACAGCCTTCAACTTACTTGGTGCTTGTATAACTAAGATGGCGTAGGTATCAAAATTGGATTGGTCGCCACCACCGTAATTTTCTCCCATATTGTTGCCATTGTTTGGCGTAATCTCTATGATTTTCCAATCACAGGTCCCACCATTTTTTTTCCCCCAATTTAGCTTGGTATTCTGCGTTTTGAGCAATCCTGCGGCCGTAGCTAGCTTGGGCTGTGTCAGCTTTTTATTAGTTCCCTTCTCGATTAGGTCTATCCGACCTGATTGCTGAAACCCTCCGTTATTGGTATAAATACCGGCAGGAGCATACCATTTTGTGATCCAAGGAGCACCAGGTCGATCTTGTTCCAGTGGTGCTGCCCCAGGATCTTCCAGTAATTGTGCTCCTTTCAGAGGCCCCCCAGTAAGGCGTTTACCTTTAGCAACTTGTCCCTGGTTATTACCTGGCTTATTGACATTATTACCCGGATTATTGTCATTTAGTGGGTTGCATACGCATTCGAGAATGATTCCGTTTTCGTTCTTCTCTTTTTCTTTGCAGACACAATCTAAATCTTGAGCGTGGGTGGAAAAATGAACTAGAAAGCTAAAACCGATGACACAAACTAATACCAAAATTGGTGCCCGGATTATTTTGAATCGAAACATATCAAAGACCTCACAGTTGTTAAACATACTTAGTTAGTACGCTTAAAGAAAGATGTAAAAAACATTCTAACCAAATTCATATGTAAGAAAAGCTTGCAATTTTTCTACTAATTTGGGTTGATCAAGAAAGAGGTTTTGCGTTTCAGCAGGATCGTTTTTCAAATCAAAAAGCCAAGACTGACCTTCAAAACCTTGTACCAATTTGTGATGACCATCGTAAACCAATCTCCAATTATCTAGACCTGACAGCACGTGTTGCCGATGGACGTGATCACTACCAGATAAAACTGATCGTAGGGTTTTCCCGTGTAGTTGAGCAGGTATCTTTGAATTAGCTTGGTCTAGAAAGGTAGCAGTTAAGTCGATTAGACTAACTGGGGTGTCCATTACAAGACCAGATTTAACATTTGGTCCAGCGATAACTAAAGGCACACCTATTGAAGATTGATAAGGCAAAGACTTACCCCACCGGTCATGATCACCTAACATCTCACCATGATCACTGCTGAAAACAATTAGTGTATTATCTAACTGATTTCTTTCGGATAGCCAATTGATGTATATGCCTAACCAACGATCAATGTTCTCAATCATGGCAGAATAATTTTGCCGGACCTCATTTATTTCATCGGTAACCAATCGGTTGGTTGGGTAAGGGGGTGGAAAGTCAAATCCAGCACAAGTTGACTTCATGCGACTAGTTAGATCCCAAGGGCTATGTGGACCTGTGAAGTTTATTTGTAAAAACCATGGATTACTACCGGAACATTGCTCGAGTAGATTAAGCCCGTTTTGGGCGATCCAATTGTCACAATATGCACTTTCTGGTAAATCAGTGGGAAAAGTTGCCATTTTATTACTTCTTCGGCGTGCCATATCACTCAAGTGAACGTCAATTAACCCTTCTTGATACAGATAGTACATGTAGGGGTCTTTTGGTTTTTCGGCCCCACTGCGAACAGCATCCCACTTACCAGCGTTGTCTATACCGTCAGTAAATCCCCAATCTTTAATCGATCCTTTTCCATCTATCCCCCAAGAAGAGGTCGCTTTATGCAGATCGAACTTGCCACAACCCATCACTGAATAGCCTACGTTCTGTAAAGCTTGATAAAACGTCCAGTTCTCCAATGGATAATTATAACTGTTGTCTGGAACAGCACAATAATCATACTCCATACCAGAAGCCAAACAAGCACGAGCTGGTGCACAGACAGGCGAAGGCGTAACTGCATTAGTAAATCTCACACCGTTCTGGGCTAGTTTATCCAAGTAGGGGGTACGAACAGCATTGCCTGGCTCAGTACCGATCCAGTCATGTCGATGCTGATCAGGAAAAAAGAAAAGAATATTTGGTTGTTGATTCACTATAGCAAACGAGCTAATCGGGTCAATTCGTATTCTAAGCGTAAATTATAATTACGTCAATCCAATTCAGTTTTATCATTTTCAATTTGTTCTAGCAATTGAGATAACATTCGCTTAAAGTCATCTACTTCATTGAATAAATCTGTAGCCTGAACAGAATGCTTCTCTCGGTAAAATTGATCGAAAACATCTTGAGGAGATTGAGTTATAATATCCGAAGCAGAAAAATTATGGTGTTTATGATTTTCCATCATAATTTCAACTGTTAACACATATCCACCTTGATCAGCAAAAGCTTGCCGGATTTGGTCTGCCATTCCCACTGTCGGTTGGGAACTTAACAATTTCACTTCGATGTATACATCTTTCCAATCTTGGTCAATTGAAGCAGCCAAAGACAAGATTTGGTTGATTTCTCCTTCCAACGTCACCAAACGTCGAAAAGTAGGGATGGTAATTTCTTTCCAATTTTCACCCGGCATTTTTTTATTTTGATTAAGCTCAATTAGGGAGATTTTCTTATCCATTTTAGACTCTCTGAAGGTCATCGGTAGCGGTGTTCCAGAGTATCGAATTGGATAATTCTGACCGGACAGCGATTGAGATTGGTGTAAATGACCAAGTGCTACATAATCGACCGTCGACGGAAAATCATCGACTCGAACAGAATTCAGACCACCAATCAAAATATTCCTTTCAGAACCAGTATTAGAAGCACCTTGGACCGTTAAGTGTCCCATCAATATTTTGCCTAAATCAGTTGGGATTAAGCTGACACATTCCCGATAGATTTGTCGGATGGCAGATCGATATCGATCATGACGATTAGTAGTAGATTCCAACGATTGATGTGAGAGAATCTCATTTTCGGAGAGATAAGGCAGAGCAACAATCGCTATCTTCGGCTGATCTTTTGGAAGATAAACAATTTGTTGGCTCAGATCAGAACGCAAAGTCCCAAAAACATATATTCTGCACATTTTCAGAAAATCACGGTCTGCTTCTAGGCGCACGGCAGCATCATGATTACCTGCTGTGATTACAGCAGTTGTATCAGTTTGAGTGTACAGCCGATGCAGAAAATAGTAATACAACTGCATCGACTCTGAAGAAGGAAGAGCTGTATCAAACACATCACCGGAAATCAACAAAACATCTATGTGCTGATCGATAATTGTGTTCAGTAACCAATCTAGAAACTTTTGGTGCTCTTCGGTTCGTTGGTGCTGATAGAGCCGTTTACCAATGTGCCAGTCAGCAGTATGTAAGATTCTCATCAGACACCATATAGGTACAGCTTAATGATGAATACGAACCTGTATTGCCAACGGGTAACGACCGGCACGTTGAGAATAAAGAGTCAGACCTCCTGAATCAGACTGCAAATCAATCTGTAATTGTCCTTCACTCAAATCTAAATGGCTTGGATCAATCGATACTCTGACCAAGTGGCCATACTTACCATCAATTCCGTTAATGTAGGATAAAGCTCCCCGGGCATCTGCGGGAGAATTGGGTAAATTAATAGTATCGATGTCGGTTCCATTGGAAATGATTTTAACTTCACTCGGCCATAGTTCGTTATCGGTCTGTGGTGAGCCAATAACCGTAGAAGAAGCTTCAAAAATCAGTTCCATCGATTTGATCGTTTTTGTAATATCAGGTAACTCAATCGAATGAGACAAGTTGCCTTCACCTTCTATAACTACCAGAGACTCCCCTGTGAAATCGTGGTTAATGACCATTAGGTCAGGAGATTGTTCAACGGCTGAAATTGGTTTCAAAACCTCAACATTAACAAAATTACGAGCTATTACCGAGTCATCTTGATCTGTCACCCAAATATGAAGAGTTCCTACTAACCGTTGATCAGGCAATTTCAACGACAAATGATGTACCTTATCCACCTTATACGGATTAAACGTAATATCGGTATGGCCGGAAACTAAATCCAAATGTTTTTGACCGTGATGGTCTAATCCATCTAATCGCCAATGTAGAACTGTATCTGAAACTTTCTTGTGGGAGAAATGACTAGAATACACATCAGCCGAAAATTCTTGACCTGGTTCGAAAGTTAGCCCTGGATGATGATCGATGGCAATAAAGTCGAGTGCATTGATATCATTACAGTCATAACCAAACTGTTTCAGGCTACGATCATAATTCATAAAACCGTTATGTTCCCACTCTATATCCTGCAATTCTGTGTAAATATAACCACCGATTTTCTGATATAACCGCATCTCGTTAGTTAGAAATTTGAAACTCCAAGAAATGTCTTTGTCCCCAGAGCCGGCGGAAATACCACCATATTCACTATTCAGTAGAGGTGCGTTCGTTTGTTGATTGCCTCCCACATAATTGAACTCGGATCCAGGATAGGTTTGCTCAACTACGTTAGCAATATGATCTTTTGCTTCTTGATAGTCATTTATATAAAAATGCCAAGTGTTAAGATCGGTTTCCACGTGATCGTAGATACAAGGTGAATTGTCTTCAGCTAAACGTGTTGGGTCTAATTCACGAGTTAGATGATACATCTGGCGTACCCACTCTTGCCGATCTTTCATTTCAGCATATTGATGATATCCTAATCCCCAGGTTTCATTGAAATCGCACCAAGCAATAATAGACGGGTGGTTAAAATCACGATCGATTGTTCCTCTTAGGGTCTCTTCCCAACGTTTCTGAGACAATTCACCATAGCCACTATCACCGAAATTAGGTATGTCACACATAAACAGAATGCCGAGCTTGTCCGCCCAATAGTAAAGACGAGGTTCATCAATTTTGATATGTAAGCGCAAAAAGTTAAATCCGAACTCCTTAGCTCGAACAATATCGTTTTTGATTTGGTCATCATCCAGAAAAGTATAAACCCCTTCTGGAGTGAAAGACTGGTTCAATGCTCCTAATAAATATGTAGGACGATTATTAACAAAGACATATTCGTAGTTAGTTCCCGGTAGCAATTGGCGAGTAACTTTTCTCATTCCGAAGTAGCTAGAAACTTGATCGATGACCTGACCATCTTTTCTTAAATTGAAATCTATATCGTACAAGTGTGGAGTATCCACATCCCATAACTGTACTAGTTCCGGTTCTAAATGCAAGAGGATAAAAGCTTGGTTGCCGGAAACTTCAATTTCAGTCTGCTTGACTGGAGCATTACTCTTCACTGCTAATCCAATTCCATCAATCTCTCCACCAGCGATATTGAGATTGATTTTGACCTGTGCTGTATCGATATCAGTATAGGTCTTAAAATCTTGGATATAAGTCTTTGATCGAGGTTCGAGATAGACAGTCTGCCAAATCCCACTCGATCGAACATACCAACCAATCTGTTTCCCAGCTGGTTGGGCCGAATGGTCTTGTGGATCGTAGGCCCGGACAACTAAAGTAGCTGATTGTCCACCTACCAGATAATCTGTAATGTCAATTTCAAATGGCAAATAACCATTTTCGTTCTCGCCAACCAACTGTCCATTAACCCAAACTCTAGCCTGCCAATCTACAGCTCCAAATTTGAGAATAATTCGTTGATCGAACCAACTATTAGGGACAACGACCGTCCGCCGATACCAGCCAATAGTATGTCGATCAGCATCCCGATAATTACCAGAATTATCCAATCCACCACAGGTTACGCTGTCTGGTTCCAAATAAGCATTCGTACTGAGGTAGTTAGAATTACTAGCTGAATCTGCTTCACCCCAAGCTGCTAGGCTTTCCCATGGATAAGGTACAATGATCTTGTCATTATAAACCTCACTATTATGCCATCCTTCACTTTCACCAATATCATCTGGGTCAAACCGAAAATCCCATAGACCATTAAGGTTAATCCAGTCGATGCCTTCGCTGGAACCACGCTGGAAATTAGGTCGAGGATATTCAGGGCGAGGAATGTCAATTATTCTCTTCATCTGTACACGCTCTCTAGTTCATGATAAAAATTAAAAATTAGTTCAAATTCTAATCTTAGCACGATACTGCTACAAAATGATACTGAGATAGTAAGGAAACAAACTACCTCGTTCTCATTTCGATTGAAATTAATTCAAATTTACTATTCCTAAATTCTCTTTTTCAATAGAAGAAGTTGTTGATATTGAAAAACCTAGATCTGAACCAACGATCACTAACTTGGACCTGAGAAAAATTAACTTCTCAACAGCAGAAATACTTACCTGATCGAGATCTGTCTTTGTCCACTATTCTCTTTTGTAGCTGCCTGAATTTCGGGAGCTGATTCCCCAGATTCAATCATTCGATCAATCAACCTTTGGCGAAGCATATGACAAATTCCAATATGGGATTCAGCGGAAACAAGATTCCTCAACTCGTACGGATCGACTTCTAAATCATAAAGGAAATCCTCCACGTATTCATTAGATCCTCCGTCTTTTCCACTATTTTGTCCTGTCGCTCTAACGCTGTATTTCCACTTTTCGCTTCTAATAGCTCGTCCTGTGTGAGACTCGCTGATTTGGATCAATGCTTCCGATGGCCAGTAGTTTCGCTCCCCGCGAATCAAGGGTAAAATAGATTGTCCTTGCATTTGTTCGGGTACCGGAATACCGGCGGCATCCAGCAAGGTTGGAGGTAAATCAATCAAGCTAACCATTTCTCGAATTTCGCCTCCACCGACAAAGCAACCTCCATGCAATGCGGTAGGAACTCTGACCGAGCTATCATGACAAGACCGTTTATATTCGGAATTGCGCGTCTTGAAGTGGCAAGCATGGTCTGAGGTAAATAGAACTATTGTGTTATCCGCTAAACCAAGACTTTTGAGTGCATCGAGCAAACGGCCAAAAGCTTCATCTAAGCGTTTAACCATTCCGTAGTAACCAGCTAGGTGTTGATGAGTTGAACCTACTAATGCAGCTAAATCGGGTGGTATCCATTGAGAGGTATATTTTTCTCTATAACCATCCGGTGGAGGATAATCATCCAAATGATTTTGGTGATGAGGTTCTATGTATGACAAGAAGAGAAAAAACGGATTTGATTGGTGTTGATCAATGT
>JACLAC010002047.1_pt1 | contig 20380 bp, 25 predicted proteins | sample 8027881 | NCBI WGS metagenome assembly JACLAC01 (sample SAMN15725517, study PRJNA655200) | protist metagenome | isolation source: fluorescence activated cell sorting (FACS) single amplified genomes of... | place: Spain: Blaines Bay Microbial Observatory, Mediterranean Sea | collected 2016-01-19 | reverse complement strand
AGAGAACTCATCGCACTAGCACACGAGAAGGGAGTAAACTAGTGCGACATACTGGTTCCTCTCAGAACCATTCGTTAGAGAACTGCAGGGGAGCGTATCTATTGCGGCAAGCAGCTTGGCTGTATGAGGGCGTTTCGCTTGGGACTCTTCCACCAGAGTGGACCTGCAACATCTGGTAGTCAAGTGATGATTCCCAAGCATTCCAGTTCATATCTTTTTCTGAAGAATTCAGAGTGTCTGGGAAGGTGTAGTGCCTATCTAAGGAATCGAATTGTCAGTATTCAAGCGGGCTAAAATCCAAAATAGGCAAGCTGGCCAATAAATGAGCCAACAATATGGATCACTCAGTACGTTATAAAGAATACTGAATTTGACTGGACAAGTTTGATGGGCAGCAGGGTTGGGTGAATTGTCGAAGTAAAGTAAAAAGGCTTACTGAGTAGTAACGCTGTCGATTTTTAAATAAATGGTCACGTCAGCAGTGTAGTTGTCAGAATTGGCAGTTTTGACTACTCCTACTGTTCCAGCACCACATGTGGTATCAATCTCGGATTGTGAATGCTCGGGACCGTATTCAGTCCAGTTGTAAACGCTATTAGAATATGACGTATGGTCTGCTGCGTTGTAATGGTAATGTCCAGCAGGATAATAGACGCCATTGACTGTATGTGCTGTAGCGGTTGTTCTTGACCAAGAATAACAAGACTTACCCACCTCAACAGAATAAGTAGCTCCAGTATTTGTCGTCGTCCAACCACGACTGCTGATTGTGGAATCATTGATCTCAGTAAAAGTGTTTGCCTGTTTTTCTGCATTAGTTATGGGAGTGGAAGAACTTGTGGCATTGTCATCTAAATCATAGGCACGCACTGTTACCGTTGTAACAGTAGATGCTGTGGGAGTACTGGTAGTAGTGCTGTCTTCCTGTTCTTCTAGTCCCAGCAATGCACAATTTGATATCGAAAAGAGTAGAATAAGTAAGCGACCAGTGTGAAAGTTCGCATACTATTCTCTTGTTAAATGACATCATTATAGTTCGACAGAGATGCGAACGATCTCACTAGCGACATTTGAAGTCAAGGTACCGAAGTCAAATATGTTCGCTAATGCTAAGAATCAAACTGGCTGAGAGCAGTTTCGCATCAGGACGGGTGCGTTGTATTGGAATGTGGTGTGGTGCGAGGTTAGATGACCAGAGCCAAGTCCTCACTATCGAGCCCATAATGCTACTGCTTGGTGAGAATAGGATTTTGAATTCAACCAAATTGGATTCCAAAATCGCGTAGCCAACTTTATCTGAAGCTTCAGTACCGCGTTGTGCAATAAGGCCTTAGCCAGTCGGCACTATTCTCTCCTTCATCCAATGATCCAGATCCTCTCGGCGGTAGCGAATCGTTTTCGCATTCAACTTCACATAGGGAGGACCCTGCCGGTTGAATCTCCAACGTTGCAGGCTTTTCTTGCTAAGACTTAGATACTCTGCTGCATGAGTCTCGGATAAGTATCCCCCTGAATCGTTAGTCATATTTTCTCCTTAAACACCCAGCAATTAAATGGGTAATCGGCTGATCAACACAAATTAGATCCATCTTTCCATCGTTTCAAAACCAAACATGGCCTTAGCTATCCAACAATAGTGTGAGAAGCTGAATTGATACTTGCTTGATATAATTTTTAAAAAAAATTGGAGGTGTGTCGACTACCTCAAACTAAACCGACCACCTTCGTTTCGCGACGGGGGGGCCAAGTCAAAGGATATCCAAAGTGTCTGGTTTCTTGGATTTCCGCTTGCCCATCCGCCCGTCACAAACTTGGTCAAACTTCTATCGAACTAGGCTGCATTACTGAATCTGGTTCATAATTTTCCTCGATATCAGAAGGAAAATCTGTCGTGACGTATTGCCAGGCCTCTGGTGGATCACAACCCTCGGCCATTACCTTAAACATTAACTGCTCCTGCTCTTCGGAAAGCTCTCCGACGATATCAAAAGCGTCCCTTAATCGCTCACCTCTTTTCATTAGATTACAGAAACGCTCAATTTGACTATCTGTGAGTGAGCCGTCATTAAGATCTTTTAGGAAACTTTCCATAATTTTCTGTTGTACCTCCTCATCCGCGAGCTTATATGGGTTTGCAAGAACAGCCTCATCCATAATTTTCTGTTGTACCTCCCCATCCGTGAGCTTACATGAGGGTGAGAGCATACGCTGCATAGCCTCTCCAGGGGGAACTCCACTCTCTCTTAATTCAAAATAGTGTGGCTCTTGATCCTCTCTGAGCCATATCGCGACATTACTAGAATCATTAAAGCTGTGACCTTTCATTATCATGTCACAAAACCGACTCATATCTCTTTCCGAACTTATATGGAAACTCAAATCTTCCATGATCGCATCTCGGATATATGATCTTGTAATTGAATCAATCATTCATCTCCTTCATAGTGGATAGTAAGTGTTGGCTAAATAAAATATAGCCGGTTGCTAACAGTTTCTGCTGTGGCAGAGCTGTTAGGTATCATTGAGCAACCAAGCTGGAGTGCAGCATGGGACTCAACAAAGCCTGGTAAAATAAACAATCCGACCCGCTTACGCGCTCGCGAGTAACTATTGCTAAGTTTTAACAGTGAAATATTGACTTTAATTTCTATCAATGAGGCCATTAATCTGATGGTCCAATCCGATCCGATCCGATTAAATCTAAATCGGACATCGGCGGACTCTCCTAAGACAAGTACGAAAGAATGTCCGATCCGATCCGATCCCCCCTTTAGGGAATCGGTCGATCGGATATCGTACTGTCAGGGTCATTAGCATCAGTCCCTTCGAGCAATTCCACATAATCTGAGACAACTTTGAACTTCTGCTGAAAGCCTTTGCTATTGATCAGCTCTTGCCAGCGATTGTTTGGCAATTCCATTTGATCGCGAATCTCTTTCAATGGGATAAGCTTACGCCCTCGATTCCATTCTCTTGAGAAGAATTCTTCAAAGCGCTTTTGATTAGCACCTTTGCGCAATGGCCGCTCTGTCGGCTCCGGCAACTCAACTTGGGCCAAGACACAACTAGTAATTGGCTCCCCATAGCAATCCACTAATACTCGGCTATCTTTGTCGTGTAAGTTGATTCTGCTGAGCTCAAAAGCCTTCTGCTGAAAAAGCTCTGCATCTTTCTGCTTGGTGTTGGAGACAATCACTACATCCGATTCGGCTCGATCGACACGAATCTCGGTATCAAGCGCTGCTCGCATGGCAGAAGATCCGCGAGCTCCCTTAGTCGAATCCTTGCCGCTATGATGAATGAGAAGAATTGCCAACTTGAATTCTTGTTTCAGCTGATCCAGCCCCGCAATAAACTTAGCGACATCTTTAGCAACATTCTCATCACCCCCATAGTGCCGACTGAGCGTATCGACAACGACTAGCTTGAGATCAATCCGAGACTGAGCGTTCTTGATTGCCTCTTTCACTAGTGGCAGTGAATCCCGTACATCACTGAGGTCGACAGGTCCAGAAGAGACTTGAAGCATGCTCTTTACCTCAAGGGTGGTTTTCAATTCCCAAGCACGAGCTCTTCTACAAAGCCCTGAACGACCCTCACCAGCCAAATAGAGGACTCCTCCGTGTTGGACATGATGGCCATACCACTCTAAGCCCGTTGCGATACAAGCTGATAGATCCAGTGCCAGAAAGCTCTTACCACTGCCTGATTCTCCATAGATCATCGAGAGCGAAGCAGCTTCCAAAACCCCTTGAATTAGCCAGTCTGGCTCTTCAAAGTTAAGTTCGTTAATAGGTGTGAAATAGAACTTAGGTTTCACTTCTGGTAGGCCAGGCACCTTAATTAACGAGTCTAACCATTCATCTAGACTGCCTTGCTGGAGGGCATCATTGGCATCCGTCTTCGGCTCTTTTGGCATCAATGCAATGCATTGATAGTTCTGACTAATTAGATCTGACCGTAGCTTTGCAGCTTCGGTCTGCCCGTTTTGATTAGGATTCTCATTGGCATCGTGATCGCTGATGATGCGAACTTCTGCTTTTGCTGGCAGGAATGCAGGAACATGCTTAAGATTCGATTTGCCGTTAGACAGAAGGAAGGTATCAGTTTGCTCATCTCGCAGGCTGAGCGCATTTTCTAACCCTTCGCATACAAAGAAGGTGGATTGTAAATCGCTTTGTGAGCCATTGGCCTTCGTTGGAACTACTGAAATCAAGCCCTCGTTGCCAAGCATCTTTTTACTCGTCTTCTTACCGCTTTCATCGAGGAAAACACGCTGAATCTTTCGTACCTCCTTGGTGTCAATATTGCCAATAATCGGATAGATCAAACACCTGTTCAGTGCATCCCAGCGTAGCCAGCCAAGAGCCAGCAAGTCTTCATAGTTTTCCAGTGGAATTTTGCGAACATCCGTCAGATAGCGTGTAATTGAAGCTCTTGCCGTTTCTGATGCAATCTCAGCTTTCTCCCAGATTTGTTGGGCCTTATTGGAGTTGTCGAAATTGCTGGATTCGACAGCACCCTTAGACTGCTGGTTGAATGCAGGCATCCCAGATCGCCAACGCGCCTCATCCAGAAAGTCTCGCTCTTTAGCAAGCAAAAAGAGGCTTTTAGATTCATCAGACTTGAAATCTTTGAATCCTCGTTGGCTCAAGCATTGGTTATTCTTGGCATTGCGGAAACTGCTACCATGGCGCTTAAAGTCCCTGAAGTCTGAATGCTCCAACAATAATTGGAGCAAGACATCATCAGGTATACGCTCGCTCATGTTTTTTCATTTGCAGATTTGAGCTGCGAATCCAGACTATGTAGCTGTCTGTATTCTAAATCTTTGAGTCGTTCTTGGTTGCGGTGCTGGTCAACACGCCGAATGATGCGAACAAGCGCATCCATACGCTTTTTTGAGTTCATTTCCATATGATTCTCTGAATTTAATTAGAGAAACCAGCAGGTAGAAGCGGCTATTGGGCTAGTGAGCGCAGTTGGGCTACTTCCAAAAGATCAAAGATCTGATGAAAATAATTGAGGGCAGGGATGTTTTGAGGTATAAATTAATCCTCGATGCTAATTGCATCCCGGGCAACGCTTCAAAAGCTGGTTGTCTAAGATCTGAACCCCAGCTTCCCTCGCCGTCCAAAGTTCGGGAATGCTGGGGTTTTGTATTTTTAGTCTATGCTTGTAGAGCCTTGTTGGACTCTGCTAATTCACGGATTAACATTTTTTCCAAAAATTCCGACTGCTCCCCCTTGGGTGCTCTCTCCTCAAACTTCTCCAGAACCTCCAGCCTGATTGAGAAGGTTTTATTGATTTTACGATTTCGATTGTTATTCATCAGCTAATCTCCAATTTAGCCTGATCTTAGTAATTGCCTGGGACCAAATCCTTACTCGAATATATGATGACTAATTTTTCTAGCTTGTCTAGCCTCGTTTTCTGCAGCACCTGCTAACAAGTTGATATACAATTGATATACAACATTATTTTTAAAAAACTATAATAAATATCTGATTATATTCATTTTTTATGGAAAATTAATTTTTCCGATTTATTATTAGCATTTTACGAAATTCCTGATAAAAGGGCTCTTAAAATCGCCAAGACCAAAAATGGAGAACTCTGTGGGGGCTAGCGCATTGGATATGGCGACTCAAAAGGGGGTGATTAGGCTCGCATCACGAAGACGACGACATCATTGATGCGATTCACGGAGTGTTGCGTCCAGCATAGACAAATCAGCAGCTGTTGGCGCCGCTTTGTCCGGATTGAGATAAGGGCGTTGTCCAAAGATATGGCCGCATAGACAAAGCCGCTCCAGCGCATAGGCTTCATCGCTATGCTTTACAACCAGATATTGATATTCAAAGTGCTCATGAATGTACTGGCGCGTCAGGGTATCCAGTCGTAATGTGCCGACAGCAAACTTCGACTGCTGAGCGGCATCTATCTCCGGCACAACAAAGCGATTTGCCACATAAACATTCATCTAATCACCACTTAGTCTTCCAATCGCATGGCTACTTAGTCGCGTTACCAATCCATACTTACGCTTCTGCTGGTTCTTCTCGATATCTTTACCCGACATTCCTGCATAGATCAGTTCATTCCCCCGCCATACTACATAGACTCCAGCTGCTACTGCTGGAATCGCTGGATTCGGACAGTCGCGAAACCAGTAGCGCCTAGAGAACAAGTTACGGATTCCTTCAGGATGCTTCAGATTCACCGGTTACCCTTCTTGGAGTTGCAGGAGTAGCAAAGTGGCTGAATGTTGCTGATGTCATTGGTCCCGGGGGTTTCTCCCTCAGTTGCGGGTGTGATCGGCTGATTATGGTCAGCAGTCCACGGAACATTGTGGCCCGGAATCAATGGGATCTCCTCCCACTTGCGGCCACACATCGGACAGGTCTCAAACTTCTTGAGCAATGCCTCGAATTCCCCCCTGGTAAATCGCCCTGCTGATTTTCTGAGACGGGAGCGGCGCAGATGAGCGAATTCGTACTTGTTGCAATCCTTGCAGGCGGAGTAGTAGCTGGCATTGGAGCGCCTGGTGAACTGCTCTTTTTCCAGCAGTCTCATACACTTGTAGCAGGTACGGTGGGTTCTGGTATGCCGGAGCTTTGGGTTCTTTCGTCTCTTGGCCTGTACCTCGCTGTTGCACTGCCGGCACATCCGGTAGCGGATTCCATCCCTGCGGACAATGAAGTCATCCAGCGGCCTCTGCTGCCTACAGAGATAGCATTGTTGTGATTCCATCCCATTCTCCAACGGATGCTTGAGTTTGATTCCAGTTGATTAGCAGGAGGTTAGGGATGAGCAACCTCACTCACAACGGGGTATGGAAGAATCACCAAGGATAGAAGATTGAGGATACAGAGAGGCCAGGAAATTTCGAATTACCAATTCGGTATCAGCGCCTTCCAAACTCTAAGCTGAGCAGAGTCAACACGCGTTTAATTTTAAAAAAAATTAAAAAAATTAGCTGTGTGTCGAGTAGCTCAAATTATATCTACCGCCTTTAATTCGCGAGGGTGGGGCCTAGTACATTTTGCTTATCACCCGTAATCCTCCCAGTTCCAGTCTTGGCCTTCGCTGGGGTCGTAGTCTAGTTCTCTAGCAACTGTTTTTTGAGTAATAATTTTTCCATCTTTGTAAGTGATTTCGGAAGTGATTATTTGAAAAATGTCTGCATCTTTGTACTTGTCAAAAGTTTGTATTTTTACCTTATTCCTATCTTCAAAAAGAATTGTTTGAGGCCCAATGATCATTGATTTACCAAGTTCTGAACCTATCGTTTTATCCATATTTAGATCAACTTTCACACCTGTGGCATCATCAACAGCAGAATATTCTGGATGGTAAATCTTATCAATTTCAGAAAAATCACCTTTGAATCTAAGTTTCCAAGCCCTCAGGTAAGCCTCTCCTTTTGTCATTTAACCTCCTTATGCTGTTATCCTTGCTCTGGTTTATGCGACTTCATAGCCCGCCAACTGCTGAGTTACCACTCGTAGTCTTTCCAGTTCCAGTCTTGGCCTGTGCTGGGGTCACAATCTAATTCTTCAATTACAGATTCCTGAGTAATAATTTTCCCATCTTTATAGGTGATAGATGTTGTATTTGAAGCAAAAATATCTGCATCTTTATGTTTGTTGTATCTGTGAATACGAAGAAAGTCTTCATCTTCAAAAAGCACCCTTGGTGTTGTGGCAACAATAAGATCACGAACTGTTGATACTACTGCCTTATCCGCATCGAGATTGACTTCCATTCCAGAATAGGCATCCAACGCCTTGTAATCAGGATGATAAATTTCGTCAACGAGGGAGAAATCCTTTTCTTTAAATGCTAGCCGCCAAGCTCTCTCAAACTTTTCTGCTTTCGTCATTCATTGTCCTTGCTGTAATTGCTGTGATGGTATAGCCCACCAAATGCTTGCTGATTACTCATAGTCTTCCCAGTTCCAGTCTTGGCCTTCGCTGGGGTCGTAATCTAGTTCTTCCCCAATACTCTCTTGGGTAATTATTTTCCCATCTTTGTAAGTGATAGAAGTTGTTCCTGATATAAAAATATCTGCTTCTCTGTACTTGCTGTACCTTTGAATACATAGAAAATCTTCACTTTCGTTGATAATCTTTGCGGGAGCTACCATGAGGTGTTCGATGAATGCTAGATATGCTTCTTTGTCTGCTTCAAGGTTAACTTCAATGCCTGTAATCTTGCTAACAGCCTTGTAATCTGGATGATAAATTTCATCTACCAATGAATAATCCTTCTCTTTCGCTACAAGTCTCCACGCTTTTTCCCATGCTTCTGTTCTAGTCACTGTTTCCTCCACTATTCCTAACTGTTGATTGTGGTCGGTACTGACCAATCATCCCGTAGCAAATCGTGCTGAAAAGGCGACTAGACACGCGATCCAGAACACAGTCCTACGTACTGTTGGATTCTTGGAGATACCTCTCAAGTTGTGGATCTGTTGCTTGAAGATCATCTAGCGCTCTCTTCTGGTTTAGCTTGTAAAGCTATTCAATTGTTTTTGGATATAATTTTTGAATGTCCAGAACTCCTTGTTCTCTGGTTTCTGAAGACCTTCTAACTCTGCGATCGGTGCATCTGTAAGCGTAAAATCTTCGCCACGCGCAATTGCTTCTTTGACCCATTTTCTGATCTCCATCTTCCCAGGTCCATAGAGCCCCTTCAACTCAGCATCGACCCAATCAGCATCCAATCCAGAAAATTTTTGAAGTGATTTGATGAATCTCCCAATAACCTCTCTTTCTCTCTTAACAACACTGCCGGACGTGGATGCTAGATATACCAGCACATAGATGGCCCAACCGTACTCATCAAACAACAAGTCTTGAAGGTATGAATCAGTTTCTTTGTATTTGGCCTCTAAGTATTCCTTGATGTCATCAATCTTCCGGCCTGTCTCCAACTCAACTACATTGCTTATCCCAAGACTACTGAGCGTAATTCTTTTTTTTTTCTTATGGCAATACCCGTGAATGTGATAACCCTTCTCACCACGAGAAAAGCTGATCACACCAAAATCACGGTTATCAGTTTTATTTCCTGTAGTCGTATAGCTCAGATGCAGACTAGCTGACACAGTTCTCTGAGAAGATTCGACCGTAATCCAATAATTGTCGTTGTAGTTGGTATCTCTGTCTTTTTCATTTTCGGATTTCTCTTCGGGTAGCTGGAACATTTTCCCGAAGGTTTCTGTAGGAGGTTCACTCAGCAGATCTCTGTCGTGCTGATTGGCGAGGTGCTTCTGATTTTGTTTCCTCGCAAACTTTGATGCGAGGACAGACACGACTATCACAATAGCGATGCCACCAACAATTAGTATGAGTGCTAATTTCATTTCCCAATATTATCGCTTCGTATTTTGATTCCAGTTTTTAGGCTGTTACCGTTATTGCTACTCCAACTAGTTCATCTCTCGAGGGCCGATTAGGTGCCTATACTTGGCTAACTGTTGTGATCACTCGCCAAGGCAAGTTTACCCAAAACTATAAAATTTTATCTTCTAGTTTTCCAATTCATTCCAAAACGACTCCCCCTCCCGGTTAGAGTCTCTAACTCACAAACTAGGATATGTAGGTATTTCTTAATAAATTTTTTGTGTTCTCCACTAGTGTTGTTTTTTTTCAAACTAGAGAATTGATAAATTTTGAATGTGTAATCAACGAGTGGAGCAAGTGACCAATTCTGTACTAATAATTCGGCTAATTTTTTTAGGGTTTTTTCGTGATAATCCTCCTCAGAGGCAAGTTCTTGGTCATCAAAGAAATCACTTAATTTTGCCAACCCAACTATGTCATCTACAAAGAACCTCTCAAAGTATGTGAGGTTTTTCATTTTCCATTCATTTGTTGATTCGAAATAATCTAACCCCTTATTTGAGTTGCCCCGACAATACTCATCCCAATCCAAACGCATTCTGATGTGGCGTTCTTCTTTCCCTCCCCTCAACAATTCATCGAACGTCACATCGTCGAGTCTCCTCTCGTAAAAATACTTATGGATCAGCTCTCTTCTAAATCTTTCACTAGCAATCGATCTTTCACTTATTTTCTCAGATAAAATTCCAGCGAATAAGTAATATTCACTTAACGCTTTTGGTCTTATTGAAATATGTTTTTTTTCAGCGAAGATATCACCTGGACCTTTAAAAAACATATTTACTCAGTACAGAGTGAATAGTTGAATTTCACGCAACCTATTTACGCTCCGGATGCTCTGGATCATCTGCACCGTTATCTGAATAGAAATTCTTCTGGTAGTAAACAATACACACTTCAAGGGCTCGATCCCGTTCTTAAGCTCTTCTTTGTACTCTTGGCTCTGGGAACAAGAGTAGCCGTAGCGGCACGTAAGTTCACCATAGATACTGCGAGTCTCGTCACAATCGAACCAAGGGCTCTCGACGCATTCCTTTACCTTGTCCTCAGACCAAACTTAAAACCTATTCTGAATTTGAGGAGAGAATTAAGCGTTTGGCGTGCATTTGTCAACATTCTGACTTGGCACACTGCACCCGATCTAATACTCCTTGGGGGAGTATTTGGAAATGATTGTGAGCAAGTATAAAATCACGTCATTATCCGGAGGGGAAAGCCGCTAAGGCCTTTCATGCTAGCAGTAATGTGATTATTGGGGGTTCGGATTGGCTAAGGCGAACTGGGCAGAGATCCCAGTTGGACTTCTCTAGGTATTTTGTTTGGATCTTGTTTTTATTCTGAAATCTTCATTTCAACATCTCATCCATGACCCTCTGGGATCGATCTGCAATATTCTGTTGAGCAGAAGCCAGGAACCTGGCATATCGTCTCGTCATTGGAGAGCCAGGAGTATGACCTAACTGGTGAGCTACCTCATCCAAAGAAAGTCCTGACGACAATAGCCGGGTTGCAATGGTGTCTCTGAGGCAGTAATTCGGACGGAAGTCTTTGGGAATTCCTGCAAGATCACGAATACGTCGAAAATGATTGAGGTAGGAGTCCAGTTTGCGTTGTCCACCCAGTGGTCCTGGGAAAACAAACATACTGGCTTGCATAGACTCTGGCGATTCATCTAACAATTCCCGCTGGGCTTGCAGAATTGCTCGCACCCTCTGATTCATTCTGAACACTAGAGACTTTCCACTTTTCGTATCTCGCTTTGTAAAAGTGCCCATTGGGAAATTGATATCCTCCCACAGCAATTTTAACGCTTCGGACGGTCTTGACCCGGTCCAAGCAATTAGTTGGTGAAGATGGACGATATGTTTATCGTAGTAGTTCTCCCAGACTTCGTTTAGCTGCTGAAACTGCTCCTCGGTGAGTACTTCGATGCGTTCAGAATCTGGATCTGGTTTAGGCAGTTTGATCGTCCAGTTAAGTGGTTGACACAGCTGCTTGCCAACTCCAAAGTTGATGATCCTGCGCAATAACTCTAGGACATTACGAACGGTCCCTACACTATGGTTCTTTAGCAACTGAAGGCGGAGCCGATCTACGTCCAGTGGAACCAACTCCTCAGATGTTTTCTCACCCAAAACCCCGCGCAGATGAAGCTCGTAGCGATTCTTATCGGTGACGATCCCTTTCAGTGCCCCGCCCTTTGAATGGAGATAGCTCTCCCAGAGACGATTGATGGTCTGCCGAGATTCTGCAGCAAGCTTATCTGCTTCCTGCTGCTGACGCTTTTCTGCATTTGTCAGCGACTGGCCGTTCATGCGTTTAATCCGCTCTGCATTGGCTTTTGCTGCAGACCAGTCCTGCGTATTAGTCCCTAACCTTTCTTCGTACTTTTTACGATCTCCGGGGTTGCGGTAATTAATGTAGAAGATCCTCGCGCCATCTCGCTCTGTGTACCATACACCTGGGTAGCTAGTCTTGATCCGTTTGCTTGATGCCAATTCTCAACTCCAGTCAAAAGTTCGGGCTGCTTGCTGTCCACCCAAAAAGGTAGAAAATGTGGGTAAATATGTCAGCTTTTGACTTTAGAGAATAGTTCTTTATAGTAGTAAAAACAAGGTAATTAAGTATATTTGGGGTAGTTATGGGTAAGTAAGGCAAACTGTAACCAGACGGTCTCATAACCCGAAGGTCGCAGGTTCAAATCCTGCCCCCGCCACCACACCTTCTCAAGTAAATTCAACTACTTGCGGCCCTGACAATCTTCTCAGAATCAATTCGTTTCAACTGACAGCAACTGCCAGTAGCCCCTCTTATCTTTCCTCAACTGCCCGTCAACTGACAGTAACTCTTGGCAGTACAGTTACACACCGCACTGTTTATCCGGGAGTAGGAATTTCAACCTCCGCTTGTCCTTTGACCAACTCTCTTCAAATGTTCGGCAAAAGCTCTGATAAATAACGAATTCGCCAAGCCCAAAAAATAGGATGGGAATATCGCACCGAATCCAACAGCTATGTTCTGAGTGGAATCATATCCAGAGAATAGCTTGCCCCCAACTGGACTTAGATTCGATAAGCTGCTTACTGGATTGCCGGTACCTCCAGCAATGTTTCCAGAACTGCCAGTGAGACAAAGACCATAGCGATGTAGAGTGTCCAAAGTCCAATATTTCGGTTAGTGTTATCGGGTTGCAGGTACTGCATAGCGCCTCTTCGTGATTGGTTGATGGATTCAACGTGTTGTACTTCTAAAAATATCAGCCAATCGGATAAGCTCGGAGGGTAGCGGGGGGAGGTAGATTTTGGAGCGCATTGCAAACAGTTGGTGGACTATGACGTCACAGAAATCTGGTCACGGATAACAGCATCAGGAGCGAAATGACCAAAGCAGATGCTTTTGTAAGAGCATGGAAATTAGCACAAAAAGGGGATTTTTCCTTTTTTGATGAAATTGTGCACACAGATTACGAATCTGAGAATCAAGGTGTTTCGATTAATAAGGAATTAAGTAAAGGAGTGATATCAGGTATTGGTAATTTAATTACCATTGGACCACATAGAACAATATATGAGGACAATAGTTTCCTGTGCTTCGTAAGATATTCAAAGGTAAGAGAGGATGAGCTATTCGGTGAACTAATCAGCGCAGTTCATTATAAAGATGGGAAGATCATCAAAAACGAAACAATTCGGGAAGAAATTGCTAGTGACCCCAGCGAAGGCCAAAACTGGAACTGGGAAGAATACGAGTGATCAGCAAGCAGTTGGTGGGCTTCACCATCGCAGAAATTAAATCAAGCATACCAGCATAGGGAATGGAGATGGAAAAGGTAGAAGCATACAACAAGGCATGGAGACTAGGTGCAAAGTCAAATGACTTTTCTCTAGTAGATAAAATTTATCATCCTGACTTCAAAGCGGTAGATGCTGTTTCTGGAGTTGAAGTCAATATCGACGCATTCAAAGAAGCACTAAATACTCTCAGAGAATCCATCGTCATTACACCAGCAGAGGTTATTGTTGAAAATGACAACTTTCTGAAAGCCCACAGATACAACAGATACACGGAAGCAGATATTTTTAATTCGGTGACGGTGTCTCTGTTTTATAAAGACGGGAAAATAATTAACCAAGAAACTGTTTTTGAAGAACTAGATTACGACCCCAGCGAAGGACAGGACTGGAACTGGGAAGACTATGAGGGATTTGCGAGCACTCTGTTTGCAATGCCATCGCAGAAACCGAATCACGGATAGCAGCATAAGGAGAGAAAATGACTAAAGCAGAGGCATACGACAAAGCCTGGAGACTTGGCCGCAAAGGTGATTTTTCTCTAGTAGATGAAATTTATCATCAGAATTATAAATCTATAGATTATAGAACTGGCATTGAGGCAAATATTGAAGATGACAAAGTTATTGTCTCAACATTAGGTGAATCAGTTGTTTTTGGACCTTCTAAAGCACTTTTTGAGGGAGAAGATTTTGTTTGTGTTGAGGGATTTGCGAAACGTCAATTCAATGTGAATGATCCCTCATACGGCATTATGATGACTGCTCTGAGCTATCAAGATGGCAAAATCGTCTCGCAAAAAACTGTTTCCAGTGATTTGGATTTTGATCCCAGTGAGGGAAAAGACTGGAATTGGGAAGATTACGAGTAATGCACGCTCTGCTAACGATACTTTTTATACTACTGACAACAGTAGCCGTTGCAGATTCTGCTGTTTGCCCCAAATACGACCGCAAGAGCTACCGCCACTGGATTGACGAAGACCGTGATTGCCAGAACGCTCGTCATGAAGTGCTGATTGAGGAATCCCTCTCTACGGTTGGATTCAAATCTTCAAAAGGGTGCAGAGTGGCTTCAGGAAGCTGGAATGATCCCTATTCTGGCAAGACGATCACTGATGCTACAAAACTTGATATTGATCACATGGTGCCTCTCAAGGAGGCCCACCAGTCTGGCGCTGCCAATTGGTCAAGAGAGCGCAAAAGAGCCTATGCCAATGATTTGGATAATCCAGACACGTTGATTGCTGTCGATCGTCGTCTGAACCGTCAGAAGGGAGCCAAGGATCCAGCAAAGTGGCTACCACCAAATCAGGCATATCGAGCAGAGTATGCTCAGGCTTGGGTGGCAGTGAAACTCAAGTGGGGATTGACGGCTGATCGACAAGAGTTGGTGGCTTTACGAAAGTTGCTTGGAAATCAAGTCGAGTTGCTACCTGAAGCCCCAGAGATGAACTGCACTGCCATTGGGCAGTCCAGCCGCTAACATTGCCCTCAGCGGATTTGAAAGTGGTTTGTGGAAGCAAACGCTATTGCAGGCAGATGAATTCTTGCGAAGAAGCGAGAGCTTTTCTGAGTCAATGTGGACTAAGTTGCCCTGTCGAAATGAAGGATGAGAACTTATTGGCCAAAAATTTTCCACCAAAAAGCTGACTCCTCCTGCAGAAAATTTAGATACCAATTAAATTAAAAAACGTGAAACGTAAGTGCAACCTGTGTTTGGTGTTTACTAAACACAGGTTGCGTTCTGATTAGGGTGATTAGTCTTTGTGCGTGTGATGATGTTTCGAATGTGATTTCTCTTGATGATGGCCGTTTTTTGTCGAGTGATCTGATCTCTCAAGATCAACCACTTGCAGGCGACCACCTCCTAAGTCAACGACTCGAAATCGAATGGGATCTCCAACCTTGAACTGAGCAGTCCACATTGGGTCTTTGAGCCGAAAGACCATGGTCATAGGAGGCATCGATAATTCCTTGATTTCCTCATGTTTAATGGTCATTTTTTGACTCGAAGTATCAATTCTGCGGATGGTCCCATCTACCCATTCCTGGGCCCAGAGCAATTGTGGAAGCAGGGAAAGCCCTAGTAGCAATAGTGATTTAACTGCTTTCATCTTACCTCCGCAAATCCACGCATGCCTGCTTCATAATGGCCGGGCAATAAGCAAGCATATTCAAAACGCCCCTCACGATTAAACTGCCAGACCAGTGTACGCGACTGGCCAGGATCGACATGAACATTGTGCGGTTCATCATGCTCCATATCCGGGAAACGGCGCATCAATTCTAGATGTTCCGAAATTTCAAATGGAGTTCCAATGACCCATTCGTGTCGCATTTGGCCAGCATTCTTAAAATCCAGTTGAAGCGTTTCTCCAACAGCCACCGGGATCACCTCAGGGGAAAATCGAAACTGATCGTTCAACTCAATCGCGACTTTTTTACTGACTTCAATGCTCTTTCCAACCCTACCGAAGGGAAGTTGTTCACCATAACTTGCAAAAACTGCATTTTTGAGTCGGGAAAAAAACCCTTCAGAATGCTCTTCATTTCCATGCCCTGGTCCGGCAAGTAGCGAAACAGGGGAGACAGCTGTCATTAGACTAAGCCCAAGAAGCAAACTTCTTTTTTTCATGATCATCCTTTCGGATTAGACATTGGTTTTCTTGAAAAATACTCATTAACAACACTGGATTGGTTTCTTTGGCTTGACCGTTCAATCTTTGGACTAACAGATACTAAATCTGCCCTCGGTCCCTGAGCATACCAACCTGGGTCGCTGTAGACTGCTTTGGGCAAGTCACTGCGAACCTTGACCACATTGAACATGCCTCCCATTTCGACGCTGCCGAATGGACCTTCTCCGGTCATCATTGGCACCGTGTTTTCAGGGATGGCCATCTCCATTTCTGTCATATCCGCCATACCGCGTTCTCCCATGGCCATGTAGCCCGGAACCATCCTGGCAATCCGGCCGGCTATACCTCGATGGTCCACACCAATGAGTGTAGGAACAGCATGCCCCATGGCATTCATCGTGTGATGGCTCTTGTGGCAATGAAAGGCCCAGTCACCTTCCTCAGAAGCAATGAATTCAAGCTGCCGCATCTGACCGACTGCAATGTCAGTGGTCACCTCTTGCCAACGAGATTCAGGTCTTGTTGGTCCTCCATCTGTTCCAGTTACCTCAAATTCATGTCCATGAAGATGGATTGGATGGTTTGTCATTGTCAGATTGCCGATACGAATCCTGACACGTTCATTCAGTCCAGCTACCAATGGATCAAGGCCGGGGAATATCCGACTGTTCCAGGTCCAGAGATTGAACTCGAGCATCGTGTTTACCTTTGGCACGGCAGCTCCCGGTTCGATGTCGTATGCACCGAGGAGGAAACAATAATCTCGATCCACTTCTTCAATCCAAGGATGTGGTTGTCGCGGATGAGTCACCCAAAATCCCATCATACCCATTGCCATCTGCGTCATTTCATCAGCATGAGGGTGGTACATGAAGGTGCCAGGTCGCTTGGCTTCAAACTCATACAGAAAAGTTTTTCCTGGTGGAATACCTTCTTGGTTCAGACCAACCACACCATCCATTCCATTGGGTAGTCGCTGGCCATGCCAATGAATACTGGTGTGTTCCGGTAGACGATTAGTCACATAGATCCGAACTCGGTCCCCTTCGATCACCTCGATTGTAGGGCCAGGGCTAGAACCGTTATATCCCCATAGGTGAGCCACAGTTCCTGGTGCCAATTCCCGCAAAACCGGTTCGGCAACCAAGTGGTACTCCTTGAATCCATCACGGCATCGTGGCTCCAGGGTCCAACCGTTTAAGGTGGTTACAGGTAAGTAATTTACATCACAACTTTCATCTACCACAGGTTGGGCAGTTGTTGGTTCATTGCGTGTCTGAATTTCGGGAATGTTTGCCAAAGCCTTGTGACTCAATGCAGCGAGTCCACCAGTCAAAGCTAGGCCTCCTAAGAATTGTCTTCGAGTGTTCATTTGATTTCCTGTATCAGTGGCCACCGCTGGCTGCAGACTCCATTGGAGCGGCAGTGGCAATAGGTTGTAGATTGATTGCAATGGCTTGGCTGAAATGAGCCTGGATCTGGGCAACAAATTGGCCTTGCTGTGCTTGAATCAGTCGACTCCGTGCATTACGCAGTCGGCTGGCGGCTTGTAGCAGTTCATGAGGACCAATCAGCATTCCGTTGTAGCGGTAGAGTTGTTCCTCCATCCAAAGTTCGGCGTCTTCCTGACCGGCTTTGGCGCGAATCAGATGGTTGTTTGCAATCTCTTTTTGGCGCTCAACTTCCCGCTGTTCTTGCTTGATCTGCAAATGCCGCAATTCTAGTTCAGCCTGAGCTTCTTCCAATTGAAACTGACTGATCTGGGAGCGCTTGCTCCCCTCTCCACCGAAAGGCAGTCGATAGCTAATTTCAACAGTCCGCGATTGATGACCCGCGTCACTTTGCTCCTGTTCTAAGCCGAGTTCCAAACCTCCCAGCCATTGACTAACGGTTGCTCGCCCCTGTTCGGATTCACGCAAGGCAATCAGATCCCTGCTTTGTTGAAGATCCAGTCTTACCTTTGGAACAGTGGGCAACTCGGGGATTGCTTCGGGTTCAAGGGGGAGTCTGTCTGCAAGAGAGGAGGTCTCTTCAACAGAGAGTCCAAGCTGATAAGCAAGTTCTTCGACTGTTCGTAGGAGTCGAGCGTTCGCTAGCTCTGCCTGGGCTTCTGCATCAACCAGTTCCATTCGGATCGCTAGGAGCTCACCTTCAGGAATTGCTTGAATTGAGCGTTGACGTTTCAGGAATTCTTCCAAAATTCTGCTGATTTCCAGTCGGTCGAGTGTCTGAGTCAGTTCTGCTTTGACAGCCACAGCCTCAGCGTAGGACAGCAAACGACTGTGAAGGCTTTTCAACCGCAATGCTTCCGATTCTGCAGTTCCCCAGTTGCTGTCATCAGAAGCCAAGCTACTGGAGCTTTCCAACCACGCCCCAATGGGAAGATGAATGCCAATCTCCTGACTGCGTTCTTCTTCACTTTCGGTGACTCCGTAACTCAAGGTTGGTGGAGAGATGGGGGCAGAACGAACTCTTGTTCGTTCACTTGCCAGACGACGCTGGGCAACTCGCTCAACGGTAGAGGCAGGAAACTCAAGCAACTCTCTGAGACGGAACATCTCTTCGGTGCTTGGAATTTGGGGATAGTTTTCGGGTGTATTCGCTCTCTCTTGAAGGTAGGCGCGCCAACCGCCCAGGGCATCGACAAGGCGGTTAGCATCCTGCCAAGCCGATTGGGCAAGCACCACTTGAACATGAAAGAGCATCAGCGAACATGACACTATGCTCTTGCGTAGAACCTTTTGGTCCACGCGGAAAACGGTATTGAACATTTTGACTCCGTAACTGTATTAAATTTGCGGCTTAAGCCGCGAATAATCAGAAACGAAGTCTTTCAGGAGGACGTATTAGCTTGCGGGGAGGAATGGTGGGAAATTTTGTTAGTAGTAACCATTCATTGAGGAAACTAAAAATGGCAACTTGATGATTTTTCAGATCCCTTGATGTAGGGCAATCGTCGCACGATGCGTTATGCTCGTGATGGTGTTGTGAAGGTGTTGTGAAGGTGTTGTCTCGTGATGATGACTAGTTTGAGATGGAAGATCTGAATTGCTTTCGTACGAAGTCAAAACAGATTTGTTAGGGTAAGAGAATGTGTGCAAGCTTGGCGACAGGCAGTAAATTGCGAGCGCTAGAATTAGTACAGCACTGGCAATTTTGATGTGGAAGTAGAGCGACATATAGCCAAATCAAAATTTCGAATTACTTTACTTCTACTTTCTTATAGATAGAAGCACAAAACTCAGCGGGTTGTCAACTTTAAATTGAATCTGAATTGTGCGAGGGCTTGCACACAAGCTTGATGATAAGCAATATCCTTGAGTTGAGTTAGCATCGGGTTTTGATTTTTATCTAAATTTTTTCGCTTCTTGTGGACAGGGTAAAAAATAAACTCGCTGATCATGGTGATAACAACGCTCCTGCTAACTTTATATCTCATCCCAATTCGACCAAACGGTTGCTGCCCAACATAGCCTCAAAATACTGAATAATTAAGCTTGCCGAACAGGCCATCAGAATTCTTTTTATTGCCATGTCCAAGAATCGAAACAGGTTAAATCTCAGTCAGTAGGCTGAGTCGGGAAACAAGATATGATTTATTTATGGCATACTTACAGATTGAACATCAATTCCTAGACACACTGACCTGCCGCAAATTTTTTTACATCAAGGAAATAAATTGTAGCTTATATGACAAGATTTTCTATTCCAGTCCCACGGTTGTGAAGGAGGCGGTTAATAAAAGAATGACGGCTACAACAGTCATTTCTAAAACAAGGGAAAGCCTGAGTAAAACGAATGCCCTTTCTTCTGATCGTAGTAAGGCAGGTGTCAAGAAAAGCTTATTCATGGCAGCCAGCCCAAGCAGGCCCATAAATCCTAAAAACTTTAGGGCAAAGAGTTGCCCGTAGGCGGTCCAGATTATTTCCCAATCACCCTCGCTAAGCAACAGGAGAAGAAAAACTCCCACAATCGCCAGCAAAGGCACATTCCAAATGGAGATCTTTCCAAATTGACGGGCTGCTAGTCCCGTTGAATTATCTTGCCGTTTTGCCAACCAGGCTAGGGGAGTAAAACCTCCAATCCAGAAAATCAACCCCAGCAGATGCACAGTAATCAGTGCCACTAGTAACCAACGTGGTTCAGAAAGAGTGTGACCCTGAAAGGCGAAGGAGAGAGCTACCAGAACGCATCCGAGAGTTGAGATGCCAAGACTCAGCTTTTCTGGACGAATGGCGGCAAGAATCAGCAAGAGACCCAAACCCCGCAGCAAGAGGCTGTCGCCCAGTGGACTCTCCCAGGCAAACTGCAGTATCATCGGGTCCTGAACCGCGGACCATTCTCCCATCAGGTAGCTGGCTTGCAGGGGAATTAGTGAAGAATTCAGGAAAATTGCAAAGACAGTACAGGTTGGACCAAACCAACGAAGGAGCGATATCGTTTGAGGAGCCGTTTCCCGGAGCCAGAGCAGGTTCAGCGCAGAGCCAGCCGCTAGCAGGGTAGTCCAGTAAGCCAGTGACTTGGCGAAAATCGACCAG
>JACLAC010011908.1_pt1 | contig 20415 bp, 21 predicted proteins | sample 8027881 | NCBI WGS metagenome assembly JACLAC01 (sample SAMN15725517, study PRJNA655200) | protist metagenome | isolation source: fluorescence activated cell sorting (FACS) single amplified genomes of... | place: Spain: Blaines Bay Microbial Observatory, Mediterranean Sea | collected 2016-01-19 | reverse complement strand
ATGCCGGTAGATTCCCACATCCTCTCGTTGGACCTTGGGTTGATGTCGACGATGACAGGCGTCATGTGAGGTGTCATGACAGACATTAAGTACCACGTGTTTCTGATGGACTACTAGTGAGCGGTGAAATACTAAATGCAGACAATTATTGGGGGATAAAGAGCTGTTAAACAAGTTCAAGAAGCTGGACTTCGACTTTGATTTTTTCGGACCAAACTAATAAGTAGTAAGCTCTAGTAAAGCGCTGGGCTACGCCGATGCGAGGTCAACGGGTAGCGGGAGCGGCGAATCGAACTGATACCAGGCCGCGCTAAAAAATTAGCAACCATTAGGGGATGTGCGCAGAGATGCGGCTGTTTACGACGAAGACGGCAACTGGAAGGGGAAACCGCTGGATCTGGAGTGGGAAGAAAAAGACTTCAAGTACACCCTCTAACCATGGCCACAACAGTGGCGGCCTCGGAACATGAGTGGCGGTTTGATTTCGAACGTGCGGGGCGTGTACGCGCACTTGAACTACGAGTGTGAGTTGCAGGTGTACGTGCACAAGTGTGATATTTTTTTTGTGTGAGCACTTTTTCTTACCAACTGCGATAATTTGAGGTCGCGCATCCAATGATAAAAAATTATTCAGTATAATTTATAGAAGATTTAAAATTACTAATAATTATAAAATTGCAATTTGAATTTTTCTTACCAGGTGCGTTCCGTGTCGACCTACCGCGCTTCATCCAGACGTTTGAGCTGGTGTACCGCGAAGCCTTCTCATTCTTCCACCATCCGTACATGGGCGAAGACACAAACTACTGAAGGTGGCTACCGCGTGAGGGCGCTGACACGGTGCGGACGACTGATGGACTGCATAGGCACATGCCGCTGCCGCAGTACAGTCAACAGGCTTTACTTGAAACAACGCAGTAGTGAGCGGCGCGCACAGGCCATATGACAGAAGGTGACTAGCATCGACTACGTCTATGATCCCACGCGCTATGTGCTGAACAGCGTGGTCAGCAAGGATGAGACCACCGGCAAGATAACCGTTACAAGCAACGAAACCATCGACGTCACCCAATTGTCGTACATGCACTTCATCAACAACGATATGAAGAATTATTTTCCGCAAGAAGTGACGGAAATGATGGCCGACGTAAAAGGCCATAAAGCGTTCGTAAATCGGGTTAGGAAGCATCATACGCATCAGCGACGGAGTGAGCGAACATTTTACGGGTGGAGCGCGGTTGGTCTTTAAGTTTGGGGAGTGCTGAGTGGGGGAAATTTTAAATCAGATTTTTTAAATTAATAGATGCTGGTTCGTCTTTACACATGATACGGCAGGCGCGCATCTGATTTTTAGTCAAAGTTGAGATTGAAGATTTATTGAACAAATTGAGTCTCGTTTTATAAATAAAGTAAATTAAAAAAAACGAATTCTGGACATGCACATGATATGAGTGGTGGTGCACTTCGTGCACTTACCATATTATCGTCTTTGTGTATGCCTCTGGCTTTTGTACTTGTACAACATATACCATCTCTTGGCACAAGTCGTAGACTTCTAAGTGTGTACTGCTAGATAAATAAACTTGCAATAAAAGTTTTGCGTCAATGAACAGACATAGAAGTCTAACTCTAAAGATAAACTACTTGAACGTCATTGGAACAATTGACATTGCTTGTTGTAGTAGTTGCATGAATATGAGTCACAGAGATGAATTACGGCGCGTGGACATAAAGCGTGACTGGTGATGTCAAACGCGCAGTATATTTCTTTGCTTACGACTGGGAATGAGGAACTAGAAAGTTAAAATAAGTATAACTCGTTCTTGAACTTGACTGATTCATGGTATATTATATGCTCGTTTTCGTTTATCATTATCGTGTATTGATTATAACTAAATTAATCTACAGCTACTGCTCCCTACAGGTATTTACGATATTTATTTTTTTTGCTAAATCACCCATTTCCAATACAGTTGTTTGTTTTAGTGACGTAAAAGTGATATATTGAAGGGTTCTCCTCACACTGAGTACAAAATGTCTATGGAGTTTTCCAAGGTCCAGCAAGACGCCGAGGCGTACGTCAAAACCGAGAAGCTCGAGGAATGCCTCGACGAGTGCCTCAATGCGGTGGTCAAAGAAAAGCCTTCAGGGGAAGTCCAGGCCGCCCTTTGTGAGAAGATAGTCAAAGGGATGACGCAGACCGAGCGGGCTGGCATAAACGCGATCTGGCAGAAAGATTATACAAGCGGGCAGAACGTGTGGAATAAGGTTGGCTAACTATATTGCAAAAAGACGTGTGGTGGCAAGATAGTTTCAGATTTTAAAAGCAGACTCTTGGGTACGTTCATTTCAACTTGAAAATGCGTGACCCATTAACTTCATGATTTTATAAATAAATTTTAAATTTATCTTTTTAAAAGTCATACGCACAATTATATTTACGCAGAAGTGTTGTAGTAGCTGAGGTTTGTGTGTTGTAGTAGCTGAGGTGTGTTGGGCAGAAATAATACGCCAAGTCGTAATTGCCGATTGTGGGGGTATTTATTGCCTCCTGTCTGTCACTATTTCTAAACGTTCTTCGTTTAGTAACAGTAAGATTATTTAAGTACTTTTATTTATACCACCAACTGTTGATTGAATAGTAATTTACAAATAGTGTTTGTTAAAGTCTGTTTAAAGGTGGATACGCAATTTTTAGTATTGCATTCTATATTGATGAAGTGCAAAAGAAAATCTTTATAACAATTCGAATTCCTAACAAGTTCATATTCTACGACTAATTCTAATTCACATATCATGCCCGCATCCGGTGACACAGTAGAAGCTAGCGCTAGTCTCGCGCCTAAGCCGTTTTCGTCCGAAAAGTCGATTGACGTCGACGTCGAGCTCGGCCGGGCGCGTGCTGGTTACTCAGGAGACACCGATAACAGCAAGACCGATGCGGTGCATGTTGAAGACGTGAATGCGAGTGCTCAAGGTTCAAGTACAAGTCCGACTGGCGCGACTGTGATCGAGGCCAACCATGTGACCGTTTCTAAGGCGACTGTGATCGAGGCCAACCATGTGCTCGCCGAATACAACTCAGTCATGGGCTACTTGAAAGACCCGACCAACCTGCTGTTCTTCGTGTTCGGGCAAGGCGGCATCCATCCGGAAAGTTTGAGACTGATCGCTTACTTCGCGTTGTGGGGAATGCTCGTCATCTGCGCAGTAGTTACCCGGCTTTTCGTCGATCCAGCGTTGGCAGAAAACGACAAGCTAACGCAGGTGAGTTAATAAAGATATGACTACTTATAGGTATGGCTATAATGGGCAGAAGATCATCAATGTATCGTATAATAATAATAGCTCGCACGCTTGACTATGACCTGGACCTCCATCTTCCACTCCAGACAATTGTAATTACCCTTGTTTATACTAGTTGACTTGTTTCCACTCCAGACCATCGGCTACATGCATATCTGCTTCTCGTTCGACTACTACCCATAGAGACAAATTGGTTTGATGCTCTACGCGCTGGCCGTCGTGCCCTTCTACGCCTACTTCGCGGCGCAGTACGTGAGACCATTCACTAAATATTCAACTTTTTTTGCGTTCGAGTTCACACTTCAACTTTTTTACGTAATGAAGAGCGTAAATATTCTACTTTTTTTACGTAATAAAGAGCGTACATTTTCTGCGTTCGAGTTCATTAATCACCCTGCATTTGCATACATTCAACATATGCGTATTATCGGAAAATCAAATTTACGATAAGCAAACTCACAGACGCTTTTATACTCTTAGTCTTACTTTATTGTATTTTCCGTTTCCGCATCGGCATCCAAAATCAGAATCACTAAACAATAGAATTTTGCGCTCTCAGATCCAGACCGCCACCATTGCGCAAAACCCCGATGTCGTGCACATTGGTAAGGGTTGGACAACAACAAGGTTTTACACTATGTTCTGGAAGTGCTTTTGTTTCTGGCTTTTCTTTCTGGCATTTGCGTTCAATGCCAACGAAAATGTGCTTCTGCATAGCGTTGGGTATCAGTTTCTGGTTGTTGCTTTGATGTCGCTGGAGGTAGAGAACTGAGTGTTCTACTATATGCTCGGACTGGACCGCCACGGGTCGCTGCCCTTCAGAGAATACCTTGGCGACAAAGGCTCGAAGCGATTCCTGCTCACATATTTGGTTTGCCAGCTCTTCTTCGGCACAGCGAAGATCATACACATTTTTCTCCTGCAAACTAACCAACTGACAATATTGGGCTACAATAGTTGAGATCGCAACCATGTGCTTCTTACTCGCGCCTTCGACCTTCTGGGCCAGGTCTTCAGCGCCGGGATTCCGATTGCCATGGCGATTAACCTGAGGAACAAGAGCGCACCACTTCTGGTACTCAGCAAGACGGACGAAGCAAAGGTTATGAGGTTTACTATTGCCCACAAGATGAACCACGCGCCACACTCACACTCTCTACACAATGACAACTTTCACGACTTTCACGATCACGGACGCGATTCTTTAGCGAGCAACAACGACAACGACGACCGTGTGCACTTCACGCATGCAACTTCCGACAAAATAAATCACAAGTATGACGACGACGATTGGACGATCGCCGTCGCAAGGCAGCGGCGCGACGCCGAGGCTGCGGGGGTGGGTGGCCAGTAAGAAAAGTTATGGACCAAATGATAAGGAGCGTTATACTTATACTTATACGTTTACTTTTATGTTGTGACTATATTAAATGCAACTACAAATTGAATATTTTATTTTCCATTTCATGAAGAACAAGAAGTAAATATACTTGCATAGAATTCGATTCAGTTTAGCTTTAGTCAGCAGGAGGATATGTGCTAGTGCTTGTGCAGCTACTAAAACTTGCGCAGCTATATTAAATGACACTTTAAAAATCAAAATGAAGCTGACTGACCTGGATTATTTTTATGATTGTGACCAGTTTATGATCTGCAACAGATTTTGTTAGAACTTTCATCATGAGAGAGTAGAATGCTTATCCTTATTCAAAAAAACATTGGCTTGCTTTTTCTATGCCATGATATTTTTCTATTCTCCTCCTCAGTTTATCAATATGTCGACAGAGAGAAGATGAAGAAACAAAACAATATAATATTAACAGTAGGTTCGAGATTTCCGCGTTAAAGAGTATATATCTTCACAAACATATAATCAAGAAAGAGAAACTTTCTTCGTTCTTCAAGAAAAACGATGATTACTCGTTCTCGGTTACAAAGTCGACGATCTTCGCTGCGAGGGCGAGCGCGATGAGTCAAAGCAGGCAATGTCGTAACATGATCAGGCCTGCTCATGTAAGCCGCCACTGCTACGACTACCTTCCACCGCCACAGCAACTCGGGCGGCGGCGTAGTATAGGCTTAGTCGTCCTCGTTCTCATCTGCCGACTTTACCCACTTTGCCGACGATATCGCGTATCACTGCTTGGATCTCATTGCGATTGCCGCCACCGACCAGTCCGAGCTACAAATGACGGAGCCGCAGCGAAACATCTTCACGTCAGTGGTTGGGTTGCTGAACAGGTCGTCGTCGACGTCATCATCGTCACCATCACCTTCATCATCATCATCTGCTTCCACTTCTGGTGATAATTATTCACAAACGAATGGTGTTGTCAACGAAAGCGAAACTGACGCTACTCAGTCGGAGTTGCACTAGCTGGAACTATTCATTTTTTAGTGAGCCGCTGCAGCACGGCGAACAATAGTAACAAACAAAACGTCGAAGTCGACCAGCTCTTGCGCGGCGTGTGTCCGACGCTGCTCCTGAAGCTGTACCGGAAATAATAGTGTCCTCTACCTGCAGAGTATGTAATAGGTTTCTCTACGAGCGCGGCGTGTCGTAGTGACGTTGATGATGTGTATGGCTTCGACGGAAAGCGTCGCGGCTGAGCGCTGTGACTGGAGCGGTACCAGAAAGTGAACGTGATGTTTTCCACACTGGAAGCCGAGCTGCGCGGCGATCTGCTCAGCGGAAACATGTTTGCAGAAGATGCCGTACTTACATCGCAGTTGCTGTCTGGGGTGCATCTACAACAAAGCATCGCGAGTGACGATGGTGAAGGTGCAGAAGATATGCGTTACTTCCGCGCAGCGCGCCACCTGCTGCGTGAAACACGAAAGGTACTTGACAAAACCGGTTCTCATGTTCACGACTACACAAGACGGGCGCCTATTAGTAACCGCGAAGGGAACCTCATTATCGATTCGTCCGTCTGAGTTGTGCTGACAGCAATCGGTTACGAAAAAAACGACGCTGTGTGGCGACGACTGTTGGGCTCTCTGGCGTTGGTTTAATAGACAAGGGGCGCAGCACGCGCTGCAGGGCTTTGGTGGTAGTGGTGGCAGTCGTGGCATCAGCAGAATAACCGTCGTAATAAATGTGCTCGCTGCACGCGAAGATTTCACCGGCTGGGCTCCCGCTGTGGAGCAAGAGTTTGAAAAGTTTCAGTGACGCATGAGGTGACTTGACATTGAACTAGGTGGTGATGCCGGTGTATACAAGCCACTTATCGTGCGCACGATGTCACAGTAGGTACGAAAACTGTCCTACTCGGACGTCTACCCAGGTTTCGCTGGTGTGAAAGGAAAGGTGTTGAAGAACGCCGAACAGGCTCGTCATGCCGACGGCTGGGCTACGCTGTACATGCAGCCTGTGCGTGCACGCTCGCCATCCGCGATCGTTGGTGGGCCACTGCTGAAAATTAGCGAAGGCAACATATGATGCGCCCTCTCAAAGTAGTAAGTACTGCTATTTTCCCGACGTCACCGACGTGGTGTTCGTGGAGCACCCGTTCCGATTCGTCACGCACCTTCTACCACGACCAGATGCGCCGAGGTTTTTGAAGATTATGAAAGAGAAAGCCAGTGGAAAAGAGACGCCGACGCACTACACGCAGCAGAGCTCCTAGTGACGCCGCCTAGTGAGTAGTGAGTAGTGAAAGCGCACGCCACGCGGCACGAGGGTTAGTGACGCTCCCACCAGGGGATGCCGCGTATGGCCAGCCTGCTGGGCACGGCGATTTCGTCGCGTTCGATACAGAGGGGCAGCCTATCAGCGCAGTTAACGGAGTTTAGCTGTGGCACGGGTGGCTGCAAGGATGTGCCATGCTCCCCACCGTCAACAACATACGCGGCTTTCCGATCATAAATTCGGGCTCGGTGTTCGCGACGGCGAAAGGCTACAATGCGTTGCTGCGGGAGTTGGAAGAGTTTGTGTTCGGCGATGGATCTGGAGGTTATACAGATATTGATCATGGTAAAGGTAATAGCATTGGCAATTCAGACAAGAAGCAAATGAACATGTAGAACAGATGCGTCGATTATAGTCGGCATGTTCTGGAGGACCCGCCCGAAACCATCGATTCGTCGTTTGTCGGCGGCTGAGTGCCCATGAAGCCGCTGATTGAGCAATAAGTTCTAGGCGCGTGGTTCTCTCTGCGGTAGTAACGCGAGTGCCACTTCATAAGAAGCGCGATGAGCGCTACACCTCTGGCGTGGGTGGGTGGACGAGGTGAAGTCTACTTCGAGCACTGCAAGCGGTGGAGGCGCTGAAAAGAATGCGCGTCCACATCAACTCGACCCCAGTTTTGGGCTAGAGAAAGGCACAAGCACAGGCAACATAGGTCAATTCGCTTTCCAGCTCGCAAATAAAGATGCGGATACATCGACTGGTGCTCCTTTACAACATGTAAATAATGCGGTAACATACGTGGCAGCGCATCCAGGCCACGGCGCTACGCTCACAATTGGAGTGTGGGATCAAGTCGAGTGAGCGTCCAGATAGTAGGGAGACTGCAAGGGGAACTGGTGCCAGTTCCTCTAAAGAGCTGGGGAATCAGGAGGTACTGCTGACTGTGGGCGAAAAGCCACGAGAGGTAGCAGAAGGCGACGAGCGTAGCAGTTCAAATCATGAAACAAAGAGCTTTACCTACGCATCTCCGCACATCGCCGTCCATCAGTTTAACAGGCTGGGTCACCACATAGGCAGAGCAGTGCGGTACAAAAATGGTCGTGCACGCTCGGGCTTTGCCTGGGCAGCGGGCTACATGGAGTACGTGGAAGCAGTTTTGGGTGTGGGCGACAAACAAACGACTAGGACTTCTAAAAACGTAGAAAAAGAGAAAGCGAGCAGGGCGCCACTGCACGGCACGGATGTGAAGCACTTCAACTACACGTACACAGAGGAGGATTTTAAAGACATACACGTACGAGGGAAGAAGTTCGTTTGACGCTGAGGCTGATGAGACACCAGATAATGAATGAAAGATATGCTTATGTCTAGTTCATTATTTTGCGAAGTGGACGGAATATCTGACTTTGATCCTGATTTTTGAAGTTTATATTTACTGCTGATTATGATCCATAGATTTGCAATAGATTTGATTTATGAGACCACGCTTTATCACTAACAGACACCGCCTCTTGTTTCGCTACTTTTCTTGTATTATATATTCAGACATCGATTTCGATTTATTAATTTCAAACATTGATTTTTGATAGAGAGCAACATCACCAACTCTAAGTCATCTGATGATTTATTAAAATTAAATAGTAATACGAGCAAGAATAAATAAGAAAAGTGTATACCGACTATAAAATATCAGAGTAAATCTGTTTAGGGTTACCACCTGAATAATAATTAAGATTGATTATAATATAACCACGTCATCAAGATGCCAAATCCAACAAAACTTCGCTTCAGTGTTGGGTCACAGGTCCTCTGCAACATGGGTCCGGCTGGCTGGAAGCTCGGGCGCGTAGTTGCACTAAACTACCGTGAGGATCACTGGCCAAATGGACAGGTAGCGCCCTACCAGGTTTTACTGGACGGCGGGTGAAGCGACTCTAGAAGCGCAGGGCAGGGCTCTCTTATCTTCGTGCCACAAGAAGATGAGCGGTATTGCCGCCAGGCCACGAAGGAAGACATTAATATTGAAGGTAGGCTTGATGCTCTCTAGACTCCACTGCCGAGCGGAAGTGCTAGAGGTGAGGCTGAAGGCACGCTCAACAGCCTGTTATCGAGGCGCGAGCCATCTGAGTGAAAACTGCAGCTAGTGTGCGAAAAATAGCACGAGACTGAGCGGTGGCGTCAATCCGTGTCAGGCTACCGCGACGGTTGCTGACACGGCTGTGGCCGGTCACCCGACTGTTGGAGTTGAGTGGAGTTGTACTCAGAGCATTATCGCGCCTGAACGCGAAATGGGCTCAAAATCACACGCCATTCGGTCGATCTCGGCACGTTCGCGCTCGGCACGTCGGTGTCATATGCTGTTGATTCTACCAACAGCATATTTGACGCGGGCTTCATGCAGTGTCCTACTCTGCCGCGCCTGCCGCCAGGTTTAAGTTGGACCGACGCAGGGGAGCTAACGGGTGAAATCGGGTTCGATCCGTGGCGCCCGAAAAGGTACAATGTGGAGTTTGTCGCTGTGAGTACGTGACAGTGGGAAGATCCGGCGGTTGGCCTCGTCAGGCTGGAGATAAGTTTCACGGTCGAGGGTAACACAGCGCCAAGCGGCTCCGACTTCGACGCAAAAGCTTTCAAAAAAAAGCAAACCCAGTAGTAGAGACACTGCCGACCGCCTGCTAGATAATATTGGCACTACTTACTCGAGATGGGAGCGTCAGCAGCTGGGCCACCGCGAAACGATCGACCAGATGGCGATGTATCTTGGTATGCTGCGTGACCACCTGGAGCAACCGCTGGGCCAGGAGCAGGACAGTGCATGTTCTTACGGCACCGTCGGACGTCTCAACGGCGGCTACTACTGGGCTCAACTGGGCGGCTACTATATGAACATCCACAAACTGCTGGAGAACACTCTCTTCGAGTGTGAACTGTACCTGGGTTACTGACTGCTCTTTCCGCAACTGATTGCAGCCGATGGCGAGGATGAAGACGAGAGCGAGATCGCTGGCATTGATGTCCGTCGGTACGCGGAGTAGAACCTGGCAGGCTGCTACCAGAAGCGCACGCTCGAGACCGCGCGGTTCATGTGGTACGCAGCCTGTGAGAGTATGATGGATGCGTACAACAAGGATAACGCTGGGACTAACGAATGGAAAAAAGCTTAGTGACACGCTAAAAATTGCGTAGTGAGAAGAAGGATGGTTGGGGCTGGGGCGTGAATAACGGCGACATCTGGATGGCTGAGGCGGCTGCGCGGCTGGTGATGTACTAATAGTGCTGAGCTAACAGCGGCAGCTGCAACGGAGCGAGATATGGAGATTGTTGTGGACGGTGGAGATGCGACCGACCTGAATACAGGAAGCGGTGCTGGTGGAGGTGAGTCACAGTTAACAGCCGTCGCGAAGTGTTTGGAGAGAGCCGCTGAGCGGGCCGCCGCAGGTAACTTCCGCGCTCCGAACGGAAGCGCACACCCGTGGTTCCAAGAGCTTAGCGACGCGTACACCGAGTACCTCAACCTCTACGGATCATCTGGTGGCACGAACACAGACACGACAGCTCTCAGCGCGTGGGTGGAAGAGTTCAAGAAACGCACGGTGTACTGGTGCGCGCAAGTGCTCGATGGCGCGGTGCCTTTTCCGCCGAAATTGCGGTCACGGATCCAGGACGCAGCTGCGTTGATGAAGCGCTTGCCTGGGCACAACTAAATGCAGTATCAGACAGGGCGCTAGCGTGCTGAAGTAACGTATACATTAGACACTATGATGTGAATATAATTATTATTATCAAGCTCAATCGCAGTGAAACGTTACTTCTACTTACTAGAATTGTACAGAAAGAATAATGTTCTTGGTCAGCTCGACTATCGCAGACCTGCATCTTTACTAGATGAGTAAAACATTTTTTGAGCAGTTTAGTCATTACAGTTGCATATATTTTTGGTTTCAGTGGTCTACGAGGATATAAGTATAACTACGAGGTCTATATTGAGAAAAATATATAGAAGACGAGCGCCCATTATCGAGTATCAAAAATTCGAGGAATATGCGGTATTAAAATCACGATAGATTTCTAGATCTAGTATGGTCAGAGTATCGAGTTCAATGATTTATAAATTATATATTCTTAGTGCATCTACATTAGGTGCACATTTGAGCATATATATGTCGTGATCGTGAAGTGTTGATATACATGCGATCATTCTACCTAAATAATTGAAATGCCTCGGCCGTGGCGTATAAGAAAAGTTGAAATTTTCTTTTGCAGCTACTACTTATTTCTTCTATTTCTATTAATTACTTTTGGTTTGGGTTTTGGGATCCAGATGAGACGCATACCATGATAAACGAAAGGTATGCATTTGTAGTGCAACTCGTGGGTAGAGCAATATGTGTAAATATGAGCAACGAAATCGATTTACCATACTGATATACTTACTTAATTTTGAATTTGATCGATTGATAACTTTGAAGTAGTGTAGATAACTTTGAAGTAGTAGGAGCTGCAAAGAAGATGGCTCATGTCCGCGGGCCACCGCGCAACGAGAGCGCCTACGCTGCCGTCGGTGACGCAGACGGCACCTATTCGGACTCGAGTGTGTCTTCTTCTTCGTCTCTATCGGCCGCTGTGGCAGGACTGCACTCGTCGCCATCACAACGCGAAGGTGAACGGCAACAGCAACTTCAACAGGGCTACGTAACTCTATACCCTGTCGAGGCGGCTCGCCTCCGCGGCCACATCGATGCGGTCATGGCCGGCATGTGACGCAGTGCGCCTTAGTAGTGAGCTGAAAACTTAGGCCGACGCTGTTGCCCGCGCTGCCCTCGAAATTGGAGACGCGGCGGATCCCGTTCGACTGCATGGTCTCCAGGTGGTCGACGCCTTCGGCTACTACTAGTAAAGCGATGCAGAGCGACTGATGGCAGAATACGCTGGCCAAGATGCGCCTGTCCGCGACGGCGACGCGAACTTCGAGGGCTTCGGGTGCGAGCAAAAGTAATAGTAATAGCAACATGTAGAACCAGCCCCAGCGGAGGCGGCGAGATCTTCTTGAGGACGACTCGTCACCAGACAGCAAATCACTAGTTGTGAGAAGGGATAGAAAGGCAGACGCTGATGCGTTTGAGTGAGCCCTGGAGCGAACAGAAGCCCTCGAGCGCGAGAACGAACGGCTGCGCGCGCAGCTGGCTCAGGAGCTTGCTCAGTCGGAGTGAAAACTCCAGAGCGCCGTGACACAGAGTGAATCCGACATCGCGCAGCTGAACGCTTCGTTGGAAAATGATAAACAACGGTATGAACGGGCAGCATCGGACGCAAAGACGTAGCAGGCAAAGCAGAAAGCGGCTGAAAAGAAGTTGTGAACGGCTGGCGATGAAGTCTGAAAGCTGCAGGACGAGATTGAGCGTGCCAGGGTGGCGTAAGAGGCCGAGTTGTCGAGGCGTGTGAAGGCTCTGAAAAAGGCTCACGTTAAAGAGATTGAGGCGAAAGTGTCAGCTGCTGTAGCTGTTTCGTCTTCTAGTTCTAGCACCGCCCAAGGGCTTGAGCTAGCGCTGTCAGCATGCCGCGATGAGTGCAAAACTTTACAGCATCAGGTAAATTCGCTGGAGCGCGCCGTCGATACTGCGAATAAGAAGGCACAAAAAGCGGAAGCTGGTAAGACGACTTCTGAAGCTGAGGCGGCGAAGTAACGGGAAGCGCTCTGATCTTCGGAAGCTCGATTATCTAAAGCACTTCAGGAAGCGGAGGCGCATTGAGAACGTCAAAGGAATCAACTGGAGAAGCTCGATCGCGATAACGAGCGGTGGAGGTGAGAAGCGGTGAACAAGTGAAAGAAGCAGTGAAAAAAAGAGTGAAATGAGGTGCACCAGGCGAAGCACAAGAAGCTCGAGGCCGAGGTGAAAAAGGCGCGCGATGCAGAAAACGCTATGAAGCTTGAGAAAGAAGCAGAAGTGAAGTAGTTGAAAGCTGAAGTCGAGCAGGTGCAGATGTCTAGCAAAACCGCTATGAAGTTGTGTCGCGAGGAGGAGAAAGAGAAGAAGCTCTAGCTAATCGAAATCGCTTGAACGGTCAGAATCGAACTGATCAATTACAAACGGTATGTCTGAGTTGTGCACAAGAAGTTTGCAGCACACTTAAGAAGTCAGGTATTTAATTCCTATCAGTACCAAATTTTCGCTATGGACAGCGGACGAAATCTTCTTTCTGTAATGCAGATTCTCGATGTACTTGAAGACACTGATCAGCTTGATACATTTGAGCAAGGTACAGATGGCTAGGCTTTGCGTAAGTCTATCGAGAATGTAAGAGAGTTCCTGCGGTCTATGTGGAGTCATTCAATGAACGCATACATGAGCCTCACGAAGCCTTGACTTGAAGATATAAAACATCGGAACAGTACTTTTGGCTCTTTTTTGGAAAACATCGAAACTCGAATCGAGCAGCTACGAAAAGTGATTTGCGCGTCGATGACGGCCGAATACGAACCAGAGTTCAACGAAACAGATTAGATAGAGAAGGTGCTCAACTGTACCTAACCGCTTAACTTCGACGAAGACGACGAACTGCCTTGTGTTGAGTTTGCCTGACGCGTATCGAAAGTGCTCGATTTGAATAATGATCCGAATCATCAACGTCAGTTGGAGCATCTCGTCAAAAGTCGAGGAGTCTACATGCGCGATGTAATGAAAAATTAATAGTGATGATCATGTCGAAGATCAAGTGTACTTGGAAAAGATGCTTGGCTTAGCAATCATTAATAGAACAATTCGGAACGACAAAAATAGTAGTGATAACGTAAAGTAGACAGATGATGTGTTGGATCGAGCTCCATCGTTTTGTGTAAACCCTACGAATACGATATCAACTATTGTGCTTTCTTAGGATACTGGAGCCTGGGATGAAAACGCATCGAAATAGAAGAATTCAGAGGCTGAGCCTAGCGGAACTGCGAAAAGTCTAGACGAGCATGATCCTTATTTGACTGTTCAAGACTACACGAAGTCAGGAATGGAGTTTTACCCTTTGCAGTGCAAACGACGTCTTTTGAAACTCTGCTTATGCGTAGCTCGGAGGCATTATGACCTTCACTATGCGCAAGATGCTGATGAGTTAAGTGACCTTGGCATTGAGTGTTTGGGACTAAGATCAGTTGATGATTTTTTGACGACAGTGACTAACTACTGGAACGAGTCATTTCAAAAAGTCATCAATGGCATCGTCATGCAACATAAACGTTTGCTGTGAGACATGCATCGTTGACGTGAGAGCTCTCCTAGCTCTGGATGAGAGGCTGACGATATGGACGAAAATACTTAGACTTACAACCTGCATAAGTTCAATCCGACAGAAGACCAATTGATCTCTGTGATCGAGTGACTCGAAGCGGACCATGTCACGAAAGCATTGGAAGACTGCGTCATTTTGAACTGGTAAGAAAAGATGGGTGATACAACAGCTTCTAATGATTTTGACCCGCTGAGTGAGATTGATCTAGACGAGATAGAAACTAGCAGTGAAGCAACAGCTCGGTGGACGCGCATCATGATCAATGGCCTGAGAGGTCTTGTAGCTTGCAAATACAGAGACTTGAAAGAATGATGTTTTGAATGGTGAAAGCTAAAGGCATGAGAGCGCACGGACGATGAGAACAAAGACGCAGCTCCTACTAATCGCTCAGGCATGGCGCCATAGCTTACAACTTCATCTTCATTACCATCCAAGTCCGCCCAGGTCACTACTAGTGAAACTGATCCGCTAAGCTCAAAGTCCGTATCTACCAATAGTAAAGACGTCGGTCGTGCTACTGCTAGTCAAGAGCATATAAGCAGTGCCGATGCAGGCGTCGTAGATGAAGACGACGCTAAATCTGAGGCGGCTGCATCCGATGTGTCAGTCGCGTCTTCTTCTTCAGCATCCGATTCCGATGTCAGCCTGGTTACGGACTTTGACTACGCTGAAGCTTCCGACCGCGTTGCGGAGGACGTGTTGGTGTTGAAGACGTATCGGGAGCAAAAACTTGATGTAAAGGTCGACAATAAGAAGACGAAGGTCACGATAATGGTGCCGCACGTGACAATCGGAGTCGACAGCGTGCCGGAGGTAAAAAATGACTCGGGTTATTTCGTCTCTCAGCTGGTAGGCTATTGGCTGCACTGTAGCCAGCAGTCTCCCGGCTGGAAGCAGTCAACTCCACCGACGGGGGCTGGGACTTCTACTTCTGGTTCTTCATCTTCGTCTACGACTTGAGTGCGTCTCTCGACAGTGGCCTCTAAGGGCAACAGTTGGGATTACAACTACACCCTCAGGGATCAGAGTTTGCCCATTTGGCTGCTTGATCTGGACGTAGCTTCGGCACGTAATGAGAAAGGCTATGGCTACGGGCAGGGATCGGGAAGTGTCACAAGTGGAACGAGCACAAGCACTGTACCCACGGTAGCCGAGATGCAAGCTAGGCGGCGGTGGCGGAGCCTCAATGACCAAACAATGGTTTGAGACTTGGACTGAGAGGACAGCGACGTAGGCCCTGCTGCAAACTACTAATAAGCTCATCGAGTCTCAGCTCAGGCCCCTCTGGTTGATCGCGGTGTGTCAGTGGCTCAGAAATAGCGTCAAGCAGGAGCGCATCACATGTCCCGATGCCTGGGACAACGGTCCGATCACGAGTACGAGTAATTCGACGCGTTGCAGAGCGCTGAAGAAGCTCTTCTATTGACCGTGTCGGCAGCGGGCGCGCGAGTTGCTGGCGGTGGGCAGGAGCGACGGCACTTGAAACGAGTCGCTTAAGTCGAGAGCATCGCGAGTCGCGCAATGAGGGCTAGGGCGACTTTTCGGCACGTCAGGACAGAGCGACGCGCGAACTACTTCGGAGTACGGCGAGAAGCAGCTTCTCAAATGCGAGTTAGAAGAGGTTTATGGGACGGATGAGCTAGGTTCGCAGATCTCTGAGGCTATGATTGCGCAGCACCAGACTCTGAAAACCGCGCGCGAAAAGAGCTGGGAGCAAGACCGCGTCTGGGCAGCTGTCAACGTGCTGGGTAGTTTAAGTTCCGAGGACGCTGTTTACTACAATATGCTGAACACCCCCTGAAGCTACCATACTTACTGGCGGTAGAAGAGTGACGATGATGGGTCCACGGAGTCAGCTAGCTGCGGCGCGCCCCTCAACCCGGTGGTCGACAAGGCAATCGAGGACCGGCGCGCAGCTCTGCAGCTCATGAAGTAGGAAGAGAATAATGCTAATGCTAATGCTGATGTGGATGTGACTTGCGCCAATAACGATGTGCTTAAGTCTGAACTTGAGTTCTCGCTCGTGAGTCCACTGGTGATTCCTTCCATGCGCGAAATTCATGCCGCTTTCTACGTGGACAAATGAATCTCGCCGGTCGAACATTGGTATGCTGTAGAGGTCATTCGCGGATACGTGGACGGAACACTGCAGTGCGTCGATGACGTGATTCGGACTCGCGTCAAGTGAATAAGCGATAAAGTCAAGACGAGTAAGAGCTACCGAAACTGACACTGGTATGAGTGCAACAAGACGGCACCTGCCCCGGCTGCTACTCAGACAACTGTATCGGAGCTGAAAGCTGGCTCTTATGAAGCCCAGATCCCTTGTTACATCGAATCTGTGCCATACTATGCTGAGCTGCTAGAGATTGAGAGGATGATCGATTGGCACAGGCTTAGTTTGATCAATGGCAACAACATCATGGAAAGATACATGAAAATGGTTAGGCTCCTGTTCCTGTACCACTTTCAAGCGATGGCGAACAATGGGTACATGAAAGCACATCAAATTCGCTTTGTGACAATTGCATGTGCGAGCACGCTGAGAAAGTGTCTTCTCACCTGAGACCAAAATGGCGCGCACAGATACAGGATGACATATCACGACATGACGCTACCTACGTAAAGTTGAAGAAGGACATCGTTGCTACATCTTCGCCACTTGCTGGGATATGATCTCTTTGACCTAGGATGCTACCTCGGCTTTTCAAGTGATGCCAGATTTGAAGAAACTTGCAAAACGCATCCCCATGTTGATGCAGAATTATCTAATTAAATACACAAATCAATTACGGAAGTGTATTGAGCTTGCTGACCCGAATGCGAAGGTGAAATCGTGCCATCTTTAGTTGAGATTCAGCCTTACGTTAACAAGTTCTTCCAGATAAAGGCATACTATATCAATATTCAAGCAGGCAAATCGTGTAGGGAGTAGGTCAAGAGTCTTTTCAACAAAGAGAAATCGTTCGTTGGCGATGAGGTTCTAACCCGTGGCGACACTCACATCTACGTTGGCGTCGATAACGTGCGCTTTACTTCTGCCGAAAAATTCTTCGAGTGATTCCTCGAGGACAAGCTTGAGCACAATCACGCGTGCGCAGGCACCAGTTGCGATATCACGTGCTCGAAAATCATTGGCGCAGAGCAGCTTCGTGACTTAAAGCGGAACTACTTAGGCGTGGATCGGCAGATGGAGAAGGAAATAGAGTCTATCGAGGAGCAGCTAGAGTCAGTGCGCGACTAGAACTAGTAACGAAGAGAACGACGACGATGAAGTCGATTATGATGCAGATGCTTCAGAGGTGTTGGTCAGCCCTACTTATGAGGAACTGCTAGGTCAGCTGGGTAAGCACAGGGCGATGAAGCATTTACAGGAGCTCGAAGTCGCTGCGCTCGGGAAGTTGCTCGCAGATATGAAGGCCGAGTACGAGTCCAAGGTGCTCAAGAATCGCGGGAAGTACGGATTTCCGACATGCGCTAACGCTTGTACGGACGTAGAATCGTGGGAGAAAGCCTACGGGAAGTCAGATCTGAAAGGCGTACTTCATAAGATCGCCAAGAAGGCAAAAAAGAGTAAGAAATAAACGTCGGATAATGTTTTGAATATTTGGATTTAAGTTTCGTTGACAGTCACTTTCACGCTCATGAGAACCTGTGAATGTAAATCGATAAAAATGAACTTGAACTTTATTTAAGTCAGTATGTCATAACTACAGGAACAGTTTCACTTGACATAGACGTAAACATATTTGAAATCTTAAAAAATACTCGTGAATCAATGGGGGCTATTTATTTTAATACTCGATGCTGGTGAAATGCTGATTTGATTTGAGTTGAAATTGACGCTGAGCAGAAGTGTTTTAACATATACTTTTTTATTTTTAAATCCGGCGTCTTGATGCTGTTGTAGTTGTTCTAAAAAGTTCAAGCTGTGCTAGAAGTTGCACTACTTGCTGCCATGGGAATGGGAAGTTTACAATGTAGTTTGGAGTTACTCAGAGAGTCAGCCGTGTTAGCTATAAGTAACCCGTCGATCCAATCGATTGTCTAGTGTGCAAAATCTTGATTTTATGGAGAAGGTTCTAGAGACAGTTCATAAATATTCATACGCGGTACCGAAACCGATAAGTACTTATCGAAAAATAATACGAATAATGAGTTGGAGTCCCACTGCGCGTCCTCCCGCGCGGCAAAGTGGAAGCTCTCCCAATTACAGCCCCAGGTCACGCTGAAAAGCGGGATCAGCGGGAGCATCGGCTTCAGCGTCATCTTCTTCGAATACAAACCGCCAGAGCAGTCCTGGGCCAATTAGTCCTAGAAATCCACCGAGCAGGTCCAAATACGTGTCGAGCGCTGGCACCAGGAATGATGACGGCGGTTTGGGTGTGGTACGTATCAAGCCGCTCGGAGTAGGTGCGAGCGACAAGAAAGTGAATTTAATCAAAGGTGTAAACAAGGCATGATAAGGTTCACACCTACAATCTGATGTAGACTATTCCACAGAGCGTAACGACATCACCGTCTCGGGCAAACTCTTCGCCTATCCGTCGCACGTAATTTCACCTGACATGGACAACAAGCAGCTGTACTAGTAATTTCATGCCTTAGTAGAGTCCATGGCTTCGTGCGCTTTTAGGTAAATTAGTAACGTAGTGGCGTATGGACAGACAGGCAGCGGAAAAACGCACACTATGTTCGGCAAGCCGGGTGTGATGGGTCGTCTGGCTGAGGTGCCGAATGCTAAGGGAGCTAAGATCGAATAGAAAACGAAACAGGCAGGAGAGGCAAGAGATGCAAATTCTGCAAAAGATGTACAATTATGAGCATCAATGATATTCAATATGAGCGAAGACGAGCTCGAGAAAGAGGATCTAGGCATCTTCCCGCGCGGGCTGCTCGACATCTTGGAGAAAGTAGAGAGCATACACAAAAGTGGCACTGTGGGGGGTCAGAAAGTAAGTGCGGTACTCACATAGAGCTAGGTCGAACTGTCTCTCACAGGCAACAGGGACATGTTAGCTTCGTAAGACGAATGATAGATGAACATGAGTGCTGAGTCGAACAAGAGTGTCACTGGCTGGGGCGCCCAAAATGGCGTTCTAGTGGACAAAGCGCAGAAACCGCCGCGCTTACACGGTATGACCGAGTTGCTCCTCTCTGGCCCCACGACAACAAGCTAGTGACACATAATGAGTGAGTTAGACGGCTGTGTGCGGGCCTGTGAACGCGCAACACGTGACAGACGCTGATGAACGATACGAGTTCACGCAGCCACTGCTTCGCGATTCTGACGCTGAGAACATACGACTAGTGAGAGTGACACGGTGCGCACGCGGCGTTTCCAATTCGTTGATCTGGCGGGCTCGGAGCGGCTGCGCGACGCGCACGGTGGCGGCTTTTCATCATCATCATCATCGTCACAGACTCAGCGGGCGACCGCAACGGAAATGATGAATGGAATGATGACAAATTATTCACTCACCATGCTAGGCCAGTGATGACGCGCCCTTGTCGAGTAATAGGAAAAAAGGTGGCCGAGTCGCTGTACGCAGCGTTTCGCTGCGCGCGTATATCGGCGACCTAGTTCCGCTCTTGAGCGATTCGCTGTTGGGTGATTCTATGACAGCATGCTTCGTGTGTCTGTCGCAAGCGCCAGACAATCTGACGCAGAGCAAGTATGCGCTGATGTTCGGGGAAATCTTTTCGCAGCTGAACTGGCAGTCACCGGTGCCTGTGAAACCGGAAAAAGTTGAAGGTCACTTGAAAGCTGAAGCAGAGAAGCTGCTGGCTTCGGCTAACGCCGCTTTAGAAAAGAAGAACGTGGGAAACTTCGGTGCGATGCGCCTGGCGCAAAAGCGCGACTCCGAGCAATTACTGGGAATCCTGGCAATGTTGCGCACATACGGAGATTGACGACGATATTGACAACTACCAGTTGTATATAACGATTATTGATACATATTCTTATTGCACTACTTCCATGCACTTAGCCTTGCTACCTAAGCAAAGACATGAAAATGAATTTGTTAGATGATGATGAAATATTAATTTGAATTTAGTGGGATGGTGATGTTGCTAATTGTAGCGAGGATGATGAAATGGTGCATTCTACTAAATGTGATGAAAATATGTGATGATGACGATGAAATTCTTTACAGTAGCTCCATTGTGGGAAATTCTTAATTTTAGTTTTCACA
>JACLAC010013033.1_pt1 | contig 20427 bp, 14 predicted proteins | sample 8027881 | NCBI WGS metagenome assembly JACLAC01 (sample SAMN15725517, study PRJNA655200) | protist metagenome | isolation source: fluorescence activated cell sorting (FACS) single amplified genomes of... | place: Spain: Blaines Bay Microbial Observatory, Mediterranean Sea | collected 2016-01-19 | reverse complement strand
TCATTAAAAAGCACAATGTATTTACAAGATTATTTTCAAAAAAACGCTGAATATAATGATTCCTGTTATGCTCAGTATATGAATTCTATTTTTCCTCTGGACACTTTTGAAATTGACTCTAATGGAGGTTTTGGCTACAATCCTACTTCCATAGCGATCTCCTATCAAAATTCAAGTTACCTTAATTTTTATTGTGGACTGAGTGTAGTAAAAGGAAAAAACAAGAAACTAAAAGAACTCTGTTTTTACAACTATAATGGACAAAAAACAGCTTTGAGCTGGACTTTTTATAAAAATGAAAAGATAGAAATAATCAACTATTATAATCCCGAAATTCCAGATACAGTAACACTATATGGTACAATATTTTCGGCTCCTCCCAGTTATACATTTAAAAAATATAGAAAATCTGGAAGCCTTGAATTTACAGGTGAAATAAAAAAGGGAAAAAAAAATGGAGAGTGGTTTTACTATGATAGCAAAGGAATATTGTTTAAAAAAGAAACATTTGTCGAAAACAAAATAATTAGTAAAGTCAGTTTTTAGGCAACGACGGATTGGGTTGAATCAAATTTAATGGCAATAATTGCAATATTTCGCTTCTAAATTGTGCTTAAAACTAAACGATTCAGAAAGCATTTTTTCAACAATAAGCCCAATCACTTGAGGGAAATTATATCGTATATCCTCTGCTGTAACTTGCTTTCGTTTGCATGTTAGCTGAAGCAAACCTGATTGTAAATTTCGGAAACTATATATTCCGGAAACAAAGTCATTAATTTCAGGGTTTTGCATTAGATAAATATAACCATACAAGGCCAATTGTAGTGCTTTACTTTTTTTAGGATTTTCAGCCAATTCATCCCAAGAATTAAAACTTAGATCATAACTAGTAACGTTACCTGTTTTGTAGTCAATAAGTTGTGTCTGACTCCCTAAAACGCCTATTCTGTCGGCAAAACCCTCTATTTTAACATCAATAGTTTTATCTGCAATTGCAACTGGAACTGTGTAGTTAATTTTATTTTCTTGAGATAAAATACGATAGTCCAAATTATTACTCTGGGCTTGTACTATGTTTTTAATTTCGAATTTTAAAAAATTCTTAACGTACTGTTTTGCAACCTCAAAAGTTAAAAGATTGTTTCCACTCATTAAATCTTCTTTACTTAAATACTCTTGAAATTGCTTGGTTAAAATCGGTAAAATCTTTTTCTCTATAGATTCGATGTCGTGAACCATAAGGTTCTTCTTTACATAGGGTTCAAATAACAATTCTAAGGTATTGTGAATACAGGTTCCAAAAGTAGAATGTTTGAGGTCTTCCTCTACTTCATCAACCTCACCCAGTTTAAGAATGTAGCGATAATAAAAATCTAAACTACAGGCGATAAAAGTATTTAATGCGGATGGAGAAATTCCATTTTCTAATTTTTGAATTATTGTATCGAGAGATTTTTGATTTTTTTTGAATTCAACATCAATTTTTCTCAATTCAGGACTGGGTGCATAACTGATTTCTCGAATAGTTGCATTGGGATTTACTAATGGCAATTCAACTGAAATTTGCTCAATAAATCGACTTTTTTCTGATGCTGCACCAAAATCGTTATGCCCGTTTAAATAAACTAAATCCAATTGCTCAACTTTATGCAATAGTCGGTAAAAATGATTAGCAAAGACTGCATCATGATCATGGTGAGTTGGCAAACCAAATTCTCGCTTTATATCATAAGGAATGAATGAGTTATCTTTTTTCCCTTGTGGCAATACACCTTCATTAACAGAAAGCATAATAACTCGATCAAAATCCAACAAACGAGTTTCAAGCATACCCATAACTTGAAGGCCTTTTAGGGGTTCTCCAAAGAACGAAATGGACTCTGAAGCAACCAATTGACTCATCAACCTCTTGACTATTTTAATGGATATGTTTTGAAGGTGTTTAGATGCTTCGATTACTCGTAAAAACTTTCTAAGAATTACTGTGTAGGAATATAAATATTCTGTTTGAATAGATTTTTCCACATCGGATAAATCAGCTTTTGATATCCCTTCCTTTAATAACCCTAGTAGTTTTAATAAGACTTCTACTACTCCTTTTGTTTCTTCTACTTGATGAAATAAAAGTGAAACAAATGGGGCTTGGTTAAAATGCTTTTCAAAACGTTTAACACCAACGTATATAATGTTTTTTTGAACCAATTCAGTTTTTAAAGCTTGAATTCCTGAAGTGTAGCCTAGCGCTAAATGAGGAAAATAAGGGTGCTCAATAATTTGAAATATGGATTTGAAATAATACGCCTTTTTGTGATGCGTCCCTCTATAATTACTCCAACAGTCCAAATAAGCATTTATAAAAGTGGTTAGAGGGGATAACTTTAAACTATACCCCATAGTAATATTTGCTGCATGTATATTTGAAGGAAGGTTATAAAGCAACGGAAGAAGAAGGCTCTCATCGTTTAAGACTACGGCCGTTCGAATTGCATTTTTTTCCTCAAAGGTTTCCTGAAGAACACTTCCGGCATAATGCGTTTGTGCAGAATCAGTATTGCAAGCAACAATGTTTATTTTTTTTTCTCCTTGTGCAATTTCGTTTCCTGACCAAGTAAAAGGAATTGTAGGATATTTCTTGAGAATTCTTCTCATAAATCTTCCTGCTTCTTGTTCACGATGTTTCAAATAATAATCATCAGCATTCCAAAAAACTTCTGCTTTTCCAATTTTTACTAATGAATAAATAATCTTTTCTTCTGCAGCACTTAAGGCATTAAAACCAGCAAAAAATATTTTTGAAAACTGCATATCAGGCTCAAGCTGATGAATATGCTCAGCTACATACCTATGTTGCATTCCTGAATAGGCTTTGCCTTTTTCTAAAAGTTTCTTTTGAAAAGCATGGTAAATTTCTCCTAGTAATTTCCAGAAGTGTAAATAATTGGTTTGAGCTTCAGTTAATGGCTCACCATTAACATTCCAATACTCTAAAGCTCTAGCTTCGTTAATGTAACTAAATATGTTTTTCGGATTCAATAGATATCTATCGATATCTGAAAAATCAGAGAGTAATGTTGGTGCCCATTTCAAAAACGAACCTATGTCCTCTGGCTCTCCTTTTACAATAGACAAATAAGCTTCATAGAGCTCCAGAACAAGCAATAACCTTTCCTCCTTTTTTTGAATACTGTATTCTTCCACAAATTCATCCAATGAATAAAATTCAGGTGCCCAAAATGTTTTATCATATGCCTTTGCAAGCTCTTGCTTTAAAAAAGCAACTGCTCGTTTGGTAGGTAAAACAATGCATAGGTTATTGGGTGATTCAAATCTCCCCTTAATTTCTTGTGCGAACTTTTTTAAAAAAGAATCCATTAAAGCGTTGTGTATTTTTCCTTTAAATAATTGAAATACAAATTGAAGTCACCTCCAAAATCTTCATTAAATGTTTTTTCTAGGATTTTTTGATCCTCTCTATACATTAAAAAATCTGTGAAAAAAGTATTGTTCAACGTGTCTTTCAAAACCTGCATCTTCCTTACTTTATCAAAGGAATTTAAACTTAGTGTATCCATATCGGAAAGAATTTTTTGAATTCTTTCTTTTTTTTCTTTCTCGGGTTTCAGCCCTCCCTTTTCTTTATAAAATTTTTTGAGCTCTCCGGCTGCCTTATGCATATGGGCTCTTATTTTTTGTAAATCGGAAAGCTCATCTAGATAGGTTTTAATTGCTTCAGAATCCTCTGAATGTTTGTGTTTTAAAAATAAGAGAGCTCCTTTGTCTCCAATAAAAGAAGCAAGGTTCTCATTAAACTGGACATCATTTTTAACGAAAATAGTTCCATGGGTTAACTCATGAATTAAAACCCTTGCCAACTGCCCTTCTGTTTTGTCCAACATACTACTCATTACGGGGTCTTTGAACCATCCTAAAGTACTCCATGCGTTCACCTCTCCTACGTCAGTATCATACCCCTCTTGTTGCAAAGATTTTGCTTCTTTTAAAGCTTTTTTCTCTTTAAAAAATCCTTTGTACGAAAATTCTCCAACGATTGGAAAAGACCATTGGTAGGAAATTAAATCATAAGGTTCACAGGCAGTTACTACATACATTCCTGGTTTGCCCTTCTGATCATACATTTTTGTGTAATTTTTGGAAGGATATATTCCTAGTGAGTCGATTGCAAACTGTTTTATTTCTTCAACAAGTTTAATTTTAGATTTTAACGAGTCTGGGTAGTTAGCGTCGTTTAAATACTCCTCCAAAGGTTTAGCTTTCCAAACAATATTTAATTGTCCCACACCCTGTTCAATTCCATAACATATAGATTTACAATTGAAAAGACAGAGAACAATAAACAATCCCAATAAAATTTTAAGAACCCGCTTTATCATGAAAGCGAAAATATAAAAGATTTTACACAAGATTTATCTTACCGAAAATACAAATTCAATGATTTTTGTTGAAAAATTTATTCAGAGAGAATTGAAACCTGATAAAATTAAACAGAAATCAAATTGTTTTTAATACATCGTCAACTTTTAAAGGAACTTCAACAGTAAATCCCTCAGCATAATCAGATTTTATTAACCTTCCGAAATTTTTAGCTCTTGCCTTTATGAATTCAAAAAAGTCCTCTCTACTGATAGGCGTTTCAGGCTCTTTGTTATTGGGATCATAAAATTGTGTTTTGTAGGCTTTAATCGTTTTAATTTTAGCGTCGATTTGTTGTGAAATATCCACGATAAAATCAGGCTCAATATAATAATCTTGTATGTAGTGATATACCGCTTCTGGCCTCCATGCCAATTGTACAGTACCATTTATTTCAGTTTTTATTTTTGACAAACCGGATAAGAAACATGCCTCACTAACAAGACTGCTTGCTTTGGCGTGATCTGGATGGCGGTCTTTTATAGAATTGGCAAAAATCAATTTTGGTTGGTATTTACGTATTACAGAGATGATTTTCTTTTTGTTTTTCTCGGAAGACTCAAAGAAACAGTCTTCCATTTTTAAATTTTCTCTTTCAGCTATTCCCAAAATTTTTGACGCTTCGGCGGCCTCTTTTTGTCTAGTTTTAACGGTACCTCTTGTTCCAAGCTCTCCCTGCGTAAGGTCAACAATAACTACCTTATAACCCATTTCTATGTGTTTTATTATTGTTCCTGAACAACTGATTTCGACGTCATCAGGGTGGGCAGAAAAAGCTAGAATATCAACCTTCATATGTTTTATTTGTTATAACAAACATAGCTATTTTTGAACTAAGTTTCAATTCGTATTAAATAAAAGTAGATATTGCAAGACACTTTTGATGATAATATCCGTTATTTTAGTAGTTAAGCATGCAACCGAAATTAAAAAATAACCGCTTTAAACTTTATTCTAAAAAACTCCTTAAATGGAGCGGTATTACTTTACTATTTCTTCTTATCCTAAGTTATATTGTTTTTAAAAGTAGTTATGTACAAACGGCTATTTGTAAAAAAGTAGGGAGTTATCTTTCAAAAAAAACCGAAACAATTATTACTATAGGAGAAGTTGACTTTCGTCCTTTTGACACGTTTGTTTTAAAAGATCTTTTGGTTTTAGACCATCAAAAAGACACCATGCTTTTTACTCACGACTTTTACTTTGAAATCAACGATTATGACTTTAAAAAGCTTGATTTTGATTTTGACTTAGTTGAACTTAATGATGCGTTTATTAATATTAAAACGTATAAGAACGAAGAAAAAAGTAATCTCTCGAGATTCATCCATAAACTCACGAGAAGAGATAGTTTAAAAAAGACGAAAAGACCTGAAATTACTATTGAAGAAATTGAATTCGAAAATTTACGATGCAAAATATGGAATGAAAACCTCCCTGTTAATAGGAATAGAATTGACTTCAACCACCTTGAATTATCGAGCATTAATATGGACGCTACAGATTTCTCATTTACAAAAAACTGTACTAAAGCGAATACTGAGCTTCTTTCTTTTAAGGAAAAATCTGGGCTTGAACTACTTGGTATGTCTGGTGAATTTGAAATGAACAACAAAGAACTTCTGGTTAAGCATTTGGAAATTGAAACCGATGAAACGGACATTAATGGCGATGTTCGCCTTAGCTATGAAAGCTTCCATTCATTTAACAACTTTTTCGAAGAAATAACTTTAGACACCTATTTTGAGGAAACAAAAATAAGCTCTAATGATGTTGCCTATTTTGTAAATACGCTAAAAGGATTGAACCAATCCATTACCTTTCAAGGTGATATCAATGGGACTATTAGTGATTTAAAGGCAAAAAACTTAAAATTCAACTACGGCGAACTTACTCACTTTGATGGTGAAATAGAATTCAATGGACTAGGTATTTTGAGCGATCCAATAATTCGCGCCAAAATAACCAACTTAATCACCTTCGAAAAAGATATTAAGGGCATACCCCTCCCTCCTTTTACTGCAGGTAAAAAGATGAAAACTCCCAACTGGATGCGTAAAGTTGGTAAAATGGAATTTAAAGGAGATTTTATTGGTCCAGCATCTAATTTTGAAGCAACAGGAGTTTTAAAAACAAACGCGGGATCTATTCAATCAAATGTGTTTTTTAAAAGTGACTCTACGGGTGAAACACAAATTATTGGAAAAGTCATTACTAATGAATTTGATCTTGGAAAAACAATTGACAACCCCAACTTTGGTTTAATTTCTATGAATGGTGAGCTTAATGCCCTTGCTCAGTTTGACAACAACCGACTCATATTTTCTGGGGAAATTCCCAGAATTGATTACAAAAACTACTCCTATTCCAATATTACAATGGACGGAATTGTTAGAGATAAAGTTTTTAAGGGAGTACTTGCTGTAAAGGATGATAATTTAGTTTTTGATTTTGATGGAAGCGTTGATTTTAGGGTTCCCGAACTTCAGAAATATGATTTTGTTGCTGAATTGAAACAGGCCAATTTAAGAAAAATCAATTGGTCATTAAGAGACTCCAGCACTCAAATAAGTGCAAAGCTAAAGGTGAATATGATTGGCAATAAATTTGAAGATTTAAACGGTGATTTAAAACTTAAAGATATTGTTTGGAAAGAAAATGACATATCCTATAAAGTGGATTCGTTTAATCTTAATTCTATCAAGCGAGAAGAGCGTGAAATGATGATTTTGAAATCCGATATCATGCATGCTAAAATCGAAGGAAGGTATAATCTGGATGAAATTTATCCTACCATAATGAATGTTTTTTCAAAAGAAGTACCATCTATTGTAAAAACTGTTCATCTAAAAAACTACGAAGGAGGGAATAGTTTTAACATCATGTTTAAGCTACATAATTATGCAATAATTAATACATTATTTACCCCAAATATTAATTTATCAAAAGGTGCAAGATTAAGTGGTAGGTTTGATGATCACAACAAATCATTCAGTGTAAACTTTGCAGCTGATTCATTAGTTGTAAAAAACAGAATGATGCGTGACGTGAAATTATATAGCAATAATAAAGAAGATAAATTAAATATAGTTGGACGCTCAAAATTCATTCAAATTGTAAACAAACTAGGGGCGGAAAATATTAAATTGAGCACCACTATTAAAAACAATGATCTTAACTATACGCTTTCCTACACAAACAAAAGCGACAAGCCTAGTTATGGAAATGTTTCTGGCGCTATAGATTTAAATAAGTTAGATTCCATAAAACTATATATCAATCAATCGAAATTTGTGCACCAGGATACAGTATGGGAAATCGATACCTCCGCATATGCATGTATTGCTCATAAATTCATTTACATAAGAGACTTTAATCTGCACGCAAAAGATCAGTTTCTTAAAATCAACGGGACAAGTTCTCTTAAAAATTCTGAACGTTTACTGTTTGATATGAAAAAATTCCAACTCAACACCCTAGCATATTTTTGGAAAAGTGTCAACCTTGATTTACAAGGAATAGCAACAGGTAATTTAAAACTTGACGGAGGTTTTAGCAGCCAAGTTTTTTCCACAAATCTGGCTGTAGCGAATATGAGCATTAATGACCAACATTTTGGTAAGCTCCAGTTAAACACTTTTTATAAAAAATCCACTGAAGTAATCAATGTAAACCTTTCAATTGCCAACAAAAAAAACAAATTAAACAATCTTCTAGTTAAGGGTTATTATTATCCATACGAAAACGGAAGACTTGATATGAACGCCAATCTCAGAAATACAGAATTAAAGTTTTTAGAGACCTATTTCGATGGCGTCTTCTCAAACTTTAAGGGAGGAAAAACAAGTGGTGACTTAGCTATAAACGGAACTCTTAAACACCCTCTTTTTAGTGGGGATTTAAAAATTGACCACCTTAGATTTAGTGTGGATTATTTAAATGTCATGTATGCTATTGATGGTCAAAGATTGAAGTTTGATAATGACTTTATATGGTTTAATAATTTTACGCTAGACCACGATCTTCACCCTAAATCGAAAGCTAAAATTAATGGTTTTGTAAATCTAAATGGTTTTAAAAACATCACCTACCAAATGGATTCTGTATTCCTTGACCAATTCTTTTGCTTAAACACTTCAGTGAAAGAGAATTCAACTTACTATGGACAGGCCTATGTTGATGGACTGCTACAATTTAGAGGAAACGGAAAAACAAATTTTATTGGAGGAAGTGTTTCCACAACGAAATCAACAAAGTTTGATGTGTACAAAAACAAATATGTTCCTGTTTCAACAACACTTGAGTTGCCTCTGGATGAAGCTGAAGATCTTGAGATTAGTGAATTCGCTTCTTTTGTAAATCTTTCCCAAACAAGTACGAATAACTCATTGCCTAAAGAGGAATTTAATGTTTCAGGACTTGACCTTGATTTTAATTTTAAAATTAATCCCGAAGCAAATGTTCGGATACTTTTTGACCCTGCAGTTGGTGATGAAATTAACGCAAGAGGAAATGGATCAATTGGTATGATGATTAACTCAAATGGTAAATTTAACATGTATGGAGACTTTTCAGTAACTCAAGGAAACTACTTCTTTACACTACAAAATATTATTGGTAAAAAATTCATTGTTGAACCAGGAAGTAAAATTAGTTGGAATGGTGACCCACTAGATGCCCAAATGGCGATAAAAACCTACTATCGAAGTAGGGCAAATCTTATAGATTTAGTGGACTCAAATCTAGTAGGTGATTATGAAAACATAAGGTACCAATTCGATAATCGAATACGGGTGCACAGCAATCTTGGTCTTTTTGGTAGTTTGTGGAAGCCTTCTTTAAAAATTGGTATTTCGCTTCCAAATGGAACACCCGAAGAGATTAGTTTTCTTCAGGAAAAGGTTTATGGTGATGATGAGATTAATCGTCAAGCGTTTTCCCTTATCCTAACAAGTCAATTTCTCCCTCCTTCTAGTGGTGTTGAGTCAATTGTGTCTGACAAAGCAGGATTACACAACGGTATGCAGTTTGTTGAAGGTCAAATTAACAATGCTCTCAGCGGATTGCTTCATCCCAACTTAGATCTTGGCGTTGATTATAATGAGGTTGAAGAAAGCGAATCCGAAGAAAACCTTACCAAAGATGAATTGAGACTTCTAGCCGGTTTTAAGTATAAAAATCTCAGTCTGAAAACAGATTATGACATTAATAACCAAGTGGGTGATATCGAAGCAGAATTTAAAATTACGGAAGCACTCAAGGCTAAAGCGTACCACAAAACAACCACTGATGCCACTGCTTTAAACAACCAAATTACAACAAGCTACGGTTTGGGAGCGGCTTATCAAAAAAGTTTCAATTCTATTAGGGATTTGTTTAGGAAAAAAAAGGATGAAAAATAAACTCCTAAACAACGCATACACTATCATCCATGCACTCTTCAGACCAAGTTTTACAAAACCCATCTGAACAATCGTATATTTTTCTTGATTTAACAGGTTTTACATATAAATGAAGGCTTACACTTCTCGATTCGTATTCATTAATATATTTATGAATTCCTGTTGTATGCAAAAAAGAAAACTCTGCGGTTCCTACACCTAAGGAACTTACCTTTACCAAGCCTGTTCCATTATCACTCAAAAGATATCTTTCTTCTCTTAATGATCCACAAATTGGATTAACCCAAGCCATTGCATTTCCATAATCATGAATTCTTGTTTCTTGCCCTTCTTCCCAGCACATCACCATTAATTCAAACTCATCCGTTCGAGCCAAACAATTGCGCGTATACTTTTCTTCGTTCCAAGTAAAATAACTTTCAAATGCTCCGCGAGTAATATCCATTCTTTGTAAAACTTCAAAATATCCAAAAGGAGATTCAACACGTTTTAATTGTTCAATTAGTTCCTTTGGCGTATTGATGTTTTTAACAATCATAACTTCATATTTTGAAGTTTAATCTACAAAAAAAAAGTACTCAAATGTAGTAACCGACCTAAATTTTATGAATTTAATTAAAATGTTAATTAGTCCATACCAATTGTTGATAATTCAGACGCTCTAAATACTAGTGAAACTGAGGCTTCTTATATATTTGTATAACTAAATGAAAGAGAAATGAATTTTATTGTATCAAGTGCTTCACTGCTAAAACAACTTTCCTTAATTCAAGGAGTATTAAACTCAAGCAACACACTACCTATTCTGGATAACTTTTTATTCGAAATTAAAGGTTCGCAACTTAAGGTTTCTGCTTCTGATTTGGAAACGACAATGAGTTCAAAACTCACTGTTGAATCAAAAGAAGACGGATTAATTGCAATTCCGGCTAAGATGTTAATCGATATCTTAAAAAACTTATCAGACCATCCAATTAAATTCTTTGTAAATAAAGAGAATTTCCAAATAGAAATATCCTCAGACTATGGAAAATATAAACTGAGCGGCCATAGTGGTGAAGAATTTCCAAAGGTTCCTGAAATTGAGCAATCAAGTTCATTAACTCTTCCATCGGATATTATTTTACGAGCGATTACAAAATCATTATTTGCAGCGGGTAATGATGAGTTAAGGCCTGTTATGAGCGGTGTTTTTTGTGAACTAAACTCGGACAACTTAACTTTTGTTGCAACCGATGCTCATAAGTTGGTTCGCTATAGAAGACTAGATGCTAAGAGTGAAAACTCAACGTCTTTTATTATTCCTAGTAAACCATTAAACTTATTAAAAAACTGCTTAAACAGTAATTCTGAAACCACAATTGAATATAATCAAAATAACGCTTTCTTTACAATTGGTGAAATCCATTTAGTATGTAGGCTGGTTGAAGGAAAATACCCGAATTACGAAGCTGTAATTCCGAAAGAGAATCCAAACAAACTTGTAATCGACAGAAGCCTATTGCTAAACTCTGTTAAGCGAGTTTCTATTTTTGCAAATAAAACTACGCATCAGGTAAACCTAAAGCTAGCGGGAAGTTCATTAAATATTTCGGCGGAAGATTTAGATTTTGCAAATAAAGCGGATGAAAAATTAACGTGTAGCTATAATGGTGAAGACATGGAAATTGGGTTCAACTCAAAGTTTCTTATTGAAATGCTAAACAACATTGATACTGACGAGGTTAGTGTTGAAATGAGTGACCCAAGTAGAGCTGGAATTATTCTTCCTGAAAACGGAAATGCATCGGACGAAGATATACTTATGCTGGTTATGCCTGTAATGGTAAATTAATTTTATTTTTTAAAAGCATAAAACAAGAAAGGCTTCAATATTTTGAAGCCTTTCTTGTTTTCCACGTTATTGTGCTCATAACAAATACTCTCTTCCTTCTTCGCATACAGTACTATATTGTATTTTTAATTGATGGGTTTTCTAAACAATATACCTCCTGTTTTCAAGAATAAATATCTAATCACAGGTATGTTTTTTTTAATTTGGATTGTCTTTTTTGATCACTATAATTTTTTCTTTCATGCAGAATTAGTGCAGCAAAAAAAAGAGTTAAAAAACGAACTCAGTCGCTTAAAAAAAGAAACTAGAAAAAATAAAATATTCTTAAGAAACATGAATAATGATGAATTCATGGAAAAATATGCCAGAGAGCATTATTTAATGAAAAAGAAGGGGGAAGATATTTTTATGCTAGACTAAAGTAAATTAAACAGTTAAAGTAAAACCATGAGTCTTCAGCGTCCTATTCATATAAGGAACTTATTCCATTTGAAAAAAAATCACTTCCATCAGAGAGTACAATAATTGCCTCTACCCCAGGCAATTGGTTTATTAAACCGATACCCGCTACCTCACCTAAAACAGAAACTGCCGTTGCTAAGGCATCTCCCATTAATCCATTAGGGGCTATTACCGTTACGCTTGAAACACCAGTTTCAACTGGCTGGCAAGTTCTTGGGTTTACGATATGACTGTATTTTTTATTATCAACTTTAAAACTTCTAAAATAATCACCACTAGTAACAACAGCATTTGCATTAACCCCAATTTCATATTTTACACCGTCTGGATTTTTAGGGTTTGGAACAATTATATGCAATCCATCTTTGTTTTCAATACGAACTAAATCTCCTCCTGCGTCTACTACCCCATAGTTTAAACTAAATTCATCTTTCCACAATTGAACAACTTTATCAGCAGCATATCCTTTGCCGATTGCTCCAAAATCCAATTCTACTCCTCGTTTTTTAAGAAAAACAGTGGTGTCAAATGGATTGAGTTGAATATTCGCAAAGCCTACAATTGATAAAACACTATCAATTAATTCTTTGGATGGTATTTCAGATTTTTTCCAATCCCAAATTTTAACCGCTGGTTTTACAGTTATATCAAATGCACCCTGAGTGATCTCACTCATATTTTTACAATACTCTACAAGCTTGAAAAATTCTAATGGAACTTTTACTGAGGATACCCCTGCGTTTCTATTAATTTTTGATGTTAGGCTTGAAGTGTCCCATGAGGAAATTTCTTTTTCGATTTTTTCAATTAAAGCCCATCCTTTTTGAAAAATAACACTTGAATCTGGACGGTTCTTAATGGTAAACTTAAAGTTGCTCCCCATTAATTTTTTCTTACTTTGTACTTTAAACGATAAATAATTCAAGACACTATCAATTTCAGAAATTAAATATTGTGTATTTTTCTTATGATTATGCGTAAATGAAACCCCTTGATTTACAGAGACTAATTTTGGAAAGCTACCCTCTTTATTATACAAAAAGGCTAATGAATCTCGGCGCTTTATGTAACTTTTAGTTAATCCCTTTTTGCGTTGAGGAAAATCAAGAACTTCAAAATCAATTCCCGATTTATGTAAACATTTTTTAAAGCTACTAGACTCTAGTATTTCTTTTTTGAGTTTAATACAAGGAACACACCAATCTGAACCAGAGAAATAATACAGTTTACTTTGAGAAAAAAGCGATAAGGATAAAAAAAACAAAAGAGTGAATATGCCGAATTCTTTTGTGTTCAAAATGTTAATACTTATTTAATGAAAGTAATACCAAGGTACATGCCTCTTCGTATTGGATTCCAGCTTTACTTAGCCTAGATTGAAATTCAGGATTTTCAGTGCCTGGATTAAAAATTACTCGTTTTGGTTTTATAGATATTATTTTGTCTATGTAATCCTTTTGACGCGATGGACCAACGTATAAAGTAACTGTATCGATATTCTTGAATTCCTCCCAATCATTAATTATCGGTTTTCCACAAACAGTTCCTTTCTTAATCCCAAACAAGAAAATTTGATGACCTAAATTGGTTAAACGTTCTGCAGCTTTGTATGCATATCTCTCCTTGTTTGGTGTGGCTCCTATAATTAATGTATTTTTCATTTTACGGGATCTTCATAAATTTATGAGTTTGCATACTAATGTTCCATTTAGGATTTTTCATAACGTAATCTATTATTAAAGGCATTACCTCATCAAGCTTACTCCATTCGGGTTGCAAGTATAGCTTACAATTCGAATTTACTTTCTCAGCATGCTTTTCAGCCCACTTAAAGTCATTTTTAATGTGAACGATTATTTTCAATTCATGGGCGAAAGAATATACTTCTGGTCTTGGCGGCAAGGTTTTTTTTGGAGATAGACATATCCAGTTCCATCTCCCAGAAAATGGGTGAGAACCGCTTGTTTCTAAGAAGGTTTGATAGCCATTTGTATGCAATACTTGACATAAATAATCAAGATTATATAAGGTTGGCTCCCCTCCTGTTACAACTACATCTTTTGCAGGAATCAATTTTAGTTTATCAATTAACCCGTCCACTTGAACAAGTGGATGCAGTGAAGCGTCCCAGCTTTCCTTAACATCACACCAATGACATCCAACATCACAACCACCAATTCGAATAAAATAAGCCGGTTTACCAGACTTACCACCCTCACCTTGAATGGTATAAAACTCTTCCATTATTGGAAGAAATTTTCCGGATTCTAATTGTTCCTTTTGTATTTTCTTTAAATTTTTTATTTCCATTACTACTAAAGCAATGATTTAATAATTTGCTCAAGAGAGACTCCATCAGCCTCAGCCTTATAATTCCTCATGATCCTATGACGAAGTATTGGCATAGCAACAGCTTGAACGTCTTCAATATCAGGGGAATATTTCCCATTTAATGCGGCATGTGTTTTTGCACCTAAAACTAAATATTGAGAGGCTCTAGGTCCTGCGCCCCACGTTAAATATTCTTTGGTATTATTGGGTGCCAATTCAGAATCCTTTCGTGTTTTATTCGCTAGTTTAACTGCATATTCCAAAACATTATCAGCCACTGGAATTCTTCGTATCAATTCCTGAAAGGCAATAATTTCCTCTACCGTTAAAACAGAGTTCACTTCGTTTTTATAATCAGAAGTTGTTGATTTCACGACCTCAACTTCTTCTTCTAATGAAGGGTAATCAACCCAAATATTGAACATAAATCTATCCAGTTGGGCTTCAGGCAATGGGTAGGTTCCTTCCTGATCTATTGGATTTTGAGTAGCTAAAACAAAGAAGGGATTTGGAAGTGATAAACTTTTACCAGCATTAGTGACTTTCTTTTCTTGCATAGCCTCGAGAAGTGCTGCTTGAGTTTTTGGAGGTGTACGGTTGATTTCATCGGCAAGTAAAACGTTAGTAAATACCGGGCCTTTAACAAATTTAAACGTCCGATCTTCTCCTAAAATCTCTGCACCTACAATATCACTCGGCATTAAATCTGGGGTAAATTGAATTCTATTAAAATCCAAACCTAAGGCTTGAGAAATTGTATTCACCAAAAGTGTTTTTCCCAAACCAGGAACGCCTACTAATAACGAGTGTCCATTTGCAAAAATGGAAATAATGATGGATCGAACAACCTCCTTTTGACCAACAATAATTTTTGCTATTTCACTTTCTAATTTTTTTGTAGCCTCCGATAATGCATCAACACCTACTACGTCTGATTCTAGTTTTAACATACTATTTCTGAGATATGGGTTTAGTTTCATTACTAAACCAAACTGATAATTCTGAGCACCTTTTATACGACTCAGGTAATTTTATGTACGTTCCATGCAAATGAGAGTTTATCCATTTTGACAACTCGTCTTCTTGCTTTTGTGCCAAAGCTGCAGATTTGATACGATCATAATCGGATTCAATATTAGCAACATGAAAATCCAATTTATCCATTAAATAAATAATGCGATACGCTCTTGAATTATCCAACATATTAAATAGCTCGGGCTGGGTAATGTCTCCTTTTTTCATAATTTGTAACTGAATGTATAAGTTTTGATCCAATTCTTCAACTTCGAAATAATTTCCGCCTGTTTGTTGATTCCTAACAATTCCACCATTAACCTTAGATTGGTCATCATCACTTAAGTCAGAAGCAAGCTTATTAAAATCGACTCCTGATTTAATTACTTTAGAAATACTATCTGCTTTTTGTTTGGCTTTTTCCATATCACTATCATATATGGACGGTGATTTTAGAATATGACGGGCATGAATTAAGTTACCTTTTTTCTCTATCACTTGAATTAAATGAAATCCAAATGGAGACTCTACCACTTCTGAAATTTCACCTGGTTGAAGTTTGAAGGCTACTGCGCTAAATTCTGGAACAAGTTGATTACGAGATAAAAAACCCAAATCACCATCTCTCTGTCTTGAACCTGGATCATCCGAATGAATTCCCGCCATTAAACCAAAATCTGTTCCATTCACAATTCGATTTCTGATTTCATTTAGTTTATTTTCAACTCTTTTTTTCTCGTATGAATTAGGCTTTGCTTTTACAACCAATTGTGCGATTTTGTAAGACTCTGGAACTACTGGCAGAGAATCTGATGGTATAGAACTAAAGTAGCTTTGGACTTCGGTTGGGCTAATAGTTAAACCACCCGTGATGTTATTTTTAACTTTTTGGCCTAAAATATTATCAGCTACAGTTGATCGAATTTCTTTTTTAAATTGCAGAACACTTTTTCCATAGTATTTTAAAAACTCTTTATCAGACCCCCCTAGACGCATTAACATATAATCCATTCTCCTATTAATGGCATCATCGATTTCCTGGTCTGACACATCAACACTATCCACCTCAGCCTTGTGCACTAATAATTTCTCAAAAAGTCTTTCTTGAAGGACATAACACGAGGTTGAAAAATCATTTGGAGCGCCTTGCATTTGTAATTGTGTTACCGCAGCATCTACGTCACTTTTAAAAATTGCATTTTTTCCAATTACAGCAATAACCTCATCAACTAGAATAGGCTTATTTTGTGCTTCAACAAAAAAACAGTTTAAAATCAAACCCAAAACTATCAACCAACTATTTACCTTCAAAATATATCTTAATCTCTTCATTCTTAATTCCTTCTTTATAAACTGAATTGCCTAATTTTTGAACCAAATCTTGCTTTCTTTGATTAACAATAATTGCTGTAATTTTCTCTTTTACTAAATCAAGAGGAGCAACACCATTTTTTAATCGATTCTCTGTAAAATACAATATCCAAACATAATCTCCATCAGGAGCTTCAGTGTAATAATAGTTTCTCAAAAAATGCTCATCGTTATACAATTTAAATGGGATTAGATTTTTTAAGTCATCTAATTTTTGCCACAAACTATCATTGGCTTCGCAAAAAATATTTTCCTTTTGAATCAGGTTGAAAAATTTTTCTTTCTTTACAGAGTCCTTGTATTGAATCATGTACCGTAATCGATTGAACTTTTTATGATTTTTTGGAACCTTAACGTAACGCACCCTTACGATATTTTCTTTCAGTTCAAAGTTCTTTTTATTTGAATTAAAATAATTTACTATTTCATCTTCATTTACATTTAAAGAAAGTGCGGTGTCCAGCATTCTTTGCTCATACGTGTATTTAAGAAGAGAATTCTTATACGAGTTAATTTCTTCACTAAAATCCTTATCCTCATCACTTAGCACCTTTTCCGCCTCAAGGCCAATGGCCTTATCTTTTGCCCAAATCTTTATAAAATTATTGACTTTGTCCTTTTTTTGTCGCCAGTCCTTTCCAAAAATCTTGGTGAGCTCGTTAGAAGTTAAAGAGTTGGATCCAACCTGTGCTACTAATTCAGCATTTGAATCATCCTTCTGTCTATTCGCATTACACGAAGTAAATATTACTATTATAATAAGCACAAAAGGCCTTCCGTATTGGAAAGCCTTATTAATTGTTTTAGTATTCATGTACTGTATACTCAAGGAGCTAATTGATTGAACACGTTTTCGTTGTAAACTATCTTATACTTCTCTCTTAACTCCTGAATCCATTGCTTCATCAAGTAATCCTGATATTTAGCAGCAACACTACCTCTAACTTCTCTTAATTTTTTGTCTTGAACAGGAAGAATTTTATTTACTTTCAGAACAATGTATTGACCATTTTTCTTGTATACCTCCCCAATTCCTTCAGAAAAATTAACACCTTCTAAATCGGGACGATCTTTAGCTTGATATACCCCTGCTTCAACCCTTACATTCAATGCAGATTTTACATTTATTTTTTCCAATATAAAAACATCATCTTTCTTTTTAGTCAGGTATTCCCTCACCAAGTTGGCCGTTTCCATATTTATACATTTATACACTGTTCCTTCCATTCTTTCATCCCATTGCCAATTTGAACTATTCGCTTCATGAAACAATCTTAAGCCTGCAGTATCGGTTATTGATTTGTTCCATACTCGTTCACTTGATAAATCAAACAAAATAATACCTTCTCTGTATTCTTTTAATAACCGAACATAATCGGGCTTTTTATAAGTAAGTTGAGATTTTTCAAAATCTTTCAACATATTCTCTATCCATTGGTTATATGTGTAAGTCACTATTCTCCTGTAATCTCCTCCTCGCTTAGGCACCAAAGTAGTTTTAAGGTGCTCTGCAAAATCCTTTTGTGTATACGTTATACCATTAAATACAAACATTTTGGCTTTCAACTTTTTATCCGCTGGAGCCTTCCAGTTTGCTGTAAGCAAAGTTGAATCACAAAATTGATAGAAGTTGTCTATTCCTTTTCTGTACTCTTTAAATTTATAGTCTTTTTTTATTCTATTTAAAACAGATGTTTCACTGAGTTCCGCACGATCACTTCTAGCTACTTTTGTTTTTAATTCAATTTCACTTTCTTCAAATGATTTAACGGCCTTTCTATCCAATCTTTTTATGATATGCCACCCATAAGAAGTTTTTACAGGCTTTGAATAATCTCCATTGGACTCAAGTGCAAAAGCAGTATTTTCAAACTCTGGAACAAATTTATTTGGCCCAAACCAATCCAAAACACCTCCTTTAGAAGCAGTACCCATATCCTCAGAAAACTTTCGTGCTAATGTTTCAAAACTATCTTCTCCTTTTTCAAGTCTTGAATAAATGTCATAAATATTGTTTTCAGCTGCTTTCTGTTTTTCCGGCGACATGTTTTCTCTCGCAACAGTGAGAATATGAGCAACCTTAATTTCTCCAACTGATTTTCTTTTACTGTGAACTTTTATGATGTGATAGCCAAATCTTGTTCTAAAAGGTTTACTGATTTCTCCAACCTCAGTAGAATAAGCAGCTGTTTCAAAAGGGTATACCATTCTAAAAACAGAAAAATATCCTAAATAACCACCATTACTGATTGCACTAGGGTCTGTTGAGTATTTTTTTGCCAATTCTTTAAAATCAGTCCCTCCCTCAGCTAACTTTTTCACTTTCATTGCTGTTTTATAAGCCGAAATCGTATCAGATGGCATTGCAAGAACGGGTATTGTAATCAAAATATGACTTGCTTCCACGTCCATTTGCATGCGCTCGTAAGCCTCCATTATTAAGTTATTGGTAACATTCTTATCTTTTAAATAAGAATCAGCAAGTTGGTTTTTATAGCCTTTGAATTCTTTTACAAACTTTGAAGTTGTATCGTATCCAAGAGACTTTGCTTCGGTAACTTTTAAAAGAAATTTATCATATAATTTTCGATAATTCAAGAGAGAGTCTTTTGTAACAACTTTTTTAGGATCAGCATTTTTGTTGTAGACATACCAAAAATCACCTGCACTTATAGTATCGTTTTCAATAGAAACCAACCATTGCTTGGATAGTTCTGGATTTAATTCTTCAATCTGTGCTTTCGATTTTATTAGAAAAAATGCAAATGAAATGAATAGTATTGTTTTAAATCTCATTGTATTTAATTTTTAATTAAGTTTAATTATCTACTGTAATTTGGTGCCTCTCTTGTAATAACGACATCATGAGGGTGACTCTCTCGAACTCCAGCTGCTGTAATGCGTATAAATCTAGCTTCTTTTAATTTTTCAACATTAGGCGATCCTGTGTATCCCATTCCAGACCTTAATCCGCCTACAATTTGATACATAACTTCAGATAATGTTCCTTTATAAGGAACTCTACCAACAATTCCTTCTGGTACTAATTTTTTAGAGTCTGCGGTTTTTCCCTGAAAGTACCTGTCTTTTGAACCTGCCTGCATTGCCTCTATGGACCCCATTCCTCTATATGTCTTAAACTTTCTTCCTTCATAAATGATAGTGTCTCCTGGAGATTCTTCAACACCAGCAAACAAAGACCCTGCCATTACTACATCAGCTCCTGCTGCAAGAGCCTTAACAAAATCTCCGGAATATTTAACTCCTCCATCAGCTATTAAACCAACGCCCGTGCCTTTTAATACTTTTGCGACATCCATTATCGCTGTTAACTGAGGAACACCTACTCCAGCAATTACACGAGTTGTGCAAATAGACCCAGGACCAATACCAACTTTCACACAATCCACTCCTGCATCAACTAATGCCAAGGCGGCTTCTGGTGTTACTATATTTCCAGCTACAACATCTAATTTTGGAAATGCTTTTTTAATCTCTTTTAATTTTTCAATAATTCTTGACGAATGTCCATGAGCTGAATCTAAAACAACAGCATCAACTCCTGCTTCTACTAAAGCA
>JACLAC010023587.1_pt1 | contig 20457 bp, 10 predicted proteins | sample 8027881 | NCBI WGS metagenome assembly JACLAC01 (sample SAMN15725517, study PRJNA655200) | protist metagenome | isolation source: fluorescence activated cell sorting (FACS) single amplified genomes of... | place: Spain: Blaines Bay Microbial Observatory, Mediterranean Sea | collected 2016-01-19 | reverse complement strand
AAAAAAAATATGAAAAAAATATTGAAGAAGATATGAGAATAGAAAGAGATAATAATAATAACAACAACAACAAGTTTCTATCATCACCAATTTTTGTCGAGACAAATGTTCCTAACATTACTAATACTGAAGACGAACGATTATCTCCTCCAACTATTTTCATTAACAATAATGTTGTTATTCAAGATAGCGACGAATCAGATGATAGGTTTACTGAAGAAGAGGAATATCACTGATACAACTGCGAAAACTTTTCTATATGCAATAGAGCGAGTGGCTCTATTAACGGCAGGTTTTGGTCATGATATTGATCATCCTGGTACAAATAATGGATTTCAAAATGCAAGTTTAACGCCATTATCATTGTTGTATAATGATGTTTCAGTTTTGGAAAATCATCATGCAGCAACTACATGTAAGATATTAAGTCAAGCTAATTGTCAATTTATAGTAACAGAAAAAAAGTCAATTTTAAAATATTTTCGATCAACAATCATTAAAGCAATATTAGCAACAGATATGGTACACCATGCAAAGAAAGTAAAGGATGTTCGTGATATTGCTAGAAAAATGATCAAAGCTAGGGAAACTAATGAGGTGGTAGAACCATTTGATATTTCAGATGAAAATAGCCGTATGTTATTGTGTTCAATTGTCATACATTCTGCTGATTTATCGAATCCTGTTATCTATGATTTTGAAGTTGTCTACAAATGGGCTAGTATGGTGTGTGAAGAATTTCATGCGCAAACGGTAATGGAAAAAGAGGCTGGATTGCCTGTAACAGCATATTTAGTTGGGGTAACTGAAAATATTCGAAAAGCGAAATTACAAATTAGTTTTTATGATTATGTTATAACTCCATGGTACGAAGCAGTAGCAGGCTGTCTTCCTAAAGCTAGGTTGATATTTAGTAATATTGAAGTAAATCGTCGACATTGGGTTGATATTGCTAGAGGAACGGATCCAGAGGAAAAAATTAAACAAATAAAAGAAGCAAAAAGTGTTGGTTTTAGGCAAAGAAGAGGTAGAGTTCGAACGAGTAGTTTATTGGGGATTGGTACGCCGAAATAAATAAAAATATATATATTATAAAATATATTAATATTTACGAACGTATTAATATACTTCGTGTATATAATATGCATTAATGTATAATTTGAGTTTACGCACATAAATCTATTTTTTAAATTTACTCAATGATACGTAATTCCTACTCCTTCAAAAGAATACAATAACCTTTGAAATAATCTATCATACGAGTATCTTATCATATCTCACACTAGTGTGTTGATAATGCATATTTTAATTTCTTTTAGTTTTTTTATAATTACAAGCACGCGCACCCTATAATTTACTTTTACTACTGAGTAACATACTTTGTTGAAAATTTTCCATATCTTTCATTTCTTGTTCAGTTGAACGTCTACGTTTTGCTGCATAACTTCTATATGCATTAATATAAAATTCAGGAGTTTGGGAAGTTTCTTTCATAGATTCTCTTTTTCTAGAAGATTCCAACATATTTTTTAATTTACTAATTTCTTCGCAATTGTCTGGCAACAAAATAAAATTGCGATAAAATTTTAAATTTGTCGAAAACCGATCTAGAAATGGTATTAATGAAGTATCTGCTAAAGATATCTCATCACCAAATAAATATGGGCCATCAAGATCAAACTCACAAAACAGTTTGTTTGTTTCAACCATTTTTTTCCAAACCTTTGCAGCGATCTGTGTGTCAGTTTCTGGATTTTGATTCGATAATAACTGATAGAAAGATGGGATAAGACCTATCGTTGCAACCTTTGCAATGTTTTGTCGCATTGCTGCTCTCTTCATAGTATCAGAGGGTATGATTTGAGAGTGATTTTTACTACCAAACTTTTGAAATAAATGCTCGGAGATAACATCATTTTCATATGTACCTTTCAATGCCATAAACGGTTCTGAATTGTCTAGCAACGTCGGGATAGTTGCTATTGGAGATATATTTTCTTTGTACCAAACAGGCTTGTCATTACTAACCCAAAGCTGTCCACGCTCCGGTTTTTCAATAAAATCAACATGTACGTATTCAATTGGCGCAGTCAACTCTTTAGCTACAATCCATGATCGATGGGCAAACGGGCATAGACCTATTATTATTATTACATTGATATATATATAGTTTAAGTTAGTTTGCAGTGACTTTGCATGGCTGAAAGGTTAGACGGGAGAGTTTTACTTACGGTTACTAACAAATTTCAAGCCAGTATTCAAATAATGTATAGGCGCATTTTCTGCATTCGTCGCTGCAGTTATTTGTACTTGTGATGTCTCACAGCATTGTACTAAATCGTCCTTGTTGGTAGTAATCATTCGGTTTCGTGAAAAACAAAATTGTTCATCAATGCATACGTATCTATCTAGCTACATATATAAAATAGATGTTTTTTGTTCTCTTTATTATTAATAATTTTGCTGGCCAGGCTGGCCAGCTTTGTTGCACCACCTTTTTGTGCTTTTAGTAGATTTAGGATGATTAAGGAGATAGCCTGGACGATCAGATGTAAATCGTATTAATACCAGAGAGGATACCTGCTATCCAGGCTATCCCCTAGCCAGGCTAGGGGGAATTCCGGGATATCCCGGAATTCGCCCTATCTTTCCAAAATAAATTAAGTTTACGCATATATTACATACTATTAATTTCAATTAATATGTACGTCGTCGGTTATAAATTTTAATATTTTTATAAATCACACATTTAATGCTGGAATGACTTCATTAAAATAAAAAATTGAAATATTAATACAAATAATAATACGCAAAAAAATTTTATTCACGATTGATGATGTTCTGCAGCAATTGCTTGCCAATTTATCAGAACTTTGTTTAATAAAACCAATCGTGCAAAATCCTTTGCAATCCTAACTTTTCCACGGTATACCGCCATTGATCTAGCTTTCTTTCTCCAGTTACGTAACTTTCTTGATAATAACTTTCGATTTCCCCATACAATTGCACCATGTGTCACTTGTCTTCTTAATAACAATGTGGTTGTAACATCCCGCCATTTATGAAGCAATTTGTATAACAAATTAGATTTAAAATGTAACTTTGCTAAATAAAAGGATTCTTTTTCCATACGGCGTGTCTCAACATAACGCCTCCATCCTACAAATATAATTGCAATGCGACGTTGAAAGAAATATTGCGAAATGGCTCGATCTCGATGTGCCCACCAATGCCAAAAATGCAAATAGTGTTGGATTTTTGCAGAATCGTGGGTTTCCTTCAATTGCAATGCCATTTTGAGCATCTCATTGCTTTCAACAACTTGTAAACGAAATCCACGAAAACCTTTTTCACGTAATGTTTTTCGATAATGTTGTTTACTTAATTGAATGTTATCAAACATTTTAATTCTTTCATTTTTAAATAAATTCCATTTACTGAAATTTGTCGTTAATGTCGTACGCCTTAAAAATGCATTAGCAACAAATAATTGAGCGCGCTCTTTTATGTTCCGTTTGCTGTTTTGGAATAACAACTTTAAGCCCTTCTTTTTTTTCTTAGCAATAGCAAATTCAGCTGCAAATCGCTCCTTTTTTATCCTGTCACTTCTGCGATTTAATCTTCTAAATAAACTAAATAAATATTGTAACATCGCTTTCTTTTCTTTTACACGGTATTCCTTTTTCTTTTGCAGGAAATCATTCCAACGATGTACACCGTGTATCAGACGCCGTAAATCGTGAAACATTGCTGCTTGATCTTCTCTCTTAATACTCTTCGTATGCTCTTTCCAATCTCTAAATAAAAGTTGTAATTTATGTATGCGATAATAATACCTTGCTGCCTGTGTTTTGCTTTTATGTTGATTATGCGATAATGTGAAATTATACCATTGCTTTATAGCGCGTCGTTTACTTTGAAATACAAAATGTTCAGTTGCGTTCATTTCGATTAAATGACCACTGGTATTATTTTCCCATGCCCAAAAAACACGCCCTAATATTTTTAATCTATGATACAATTCAGCCTTTTCCACACGATCATCAACAAAAGTATCGGTTTGTGTTTTTGAATACCATAAATAAAACATGTTTTTCATTAAATTCTCATCTCGCCTTAAATCTAACAATTTAATCAATACACAAATACCAACATTTTCTTTCATAGTATTAAATGCATAAAATAAGACCCTCCACCGGTCATTATCAATAGCGTATTCTAACTTTTCTTTGTTCATTGCCGACGAAATTGAGGCGATATTCCATTTTTTAAAAAATGTCCTTTTAATGAAATGTCTATGATACATATCTGCACGTTCCTTTAGTTCATTCATAACAATTTTTCTATTGGTATATTCTCTCCAACGTCGAATGCCATGTAACGAATGTTTTAATCTAAAATATATTCGCGCATGGGTCATCCTCGCATAGTCCTCTTGAGATTCAATTGTATATTCTTTCCAATTCATAATACTAACGCTTAAAAGACGCAATCGATGCCAACGCACTGCACGATACATTGAATGCCATCTATTGAAAACAAATGGTAAATGTGTTTCAGCACGCCGTTCACATAACGCATTGATACAAGCTTTTTCCCAACGTGTCCGACTAGTGTAATCTACTAACATTTCAAAATATTTTTTCAACAATCGAATTTGTGCATATATAACCGCTGCTTGTGAGGAATTAATCAAAATTGCGTTTGAGTGTCCTCGACGTGGGTGCAATTGCTGTTGTTGATGATTGAAACGATTATAATATTTTTCATCTTGTTGATTTAATTTATATCGATGTCGATTTAAAGAATCAGACAATTTCTTCTGTTGGTCATACAAACTGCTATTGTTGCTACTGCTGTTATTATTGTTTGCCATTCCATAATCATGATATAAAATCCATTGCGGTGGGCCACCATGCATTGGCCGTATGATCTTGACTCGCCGCTGTATAATTCTAGGTATTTGTGATTCCAAACGCTCTCTTCTCCAGGGTGGTATGACACTCCCACGTTCATCATATGTATATAATGTATCAAATTTCAAATGGAATCTTAATTTAGTGGCATTTTCACCATTGTGGGGCCGTTTCCGTGATGTTGTGTCTGGCGTTAAAATGGTATTGATGCCATTCTTTTCTTCATTTAATAATTCATCGGCGTTATTTGTTTTCTTTTTGCTATTCTTACTATCAATTTTAACGTTCGAGCTATTTCTTCTCTCTTTCCAGCGTTTTATAATTTCGTCAAATTCACCATCGCCACCTTGATAATCATGTGGATCAATATCCCTGGCTCGACGTCTTGTTGTTGTTTCATCCCAAGTCTCTGGATCAGCATTGTACTTATATTCATCATTGAAACTAATTCTAGATTGAATGCTACCTTCTAGATCATCATCATCAAACATTTCATCAATGTCATTTTCAATATTATGTTTGAAACGCTTGGTAAATGGACGCTTAAAATATTTGCCACTTTTCTTACTAGTATATGTATAATTTCCTCTATATCCTGCTCGGGTTCTATCATTATTTGATTTTTCTTCACGATTCTCTTCCGCATAATTGCGTTGGTTACGCAAATATTCTTTGAACTGTCTTTCTTTCTGGGCAATTTTTTTATGTGCTTTAGCACGTATATGTTGCTTTTTCAAACCTTCGCCGCGTTTTAAATAATTAGAATATCTTTTTTTCTTGCCATGCAATCGATCATCACTTTCAAATAAGTGATCGACATACTCAACGCCACGCCGACTATGCTTTCCAGCATATCTCCCATCCGCTTTTTCGTTCCGTACATTATATACACTCTCAACTGGCATACCACTTGGAGTGCTTAGCATGCTATCTTTCCTTTTGACTCGTGGCGCGGCAAGAAATGGGCCATGGTGCTGTGCAATGGGGCTAGTACTTGATTTTGATGATTGTGGTGATGTGACAATACTGGCTGGTGGTTGTATATCTCGTCGGTTCTCGTCATTTATTTTCTCTTCAACTTCTTGTATGATGATGTTTGGTGATGGAGAGGGACGTGGGGAAGGTATACGTGATGATTTTAAAGACGGTGGCGGGGGCGATCTTGAACGAGCCCTTGGTGTTTTTTGTTTGTTATTTTGTTTTTTCAATCTATTTTTAAAAAGCTTATTTTTTGCCATTGGATTAGTTTTCGGTCTTAATGTAGGCACATTATTTTCATTTGCATTTAACTTTCCAATATTTATATTGTTTTTCTTTCTTTTATTTATTTGCTTCGCATTTCTTTTACGATATAATCCAAGGTTTTGGTTGGAAGATACTGGAACACGATCATGAGTTTTTGTATACCTTACTTTAGCCTTCCTCGCCTCTTTTTTCATTATCCTTGCTTTCTCTGCCTCTTCTTCCTCTTTCGCTTGTTTCGCTAGTCTACCTTTGGCTGATCTTCCCCACTTTTGCATTTTCTTTTCTATTTTCTTTTCTATTTTCTGTACTAATCGTTTGCTCCTCCCATTTGTGATTGAATTTTGATTGCGCCGAACTATTTTAGCAGCGTGTTTGTTAGCACTGAAATACGATGGATGCTCGTTATTTCCAACACTAGTTGTACTTAATGGAGAATTGGGGCTATTTTGACTGAAAGAACTTGGTGAATTTGTCCGGGGACTTGTTGGGTAGGAAAAAGGACTTGAACTTCTATCGTAATAATACGGATCATTTTTATCAACCACTTCATCAACATCTGATCCATTTTTATTAGTAAGAATGCCTTTTTTTTTCTCTCCTTTGCTTACGTTGGATGCATTGGATAAACTACGCCTCCTATTTTTTATACTGCTATTTGATGCATTTGATAAACTACGCCTTCTTGTTTTATTGATATTACTATATTCTTTATCCTCGTCGGATGTTGCTAAATCATTTGAAAATACAGATTGTGGAGACATTCGATCTTCTTGTTCACGTTTGTTTGTTGTTTCATTTTCTGCCTTCGTTTGTCTACCATATCTGCCAAACGAATTGACTTGCTTTATGCGACGTTTAAAGATATTTTTATAATTTTTACGAAAAGACCCAACATTCCGTCTACGGCTATCAATACGTTGATCTACAACTTTCCCATGTTCAAGCATACGATTGATCATTTGCGCTCGAGGACTCGGAGATGATTTATTTTCGAAATATTTTAATTGACTTGGACTAATTATATCATCATCACTGTCACGACCGTTATCGTTCCCATTTTTTGCTATAATATTATTGTAATCATCATCTTGCGGTACACTTTCTGGTGAAACTGTTTTTTTCTTATTTTTATTTTTTTTTCCATTATTATGATAGTTATTACTTGTTCCTATAAAACCTCCCCATTCTTCAATATAATCAAAGTTTTTCATAATTTATTCTTCTTTACTTGCAATAATTCTTAATTATTGTTGTGTATGTATGTATGAATATATATATAATATATATACTGTTTGTCTTGTTTATAAATCTGTATAATGTATTTCTATAATTACACTCTCTGTAATTCAAATTCCAAATTATATATATTGGAGTCTAAGTTTATTCATTGGGGCCGAAATAAATAATTTACTATTATACATGGTGGTAAATATGCATTAACATGCACACAGCACTAAATCTACCAATAGCACCAATGATCTCATTATCATCCCTGGGGATTATTTATTATTTTTATATTTTTTACAAAAAATCTAGATTATTCAAAAAAAGAATTTTCTTCTCTTCTTTGTGTACATACTACTGTACTGCTGGACTGGTACACATCAAGCAAATACAAAATATATATATCCGTATATATTTATTCATCCATTCAAATATTTTGATAAGTGAAACAACATCATATATTATTGTACACATATATACCACATCCTTGATTGGTATTATTTCTCGGTCCGATATAACAATATATTCATTGAAATGATGAGGATCAAGAAATGGAAGAAGAAGAAGAAGAGGAGACGGAACAAGATGTCGAAATGAAAGATGATAGTAATAATGAAGAGATAAATATTATTGATGCTACTAATGCCGTTACCTTGGACTCTAAAGTAGATGTTGGTATAGATGACATGAAGGGTTTAGAAGCTTGTATGAAAAAAGTTGGCTCAGCGACAACAAATTTCTCTGGTCGTCAAATTGCAAAATTAATGATAAGTTTACAAGGTGCTGTATATGGTACTAAAGATATTAAATTAACTCCCGAATTAATACAAAAAGTTACTTTGCGTAAAATTTCAGAAAATAAGCGTAAACGAGAAATGGCAGGGATTGATAATGATGGAGGTAGAAGTGGCATTAGCAGTCCACGTAATGCACGCAAAAAGGCAAAACAAGAACAATATAATTTTGCATAAAAGATAGGATGATCAAAAAGTAAAATGTATGAAATATATATCTTGGAAAATGCAAAACAAAAAATACCTGTAAACTAATGCCTTTTGATGTTTGATGTTTGTGTAAAATAATATTGTAAAAATGCGTGAGTGGAGTGGAGTGGAGTGTGTACTGAAGAGGAAGGAAAAAGTGAAGAAGTGAAAAAAGTGAGAGAGTGGTTGTGAAAAAATTAAAAATAAAAAATAATACGTATATTATCTGGTTTGTAAAAATGTGTAAAAATAATAAAAATACACAAAATATATCAATACTCAACTAAAGTTTCTTCAGCTTCTTCAACAGGCATTAAGAAATAATCTTGGTACAATTGGACAAATTCATCACGATCTAAATCACGGTTTCCATCCATATCAGCACTATCAAAAATATCTGATATTTCTTGAGCTGACAAAATTCCTTGCAATTTTTGTCCAAGTGCATCTAATAACTCGACTAAACTGACAGAGTTACTATTGTCAGTGTCATACATATCAAATATTTTCTCTATATCGTCACGTTGTTCACGGGATAAAACATTTTTTGTTTCTTTTACTGTAGCAAACTGCTCGACGTGTGCTAACTCTTCCATTAATTTTAAGTCCGATTCGCTTGCTCTTGGGAACATGACGCGCAATAATTCTTCTTGAGTGACAGAACCACCACCATCGCTATCGATAGTACGGAACAAGTGATCAACTGTAGCTTTATCCATTCCTTCAAATTGTGGCAATTGCAAAAACTCACTGATATCAATTTCTCCTGTTAAATCATCATCAAGTTTCTTAAATGAGTTAATAACTTCCATAACTTCTTGTTTTTGATAATGCCTTATGCGCCATTGGCCTTTACTTTTGGTGCTAACTGACTGCCTTCGGGTAATTGATTTTTTACGCGGTTTTCTTTTAATTTCATTAATACCACGTTTTTTATCCTGCTCGTGCAACTTCCTCCTCTTCTTTTTTTTCTTTTTTATAATAATTCTTTCATCGGATTCTTCCAATATCTTACTTGCTGATTTCATGATTTCCTCAATAGAATTTCCATATCGACCTCCTTTGAATTTTCTTTCCGACACTATGCTACGTTTCTGCACACTTGAATCTATTCCACTTATTGTAGGCAATGTATTTGCATGGTTTACCTCATCCATAAGAAATTCATCCCCATCGGTAATGAAAAAAGATCCCCCTACACTGTCATTTTCTTGGCGATATCCATTAGGATCACCTAAGCTTACACTTTCCATGCTTAAATTAAAGAATGGTGTACTTTTCTTTTTTGATTTTCTAATTGTCCATTTTTCTACTCTTTTTGTTTTCTTTGGGCCTAAATTGTTCAACAAAAAGTTTGATGGCTTAGCCATATTTAATGCCATGTCAAGTTGCTTCTCGGATGTGCTTTTAGATAGACCACCGCGTTTCTTCAATTCTTTGCGTAAATTAAGGTAACCAACAACTGCTGAATTAGCACTGTCATCACCAATTGATGGCATCATAGTTTTACTTTTATTGTCAGGTTCGACAGGTGGAAAAAATTCATATATCTTATGCATACCTCTCTTTCGTATCATTTCCAATCTTGATATTTCCTCCCCACCAAATGAACCATTTAAGCTGCCCTGAAAAATCGACGCATGAGAAAACGCTTTAGCAACACCTTTTTGATCTTGCATATTTTCAAAAAATTCACCCCAAGTTATATTCATATCCGCTTCTTCCCCTTCTTGTACTTGCTCCAACATGGCTTGAAGTCGTGCTAATTTTTCATTTTCTGGATCCTGTCCATTATCAAATACTTCTATTTGATTACGCATTTGTTTTATGGTTTTACTTAAATCTTTATTACTATACGATTTTTCTTTTAACATTCCCTCTTCTGTATAGCGAATTTTATCTTCCAAACGTTGTGTTTGCATTAAGCGCTCTTTTTCTACCTTCATATTCCACAATTTTTCCTTTTTTGCTGCTCGATTTAATAATTCTTTCGCCTCCTCTCGATGCTTTTCCCCTAAATTAGTACCTTCCAATGGTACCAACCACTCTGCTTCACCATCTTCATCCGTAGCAGGTTTCAATGTCATTTCACCCAAAGGGTCATCATCATCCCCAACCGCTTCTGAAAATAAACGTATGGTATCGTCAAAAGAACATGTAGCTAACATGGGGGGTTCGTTTACATGAGTTATATACTGTATAGCATCCGCATGTGCTTTAAATCGTCTAGTCGGTTGTATAGTAACTGATTTTATTTCAGCGGTGATACTAAATTTCTTTCGTCTATGTTTTACGACTTTTGCTGATTTAAATGTATATTGATCAAATTTTAAATCTGGATTATAATGGTCTTGATCTATTGGCATTTCATCTATTTTCGATTTTTCATCAATTGCATTTATTACTTCCGTAAAATTGAATTCAGTTACATATCCTTTATCATCAGCTAATGAAGCTATACGTCGTGATGATTTCAACAATTGCGTCCCTTCTGCTTTTTCTTCCTCTTTATTCGTATCTGAAGTTGTTGATTCGTTATGATCATGATGATGACTTGGATTTCCTGGTGGAAACTCATGCCACTTAAAACTTGTAAATACATTGGTATTGGGAATATCCAATAATGTAAATACGACTTTCGGCGTTACTATTCCCGGATTACCCGCAACGCGCTTGGAAAACGGTATAGTCCAACCAAAGATCAGCCCGGAGCAATCTGCAGTAAAGACTACATTGTATGGCATGACAAAAGTCGCGGCGCAAATTTGTGTAGAATGACCTATTAGTTCACAGTGAAGTTTTAAATCTGTGAAATCCCATATGCGCAAAGTCCCATCGGACGAACCAGTTGCAATCATTCCATATTCTTCGCAATATTCGGTGCAGTAAATTCCCCGAGGATGGGCATTTTTAACAGACCGAAGAACTTCGAGCTCTTGCTCTACATCTTCATTTAAAATACACATTTTGCCATCAGTTGATGTACTCAGTATACACCGACAATCTTTGCAATACGTAACATCGGTAATATTGCCTTTATGTGGAACTCCTGCTTTCATTTGTTCGCCACTGACGGAATTAAAAACTACTACATGCCCATCTTCACTTCCAGCAATAAATTTTCTTAAATTTGCATCAAATGTCAATGCAGTAATAAATTTATTATTTTCAAAGACATTCCAGAAGGAATGTACTTTTCCACCGTGTCCAGCATCCCATAGGTGTACATCAGGCCCGCTAACGGAAAAAAATATCATAGTAGATTGGTTGTACAAAACAAGTTTCGGTGTCACGACGGATTTCGATTGAATTGAAACCATACTAAACCGATGCAATTCATTTGTTGCAGCTATAAGCGTACAAATAGGTTTTAATGGCTCTGGGTTATCTTCACATTTGAAATTTTGAAAAAAATAATATAATATATCAAATATATTTCATATATCCGTACTCATACATATCTGTGAGTGCGTGAGTGCTTCTTGATTTTTTATTGTTCTTTTAATGATAATTTAATTGCTGCTGCAATTTCATCCTCTTCATTTTGTATTTTGTTACTTGGATCATACTCTTCATCTAACAAACTATCGCCCCAATCATCATCTTCTCCAATCTCTCCAGCTAATTTCTTGTAATCGACTTTTACACGGCGTCTTCTTAATGACTTTCCACCTACTACAAATGGTGTTTTCTCGTTCTTTCTTTCTTGTTTAGTATCGTCATCTTCTTCAACATCAGATTCTGAATCATCGCTACTGCTGCTATTGCTACTACTACTATCGTCACTATCGTCATTACTAAGATTTGTTTTTGTCACCTCGTAATCATCATCATCTGAATCATTTTCTGAAAAATTCATATTTAAAAAACTTGTTCCAGCATTACTATTATCAACATTATTAACATTAATGTTACTATTATTTTTAACAATTACACGTTTACAATATAAACTTAATTCTTCTGAATTTAATGCGATAGTGTTAAAGTCGTTATTTTTTGTCGTCATCGTTGTGGTTGTTGTGGTTGATGTAGTTACACTACAATTAGACGATGAAGATGATCCATTATCATTCATTTTATTATTATTATTATTGAAATTATTATTATTATCATCATCAATATCGCATATTTCAAGTTGAAATATATCGCTCGATTCATTGTAGTTTACAATTTTACAAATTGATTGATTCAAAAATTTAGATGTACCGTGTCTGTTTTTATTGCTTCTTTTTAACACTTTTAAACCAATGAGATTTTTTTTATTATGAAAATCTTTTGATGTTTGAAATATAGCAAGTTCAGGCACTAATAACGTATAAATATCATCAAAACTATATAATTTGTAATGACGTTTATCACCATCAAACAATATTTCACCCAAATGATCAAACGTTTCTAAGATGACTTCACATTGTAAACAGAACCAATCATTATCTCCTGGTGGTATATCTTCTGTTTTAATTTTTCGCTCGTCGCATAATTGATGATATGCGCGTTGACAAGGACCATCACATAATAATAAATCATTATTTGGCTCTATCGATACCTTTAAACATTTTGCACAAAATATATCTTCCTCTGAAATTCCATCATCTTTAAAATTTTTAAGTTTAACATGATCTGAATAAAAACTTGCACATTTAATAAGCCAATGCCTGATTTGTAATAATGCATTTTCTTTTCCTTGTATCGCTGCAAGTACTTCTGGTGAATTCATTGCACTATTTTGCTCTTTTCTGGATTTTGATTTATAATTTCTATACGATTCTAAAATGAATTCAGATTGCCTAATATTTTTTAACTCTTTATATATTAATTTTTCCAATTTAGTAAAAGTGGTGTTTGTTCTTGTTTTTTTATTTTTTTCATTATTATTATTATTCTTTTTTTTACTTTTACTTTTGTCCATATTATTTTTTAACTTATCTACAACTTTATCATTCGATCGCTTTGTTGTTGTTTTCAATGTTTTACTTTTTTTACCATTATTATCATGAGTTTTTTTACGTCGTCTTCTTTTTCGTTTTTGTATGAGTTGATTATTATTATGCGTATTTATTATTTTCTTCGAATTTTTAGATACATTGCAAATTTGACAATTTTTTACACGATTTGTATTTTCAAATGTACAAACATTGCAAGTCCAAGTAAGTTTGCATTTACGCATGTTGGTTGTTGTTTTAGTAACACTTCCTTCCGTTATACTTGACATGTTGTTTGTCTTTTATAAATGATTATCTTGGTAGTTATATGCGGGTATTAGTATGCGACGCTGTATCTTTTTTCTTTCTTATTACTCTTTTTTATTCTGTAATGTGAATTTAGATTGATTTTATTTTAATTTAATAATAATAATCTGGCTGGTGTGTGGTACCTGTGTGGTATTAGTGTAATAGTAATAATAACAAATAATAATAATAGAGGTAGTTTTTTGGAATGCGAATGTGCGAATATGGATGTAGAATTCCTGGAACTCCACATGTGTGATGGCGGATTGAAAATAATATGGACATACCATTGAGAACAACATTTAGCATATCATATCATAGGTACTAAAGACACAGTAATGTCTAATCCCGGGGCAAACCATTTGAGGCAGTCAAAAAGAACGTTACAAGCTGTCCAGCTGTGGGCAAGCCCAATACAATATAATTATGTTGTATAGTAGGCCAGCTTGTGAGCATAGAATTAATATTAACACCAAACAGAAACTGATAAACATTTATGTACACCTGGTACAGCTGATATATAGCTAATAAAACCATTCTCTTTTTTATAACAAAAGAACATTGGAATAACATATAATAGAGAGCATTAAACAACTTGAAAAGCATATATACCTAAAGTATAGTTTCTAGTAAGGACGTAATAATAATAACAGAAATAAATACGGGAAAGAAGATGTCTTTTCCCGTTCGAAATATTTTATCTCCCATCACAAGCAAGACAAATAATAGTGCTAAACATGGAGCAAAGAATAATCAACAACGTCAAAAATTGATGACAATGCAAAAGCAAAATAATGACAAAAACACTAATGATAGAGATCTAGTCTCGCCGAAAGAACGTGTATTTGATAGGAGCAAGATTATCTCCATCGGTACTATTGATGCAAACCCAACAATTGCCAATACCACCACAGGCGAAATACATACTGATTTTAAAAGATATGTTACTTTATTACAAGATGATAAGTGGAACACACGAAATACCGCAGGAAAAGCATTAAGACGGCTTTTACAAACATCCATATCCATTACTGCTAAATCCAAAAAAGGGGCAAGAGACAAAAACGATGAAAACAGCAATAAAACTCCAACAACTTACAAAAATAAAGCTGCAACTTATTCGGATCGGCAATATATTGATTTATTGAAAAAACTTGAAAATATTGTATCAACCATATTTTTAAATGAAAAACGTACAATTGTTATTAAATCAATTTGTTTATTGGTTGAAACCTTTGTCGCAATGAAATCAATACGAACGACAACAATTGTGAAATCCATCTTTGAAACATTCATACCACATCTATTGAAATTGAGTGTGAATACACAAGTCGGATTTTCCATTCCAAGCAAAAATTTATTACAAAAAATTGCATCAAAAATCGAATTTGATCCTAAACTTTTACTTAATATTTATTTAAAAGCGCGTAACGAGCCATTGATTCGCATGGCAGTAATCGAACTATTTATTATCAAAGTAAACAGCTGGTCATTGTTATCACAACAATCAATTCAACAACAACGACAGCCACCTGCTGATGATTTAGGTGTATTAATGGTATTAATACCAAATGCATTAGTTGATCATTTTGACCAAATTCCAACATTATGTACTAAATTATTTTTAAATATATTTGAAAAGCATAAAAGTGAAGCGACATTAATTTTTGAAAATTTAAAACCAAAATCGCAAATATTTTTATTACGTGACAATGAAAAAATACAAATCGCTTATCCATGGCCAAAAAGAGTTACATCAACTCCATCAGAATATCATAACAACGATGAAAGCAATAACAATGAATATTCTGAAAAACGAAGGGAAGCATTAAATTCATGGATAAATGCACGTGAAAAAGAACAGCAACAAAAAAATGAATTATCTGGTTCTAAATTAAATACTGCTGTTCGTACCAGTATTAGTAGTAATAAAAACTCTTCATCTATCAAGCGAAATAGGGTTGTGAAGAATTCACTGAATAAATCGATCAATTCGGCTTCTTTGATCGCTTCCAAAAAAAAAGCGCTTTTACGTATAAACAAGAAGAAAAAGAACATATCATCGAAACGACAATTATTATTTGATAATCATCATCAAACTTCAGAATTGGAAAACGATAGTGATGAAAATCAATCGTTTCGACAAAATTATATAGTATCCGAGGAGGAAGATGTTTCATCATCATCCAATGTTATGAATAATGATGTTCCAAGATCTATTACATCACCAAACGTAGATTTATCATTATTTTCATCAATTCAAGAAGAATGTAGACAAGTCTTTGAAAATGAAAATTTTATTGCCCCTGACGACACAATCATACATACAACAAAAAAAGTAAAAAGACCAATAAATACACCAAAATTAACGGAAAATGAGTTGGATCAAATATTTAATGAAAATGAGGAAGAAGATTTCGATAATGAAAATGCAGAAGAAGAAGAAGAAGTTATAAAATTCTCTAGTAGTAGTAGTGGTTGTTGCAGTGGTAAAAGTAGCAGCAAAAAGAACGACGACAACAGTAATATCAAAAATGATGCAAATAAAGAAACCCCAGTTGCAACCATTGATGATATTTTTTACAATGTTGTTTTAAGTCCAAATATCAACACACCACAAGAAGCATCTCCATCTAATTCTCCTGCCATTGATGATGCACTTCAAAAACAATTAGAGCAAATGCAAAAAGATATAGAAGCAATAAACAACATTCAGAATGAAGCTGAAGAAGAGATGTCTAATGCCGTTAATGAAGTAAAAAGTGCAAGAAAAAATAAAGTAACGTCATCTCCAGCAATTGCAAGTGCATTAAATAGGAGTATCGATAATGAAAACCTCATAAGTCCTCAACTTGATGTAAAAAATATGAAACGAGATTTAAGATTATTAAAGCAAAAACGTTCATCATCATCATCATCAATAGCATCATTGTCACAAAGTGATAATAATTTATCTTTTCATATTAAAAACGAAGAAGAACAAATAGTAAAAGTCAAAACAGAAACAAAGGAAGTAGAATCAAAAAATATTTTATATAAAGCAAAGAGTGAACTGAAAAAACCCATTGTTGCCATCAAACATGAGAATATTGTTATAGAACATAGCAGTGATGTAAACGAAAAGAGTAGTTACAAAACAATTGAAATAGAAAAAGAACTTGAAATTTTTTTTGAAATGATGGAAAAAACAAAGTTTGCATCGAATCTTAATTCAATAGATATAGATACAAGCAATATATATGATACAAAAGAAAATGAGTTGGTTGCCCAATCCACATTTAGTTTTTCTGCATTGGTTATGTTTATGTTGGAATTTACATTTTGTGTATTATTTTATTGTTTCGTAATCTTCAATAATATGTCTGCAACAGTAACAACAACAAAACCAATTATTCAAAAATTATTGCCAGCTCCTGTAGAGATAAAGCAAGAGGTAATTTCTCATAGTAATAGTGGTTTTAACAGTGCAAGCTGCTTTCCTGTAATTACAACTGAAAGTGATGAAAATTTTGATCGAAATTTATGCTTTGATCCAATTACTCAAATGTTTCATGATGTATCTTTCAATGACGTCAATGAGGAAGAAAATGTAAATGTTGGTGTTATTGAGGGTGGGCGAGATGCAGTAGCTATCAAACCAATTGCAACGTACAATTTGCACGAATTAGTAAATGAACAGACAATTAATATCAATAATAAAGCGAATGATGAGTTTAATTTTCAAAATGATGAAACTACATATCTTTTATCTAATGAATATGTTCTTGATTTGTCTAAATATGAAAAAGTTGTTGAATTTCTTACACCAACGGAATATATTCGACCATATCAAACATTTCGTATTCACGAAGTATTCACTGAGCAGAAAACATCATTTACGCATACTTTTAATAATAAAGATGGAGATATCACAATAAAATTTGCAAATAATATGGAAACGACATATCTAGTTGATGATGAGCATTTTGTTGATCTGACCCATTTCAATGCTTTTGAATCAAGTGATGTTGACGATACAAATACCGGTTCATTAGATCAAGAAACAGAGGCAACTGTCACCAAAATAGAGACAAGAGTAATGACTGGTGGTGATTCCTTTTCTACATATGTATCTATCGTATTTGTTATTTCATGTGGATTATTTATTGGAATCAATTATGAAAAATTTAATCTTGATCTTATTTCTAATTTTACGAATGAAGGTGATAATGAGAATGAGGTAATTGATAATGAAACGGAAAGTAATGATACTAATGGATTCAATGCTGTACATGTTTCTGTAGATAATGAAGGTAAAGTTACAACATTAACACCAGTACGAAGAAGTATACGCGTTCAAAAAAAAGTTGCACGATCATTAAAAAAAGTCGAATCATTTGATATTAATTTGACAAGTGAGGATGTGAAAAAGTTTTTAATTACAAAATAAAGTGGGTGGGTGGAAAGAAAAAGCAAAAGTGAGTGAGGTTTTAAAATAATCTCGTATTACAGAGTGTATTTTAAAAAGCCGTATCTCATCTGATATATATATATGAATATGGAGGTACATATAATATCATTATCATAATAATAAAAAAATACAAATTTGTAAGAAATTACGCTTATCATACATCATATGAATCATGTGTCAAACACAGCAGTAGCTTATTAGCTTAGCCCTATTAAGAAGGCTAGCCCACAACAGGCATTTTACAATACTCATGATAATATAATACGTCCCGTAAATCACGCTTTTGTAAGCAGGAGAGCTGCCACATCGCAGCTTTCCCTCCTTCCAGGTAGTAGTAGCTAGCTACTCAGGAAACCACCGCTATGCTATTCGCCTATACTAACGCTACACTCCTTTTAAAATGGAGCAAGCCCAGCTAGAGCTAGAGCTAGCTAGTCGTAGTGCCTCCGACGTTTTGCTTCAGGATCCAGGTAGAGAGCTAGCTCGCTAGAGCTACATGTAGCTAGTATTAGGCGCAATAGAAAAAGTTAAATTTCAATCGACACACATGATGAAGCATCCGCTAGTTGTTTGTGCGAATAAAAATTTTTAAAAAGTGCTCTAAAGTTTTATGCACAAATTATTTTAAAAGGTAAACGCTGCAGGTTTTTCTTCTATATATTTCAAAAATAAAAATTGTTTTCGAATTGGCAAAAACATGTGCTGATCGTGGTGCTTCTTTTATCAATGCCAATTCCCCGAAATAAGCACCATCTTCGTAAACCGCAACTTGGGCGCCAGATTTAATTACTACCGCTGCCTTTCCTTTGACTAAAAAGTACATTTCCATTCCAACATCACCTTCGCGAATAATAATATCACCACCTAAATATATTTGCGTATGTAATAAATCAATGAACAATATATTATATTGTAATGATCTTACGTCAGTGTATGTGTATCGATATATATATATATAGTATTATAACAGATAGATGTGTGTGTTTTATATATCCTCGATTCTAATTAGCACTATTTAGCACTGAAGTAATTCCTTTGGATCTCATGTGGCATTCTCATTCATTTATTTGTGTCATATGTTCTATTTTTGCCAAACGGATCAATTTTAATAATAATAATGGTTGTAGTATGAATACTAACAGGTATAAAGTGGCTAAAAAGTATATTTTACCTTAGCCCGGCTTGCCCAGCTTGCCTGGCTTGCTGGCTTGCACACATCAGTTAAGGGAAGTCACTATATAAGCAACATAAGCACATAACAACAAGGTATAACAAAAAAAAGTTGGTTACATGAATACTGTAAAAAGTATTAACCGATAATAGATATACAGTATACACATCAAGTGTGTTGTAACAAGAATATTCCATATAAATGTATTATGTTTTATTATTACTGATGGCAAACATTATGAATAAACGAGATCAACGATTGAAAAATTTTGTATCGATACAACACTTTCCTGTGTTAGCGAAATTACATTATCATGAAAATAAAAATATTGTTGATGCTGGAAAACAAGTTATTGATGATAAAAATGCAAATAATCTGTCTCAAGAACAAAATTTAACCATGTCACCACGTAAACCATCTAGTCCAAAATCACATACTCGATCTCCAAAATCTTCCCGAGTAATGCGTAATATAGATAGCCAAATATTAAGTAGTACTGCGCATTTTGGCGATACGACAGTAATACATTCTAAACCATTTTTCCCTTCAAGTCCCTCTAAAGCAAAAAAATTAACTGAACGTCAAATGGTTAGTGTAAATGCTTCTTCTCCATATATTCCGTTGCATAAAATTGGCTGTGTTCCAGCAGCAGAGAAAAAAAAGAGATTCATGCATGGTGAATTTTTTCCATCTAGTAAAACAAGTAAAAAAGGTTGTAGACTGGAAGACATTTTCTTAAATAGTGCCGACCTGTATACAAAAACCATGCAAATGGTATATTTAAAGAAACAATCCAGAAGAAATCTAGTGAAGATACATAAAAGACAAAAAGAAATGTTAAAAACTGGTGTACTCGATGTACCAACAAATGCAGCCATGTAAAAAAAAGAAATAAAATACGACGTACGAAGTACTCATAAAATTTACGGCGCAGAAATTTATATGCTTGTCTAGAAAGAAGATAGTAAAATAGTGTATGTTGTAACAGAGAAAAATGTATTTTTATTACGAAGCCGTATATAATTTGTATTTTTTTAAATGTATTCTGTATCTAGTTTAATTACTGTACATATATATGACATACGAATATATCATAAGATGATGGCATATATATATATGATATAAAATTTTCTCTTACTCATGATATAAAATAATTCTCTTATTTTATGATATTATTATACTCGTATATTATATATATATATATATAGGATATTTTAAAAATGCGGAAATATATCATGAT
>JACLAC010017709.1_pt1 | contig 20473 bp, 24 predicted proteins | sample 8027881 | NCBI WGS metagenome assembly JACLAC01 (sample SAMN15725517, study PRJNA655200) | protist metagenome | isolation source: fluorescence activated cell sorting (FACS) single amplified genomes of... | place: Spain: Blaines Bay Microbial Observatory, Mediterranean Sea | collected 2016-01-19 | reverse complement strand
TGTCTTCCTTTACAGCTTTCTTCACGTGTTTCGCCTCACCCCTGCTCGTGTTAGCACTCGCCAGGTCGCCGTACTTCGCCTTCTCTTTTTTCTAGGATTTTTTGATCCTGCGTCACGCTGGACTGCTGCGCTCGCCAACCTTCAACTTATTCGCTCCACCAACGCCTAGCGCCTTCCGTTCCATTTTCGCATCCAACTCCGCCAGTCACCTTTCGCGCAGTTTTTCCACTCACTCATTACCTCTCTTCTCACGTCTGCTTGCGATCCGGGATCATCCCATACACCTCAGGCTTATCTCACAGCAGGAACACTCCCGCCGGCAGGACCACGCACAGTTCTATTAAGAATAGAATTTTATAAACTTCCTTATACGACATCCCCCTTTCCTGCGCCTTGTTCATGAACGTGCTGAAGACGCCGGTGAGCATGAAGCCCACGATGAAGGAAACGACGGACATGACCTGCGCCCTTTTTTCGATGAACCACTGGTTGATGGCGTTCATGCACACCAGCCACAGCGAGCCCTGGCCAGCAAGGCGTAGGAAGTAGAAGCCGAAGAAGATCATAAGTGAGTCGGTGTTCCTTTTCTAGCGCGCAGGCTGCGAAGGGGAGAAGGGGTGCGTGTCCCGGATGTTCGCAATGTCGACACCAGTTTTTTCAAAAATATTTTTTCTAACAGCCGGCATCCACCGGCTCACCAGCGCGTCCTTGCTCTGGGCGTAGATCTTGCGCCACTGCTCCCGCGTTCTATTCCATCAGCGCTCACTAGTCACTAGCCCAACCCCTATTTATTTGTCGCCATCGCGTGCTTCTCCACCACCTTCTAGTTCTGCTTCAGCGCGGCGGGGCTCACGGCGTTTTCGCCCGTTCTAATATTACCTCCACCTGCTCCTATGAATTTTGTGTTTTTCAGTTTCGCCTTCACTTTGTCAACGCTCAACCCTCCAGTTGTTAAAACACTTGTGCTCTCACTGTCCTTCTTGATTTTCAGGCGCTCAGCGTTCCAGCGGTCGAGTATGGAGGAAGAAGCACCCGTCACAGTCTCGGGAGTTTTCTTGCTTCACTTTTTGCCAACATCAGCGACCTTCAACTCGCGCCGCTCGCGCGTCATGAGCTGCCGGATCAAGGACTTGTTCGACAGCTTTGACTTGATGGACTTGCTCAGCTCACCCGAGCCTGACACGCCCACAACTGGAAGCGCAGTTCACCCTCTACCTGCTTCAGATGTACTTCAACTACCTGCAGGTGTAGTCGACGACGTCTTCGCCACCGCCCCCTCCTTCGAGCCTCAGCTCAGCAGCGTCTCGCTTCAGACGCTCATCTCGGAATAAAACAGGCAGGCCAGCGCCAGCCCCGTCTACGCGCACACAAACATCCTGTACGGACCTACTTTGTCCAAAGCCTTTCCGACAAACGGCAGCGTCAACTACGAGCTGCAGGTTCATCACAGGTAGAGGGAGGACACGAAAATTCTGGACAAACCGAACTCTTTGACGAGTTAAGATATGGTGGTCCCTATGCATCCTGTTTGGCCGGGGCCGGTCAAGACGCAGCCGAACGACGCAGTCGCTAATACGATATACCCGTAGAACACGGGCGCGCGCCGCATGCAGAAGGTCATGTTGTTGGCGCTTTTCCGTTTTGTTATTTTTTTGTTTCTAGTTGTTCGTGCTGCGTATATCGTGTTCGTGAGTATGCAAATTGTGGTTAGTGTATATTTCCGCCATCGCGGATGCAATGACAACTAGAGTACGTGCACTTGCCACAATAGGAACAATTCCCTGACCTGAAACTCACAACAACTCACTTTCATCAAGATACAATTGTTTTTGTATGCAGAATTAGAGTGACGCTGGATAGGAAGAGCTACATCAATCTGATTCCGATCATCCCCGCACTCCGTATCGCTATCGCTAGTTGTAGTGCATTTGCATTTCGGAAAAGATGAAAATCTAAATCTAATCTACTGTTACTGCTAATTCTGTCAAACCTTTGCGTGCACTTGCACGTTCCTTCTATATTGTCTTAGCGCTGCACTTTACGCAAAGAAGTCGAATTCAATTCATGTTAATTAAGTTGTACGCTAGCACTTCCTCTTGATGTTCCTCTTCCTCACTGGAAAAGATAATCACACGACTCACACGACACACGACACTGGAAAATATTACTACGTTACAACTCCTAGTACAACTTGATACGGAAAACGAAAAGGTATATAACTGCTCACACAAATGTCTTCAAAAATTCACTCTGTCTACACTTCTTGTAGTTCTTTGTACTTATATTCTAGTTCAAATTCTGCTTATTACGCTCCTTACGCCCCCTGCTAAGCTTAACAAGCTTAATTATCAAACGCCCCGTTGGCCGGCCTGTAGTTCGGCGCGATCGGCTGGAAGTTTCCATTCCCCCCGCCGCCTACCATCCGCCCACCAGGCTGCCCCCCCATCCCACAACAATTCGTGAGCATGCAACCTGCGGCCGCGATCAGCACGCCGATCACCGCCACCAGCGCGATGAGCATCAGCTGCTTCTCCTGCGCGTCGTCCGATGACGTGGTCGAGGTCTTCTTCTTCTTCTTCTTCGCTGTGGACCCGCCGCTACCTCCGGTCGACCCGCTGCTGCCCACGGCACTGCTGTTGCCGCTGCCGCTCGCAGCGCTTCCGGGCGCGCTAGTAGTAGTAGTGGTAGTGCCGTTCAACGTCGCGAGGTCTACTAAGTTTGCGCCTTGACAGAAACGCTCTTCGGTCATCGTCCACGTGGCGCCGCTGCCCGGCAGCTCACTGCTCCTATAACTTAAAGTGGTGCTGTTGCTCAGCTGCACGTGGCACTTGTTTTCGTCGCTGTCGGTCTGCGCGCGGAAGGTCGCGGCGTTGCTGACGGTGAAGGTTCTAGATTGTGTGTTGAAGGCGTCGCTGCAGGTGGCCCAGGCGCCCCAGGAGCCGAGACACGCCGTGAGTTGCGCCACCTGCCCGCCGCTGGACGCGGCAACAACCTCGTCGTAGTCACAGAGGAAGCCTGATTTTTGCGTGTTGACTGTTGTTGATGTTGAATATGTCTTACATAGAAGTGCCGTCTAAGACGCTTTCGTATGTTGTAGTGTAGCACAGAAAGACAGTCACAGTCAGGCGAGAGTCAGTGTCTAGTCAAAATACAGTAATTTCATGATATTCATGATTGCAGCTTCAGTTATATAAATAAAAATTCCAATGCACTACTCACCGGTCACGACGTACGGGTCCTGTGAGCACTTGCGCACAGCCGAGCTGTCGCTCTCCTGGCAGGCCGATCCGTCTTGGTTGCCGTCATTCCAGTCCTCCTTGAAGGCGAACCTGCACTCGACATCCACCGCGCGCCACTGGAACTCCGGAAAATTGAGCGTGTCCTTCCACGGGCTATCGGCTGTAACCTGCACCGTAGTTGCCAACGTGCTGCCAAGGCTATTAATACTGTCACCGCCGGAGGTAGCGAGCACGTAACCCGCCTTCGACGGAGCCAAGATGGTGCATCCGCGAAAGCCCATTCAGTTGCGTCTAGTCGTCTCTTGACTGCGCACTGAACCCGCCACCAGCGGCGTACTAGCATCTCAAATCGGACGAGCCACAATAAAGTCGTCGTAGTTGCCACCTGAGGGGCGCGGCGCTAGAGGAATTGCTTCTGTAAAGAACGACTTCTGAGCGCATACTGTCCCATCTGTTTGAGTAGTGTTAGTGCGGTTGCCAAAGCTGAACTCACCTCCATCCGTGAGTTCCATACTTGGTCCGCACCCAGCTTCTACGGTGTTGGCTTACCCGGAGTGCCATTGCATGTTACCGACGTTGCAGTTAGTAAAGTCGTAATTTGGACCGCGACACCCCATCATTTGCTTCCGGTGCCTTACTTTATTAGCCCCAGCAGTTGTGCTCGTGTCGCATGCGCCATCGCATATAGTACTCTCATCTTTACATTGTCCATCTGGATCGACTCTACCTCCTGTAACGCCTGATGCAGTACAGGAGTCACAGGAGCTATCCGCCTCGTTACATCGAATGCTCGAATACTCTCCGCCCGAGTTATAGCAGTCATTCGCTTTCAAACTGTCAGGAGTAACGCACGCCATCAGTCGGATGTGATTGATTTACGCCGTCGACCATAACTAATTCATCTTCACACGAAAACTGGCTTCCTATACCCACATAAGGATCATTATAATAATAGTTTGACACATCACTAACGCAACGCGTAGCGCCATTAAAGCAAGAGTTCCAGTCGTCATTGCCTTCCCAGTCCCAGTCATTGTGTATCGTCTCGTTGCTGAGCACGTGCGACGTATTGTCAGTGTACGTCACATTCCACGCGGTATGTGTCGTTGTGACGTTGGTCGCGTTGTCCGTGACATCGTAGGTGAAGCTCGTGTTGGTGTCCACTATCTGATGGTAAGTCACGTTATGGGTGACCAAGGAGCGCCGCCTCTAGAGGTGGTACAGTGCCATCATTACAGTTGTTCTAACGGGTTCGCTCTCTACGGTCCCCAGCTTGCCATTCGTGAGCTTCGTCGAGCAAAACTTCGCGGCCTCCATCTACGTGATTCCTTTGGTCTTGTCCTTGTAGGCCTCGGGTATCGTTACGAGCGCGAGACTGTTCAGCGGCATGTTCGAGTTGCGCGTCGGAATCTGGAGAATAGAAGTGATGTTGAGTTTTAGCAACAAATAAAAGTGGAGGATATGCGTCTAAAAAAAAATTATTGGGACGTACTTTAAATTTAATTTTAGTATAAAATGTTTTTGTGAGCTTTTTAGAAGAGTATTTTTTTCGTATAATAAGTACTGTTATTCCAATGCCTCTTGTTCTTGTGAGCGACCACTTATTAAGTTTAACGTTAATTTAAGTACTCACGTTCAGCTTGAAGGCTTCGAATGTCCGCGTGGTGAGCGGCGTCAGACGGGGGTAGACGGCTTGTCCGACAGTGTCCGACCCCGGATCGAGCTGCAGAGTGACTTCGTCTGCGCCGTCGAACTGTATTCACGACATGATCTGGTCCCGCGGGTGGTTCTCCGTGAGCTTGCTCAACGAGCTCGTCTTCGCTTTCGCGCCATCCGCGGTTTTCTGCTGCTGCTCCTGAAGCTCCGAAAACGCCTGTCACACGATCTCCATGTGGGGCCTGTGGAAGTTTGGCTTCATTCATTTGACGCCTTCTTCTGCGTGCCCGAGGGTCTTCGACTGCTTCCTCATCAGCCCGGCTCAGCTTGACCCTCCTCACCCGACCTGCGCAGCAACGGCTCATCGGTCCTGCACTCTGCCTTCGTGCTCCGCCGTGCTCTCTGCTTCATGAACTTTCGCAATGCCACCATCTCAAGCAACCTCTAGGACGCTCTGGGAGGTTGTTGCCGTTGCATCCTCCCGCTGCAGCGCCCGCTGGTGAGACTTTTTTCGCTTCGTTTTAGCGCCAGAGCCTTATCATGATCACCGTTGAGCATCATGTTCATGCTCCCTGTCACTGTTCGCGTTAAGTATGTATGTCTCCCCCGGTATTTCGGCTGATCACGCCGTCGCCTACGTCTGTGCAGCCACCGCGGTCGCTACGATTTCACCTCCACAAACTTGAGTTACGCAGTCCTGCTGCAGCATGCAGATGAGCAGCGTGAAGCAGAAGAGCATGGTCAACTTGAGCCCCACAGGCCAGGCTGATTTAGAGTACGCGCGGAAGCCCGATGATGAGGCGCTGGAGCTACTGGATGAGCTGGAGGCCACAGCCGCCCGAGTGAGTGGCGCTGCGATCATCGTCTTTATGATTTCTTTCGTTGAAGATGCTGTAACAGTCTAGACTACTTCTACAATGCTTATATGGAGCAAATAAAATCATTGGCATCGATCGCGTGCGCTTCCCATAAAGTTCTAGTAGCTTCTACTAAAAAGATAATAGATACCATCGATAATAAAAGCAACTACAAACGACCCGATGGATAGAAGCAACCACAACAGTGCAACAGAATCAGTCAGTGTCAACAATTATAAAGATACTCCTCGTCATCTAAATAGCCCTCGTTCTTTCAACGATGTCGTTGCCACCAGCATTCGCTCCCCCACCCGAGTTCAAAAAGAAGTTTTTCATCCCTTGCAGACTTTGAAATATTTTTTTGGCGACCTCTTCACCCTCCAACTCATCCTCTCCACCGGTTGCGATGTTTTCAGTCCCACCACTCGTACCGCTATTCCTTTTCACGCTGACACGATGCTTGTCTGGATGCCATTTCAGCAGTAGCGACTTAAACTCCCGCGTTCGACGAGCCTCTGGAATGCTGCGCCGGACCCATTCCGCCTTAATTTCTCAGACCTTCGCAGTGACCTTTTCACTCTCACCCATCATCTCCTACCTTCGTAGAAGCCGCTTTTGCAGCCGACACAGCCGCTGGCGTCTGCGCTCTGCGTCATCTACTTCGTTAGGTCCTCAACCTCATCCTCAGTCGAGAAAGCGACTGCCGAACTCCAACTCCTCGCCCAATTTTCGCAAAGCTGCTACACTCCGCAACCGCGCGTACGCCAGCAAAGCGTACGCGTTCTGCTGCCGACGCGAAGCTGCTTTCGCGTTGTAGTAGTCTCGTTCGGCCATGCGCTTCCTGCGTTCCCGCTCTCACCGCATGTCCTCCCGCACCTTTCACGCTTTTCAGTCGTCTCACTCTCACTCCCCGTTTCATCATCCACTCGCGGCACTCGAGTTAGTGTTAGAGTTTTTCCCAGCGTGCCCGAACTACCGTTCCTTCGCTCAGTCGCTCCGGAAGAAGAAGCTCATGCGGTCTTCCTCTACGTCCAAATCTGCCATAGGCGGGATAATCATATCATCCAAATCCGGATCGCCACCATCCGCTATCATAGCTGGAATTTCATCCCCCTCGCCTTCGGCAAAGTCGAGCTCGCCCTCGGCGAAGTCGAACACGGTGGAGCCGAGGAAGGACTTGAGCTCGGCGAAGCGAGCCTCGTCTTCTGCTTGAGTTTGAGTGATGTCACTGTGTGTAGCCGCATCTCCTGCTTTCATATACAGCTCGAACAGATCCGCCAACGAACTGTTCGAGCTTGCACCGCGCAGCATGACCTCGAACTGAAACGCCTTGCGTCATATGTTTTGCCGAGAAGTTTCAGCCTCCTAATCAGCACCACCGTTTTCTTGAAGGCCCTCACTACCTTCAGCTCTTGACGCGTTCTAGCAACCCATCTAATCGTTTGTCGAACGAACCACCACCACCTCCTGAACCTCAACCTGCAGCACTATCTCTCTCCCCCTTCATCGACTCCCCAACCTCCACTTGCTCGAGCGTGTGTAGTCACCGCTCGATACCTCGTAATTCCATTTTCAGCTGGCCTCACGGGTTATTAGCTACTACACGAATTGCTACACCCTGTCCTCTATCGCAAGCAGCTCGCTCAGCAACAACCTGATCCCATTCTTCTTGATCCGCCTGTTGCGACCCGGCCCCACCGTCGGTATCCTGAGTCACTGGATCTCTTGCAGCAAGTCACTCAAAAACCCGGTGGTGGTCGCAACTGCAGCGGCACCAAAGATGTCCTTAATATGGTCTGCATCGGCGGGACAGTAGAACATAAAGTGCCCTCCGCCGCCCGGCGGCTTTACGTGTGGAGTGCGTCACTTGACGTCGTTGAGAATGGCTTCTATTTCGAGCATGCTGGAGCGCATGTACAGCGAGTCAACGTCTTACTGGATGTAAGTGACGCACGCGGTGCGCAACCGCTCGAGGTGCGCCTGAAGGGTGTCCTCAGAGGGGACGAGCAGTGGTGCTCCTGCTGGTCGAGCTTACTGTTGGTGCTGATGTGAAGCGGAAGCCGATGCTGAAGTATTAGACTCAGATGCACCATGCACTACGGGTGGAGTTCCAGATGACGATGACGTAGAGGAGGCTCCAAGAAAACTCGATAGGTGAGCAGTAGCTCGCTTCTAGAGGATATCGCGAACAGTTGTGGTGCAAGAGCAACACGACTCGAGCGTGTTTGGAACGCTGCTGCTGCTACTGCTGCTCATTTTATTCACTTTTTGATCTCTTATTTTCTCTACATTTGAGCTGAGTACGTACGGAGTATAAAGACGCAGAGCGCCAATAGTAGATCTTCCCGATAATAACGACTATTTTTCCCATCACAGGTGTGTAGGACGACGGCACAACGAACTTATTTCACCATCAAGACCAAGAGTATCAAGGAAATAGCTGATCAAATTTCAAGTAGCATATCATCCAACGAAAACGATGTCATTTTCCAATCGCATCTAGACACTCCCGAAGAAGACGATGCTAAAATATGCTTATGTGAGTGAGACAAATATGGGCACCACTGCCCAAACTTCACCATGAACCCATGTCAAAACGGCTTCTACTTTCGACGCCAGTGTCGTTTGAATGGTCTACCACCTCATTCTGATCAGACCTCTATTATATTTGAATTTTATCTTACACCCCTTACACCTTCACACCGCTTCCACCACCACCCATCAACGCAAGCCTTTCCATCTCGATTTGCCGCTGCTGTTCCTGCTCTGCCAGCTCTCACTCCTTCACCCTATTAACCGCCGCTTCACTACTCTTTTTCGTAGTCTACTACCCACCAGAGGTAGTAGACGTACACGCTAGTCCCGAGCACCAGGTCCACCACCAGCGCCCACCACATCATTAACAAATCCTTGTACGTCGTCGCCAAGTAGTACGCCAGTGGGAGACCGATGAAGTAGTGTTGCACCATGAAGATCGCGGCACCGCGGTCGTTCAGTCCTTATCATCTAAAAACTCCGTTCATTACGTTTTCGATGCAATCGGGGACGTAGGAGAAGGTGAAAACGAATCGGATCAGCTTCTCCAGCAGCTTGTGCTCATTACCGATTCTCTCTTATCAACTGTTCGTGGTCTTCGTCAGCTCCGTCACTGGATGTTCTGCTCGAAGATGTAAGATCAACGTCGGCGTTCGCACCCCTTGCGTCCGCACCGTCCACACTTCCACTGCCCTAAGTATCTGAGTCGTTTATAAACAGATTACTAGATCCGTCACACGTTCAAGTCCCCGATGATGCACAGCGCCACCGAGAAGATGAGCGTCAGAAATATCGTCCAGTTCGCATACTTTTTCTAGAGGGACGGATTGTTTTCACCGAGCTATTGGCCGACAAACTGAGCAACCGTACTCGACACGCCCATAGGGATGCAAAAGACCAGCAGGTAGATGTTCAGCTAAGCTACGTGCGCTCAAAGCTGCACGGGCCCAATTAGACCTTAGATTAAGGATAGGATTTCCCAAAACATCCACTCGGCGGTGACGATCTAGCAGGCAGGTATCGCAATCACCAGAAAGTTCTTCAGCTACGTCGCCCTGTATATCCTGATATCGAACAGGGACATGTAGCCCAGTTTTTGGAGTGTTTTGATCTCGGCAAGGTACAGGGAGTGGTCTTCTTGGGTGAGTACAGGGCTGCCGACGTCGGTTTTGTTCGCACCTGCACGCGGCGGCGTCAACAGACGCGCGCTGGCCGGTATGCCTCACCCACCTGTTCATCCAGTTACTCAAGCTGCTCGAGCTTCCGCTGCCTCAGTGCCTGGTGATCATGTACCACCCCGTGACTACAGTCAGGTGCTTGCGTTAGGTAGGTCGTCAAGGTATACGTTCGAGCCACCTTTCAAGAGTCACGGCGACAACGAGATCACCGCTTGTGCACTCTTCGTAGTGTGCGACGCAGAGCGCTCGAAAATCGCAGTGCCTGCTCCTGCTCAACCGCTGATACTTCCTGCTCGAGAGGATCGAAGCTCAGACGAAGCAAGCAGTGGCTCTTCGAGCTAAGTCACTTTCGTTTTCGACGTATTTCGTTAACTACCCGGCGCAACACTTTTCTCTTCCAATCCCAGCCGCTCCATCTCCTCTCAGAAGAAGTTCCGCGACCACCACACAAACTTGAGGTAGAACCAAACTAGCATGAAAGTCCAGCTCGTTCAGTTACTACATGCCGAGTCCAAAATTGCCCCACCCCAGTACCACGCAGTACAGGTAGCAGAAACCCACGTGAAACAGTACGCACCATCATTGGGCGATCGCTATCTCGGTGGTTCGGTTAATGTTCTAGAAGAACTTGCGGTACGAGTCCATGAAGATGCAGCTTATCATCCCGACACCTCACGGCTGACAGTAGTCTCATCACAGCTTGCTCACGTTCTAGTCCTGCCCAAGTGCGAGTAGGAGAAATTCGGAGTGCCACAGGATGGCGATGCTGATCGGCAGGTAGACGAGATTCACTATGTGCGAGTGGCCGAGTGCCGTGTACATCGCGACATAAGACTTATTATCCGTACGCGTTACTCACAAGTGTATCGAGAGCTTGGTTCACCCCGCACCCTATCTACAGCGAGATGCAGTTCTGTAAACAGTTTCCCAGCCCAACTCATCACAAGGCATCACTACGCGTTGGTGCCAGGACCCGCAAAATTACTAGATGAACAGCACGTTGATGCTCTCAGGCAGGAGCAGCAGCAGCATAGATGTGACATTTCATGTGGCTGACCACATTGTATTTATAAGGATCTCCTGCGTAGAAGGCTGATGGGGACCTGCGTCTGGTGGAGGCTGGGCCTTGGACGAGGAAGAAGAGCTACTGCTGGAGGAGGACATCTTGATGGTTTTGCTTCTTTAAGTTTAATGAATAGTGCGTCTAAGAAATAATCTACTTCAGATTCGACTCGCTCAATTCTTCGGTACTCTGAATTCAATTCGAAGTTGACTCTACTGTTATATTCACTCACCGGAACCCGCAAAAGTAAAGTAGGAGAAAGAGAAAAAATGCTGGCGAGTCATCATGAGGCATATCAATCTTCCTGTCATATAATCAGATTTCATACATGTACTTCGTTCGGTCGGAAAAAATCATGCTCAAAATTCCTCGTAGCGTCGCAGACTCTCGCGACTTCCCCATATCTGGTCAGAAACCTCTAGTCGTGCTGTATTCCTATCACTCTAACATCTACCGCCGCGTAGCCCGCTACTGAAAACAGCGCAGGTTGATTCGTCTATCTGTTACAACATAAGATAACGCACGATTCTCTATGGTATAGTGCTTCACTAACAGTCTAATTCAGAACTTCTCGCATATCAGTGGTGAAAATATCCTTGTTCAAAACATGCTATCTACAGGTGTCTATAATACATCATAGGCACAAAGTGTTACAGCTCCACTCACACAGAACAAAAAATCTAATCTCTAACATCCTGGCACATACTACATAACAATTCAAAACATAGCTGATATCCACGTCTACGCCCCAACTCCTTTGAAGTCCGTGAGCGTTTTAAACCCGCATAAGCTGTTTAGTGCGGAACCTGTGACATGAAGCCATCTAAAAGCAGTCGCAACCGAACCAACTGCTCGTATTCCGGATGCTGCGTGCCGATGTTGTCCATCCTCCGCTCAATCACCCCCATAACCTGACGAAAGTCTTTGGTAACTTTCTCAAGAATCTGCTCGCCCTCGGCACCGCCCGCATTGTTCGACGCGGCAATAATCCCTTCCAGGATCAGCATCGCATTTTTGCAGGCTTTTTCGAGCGCGCCGCCTTGTAGGTTACGCAGGATGCAATTTTTTGCGAAATCCACAAAAAGTAGCGAAAAATCCACCTGTCGCACCGTCTTGTTCAGCTTCTTGAAGCACTTCATCAGCAGGCTCTCGCTGATGTACGATCCCATCGTGCAGCTCAGAATAAATTCCAAGCTCTCAACAAAGTTACCGTTGCAACCGTCGTAAATGATCGCACCTCCGAACGCATTTGCGTTGGACACGCGTCCCATTACCTGGTGATTGTTCTCGCCGCCGTTCAGGTCGCGGTTGTGCTTCCCATGCGTAAAAGTCATCGTATAAAGCGTCATCAGATTTTGCACGAAGATGCTCTGCGGCTCGTCGAGTTTGATGGCGGCTGCGTTGCCAACGGTGTTGTTGCTGCTGACCGCGTTGTCGATCATCGCGAGTGGGGACTTGCCAGTGGCGTCAACCATCGGAGTGCGGCCTGACATGCCCGGGTTGGTCGACTTGGTTTTAGGGACTAGCGCGAAGCTCATAAGGATCTGGTAGATCATCGTATTCGACGTGCGAGACACATCCTGCATGACCAGAACCGTCGCCAAGTTGACCCTCTCTAAAAGAGCTTTGTCTTCCTTCCAGCAATAACTTTCGTTGAGCACCTTCAAGAACGTCCTCAGCAAGAACCTGATCCCGCTCATATTCACCATAGATAAGAGCGAGCGAGCTCCCGGCTGAAATGAAGTGCTGTTCTTGCTACCATCTGCGTTGGTGCCACCAGTCCTCACGGCTCTGTACTCGCCATCAGAGTGCTCAATGCCCAGGTTCAGTAGCGAATGAACAAATTCAACCACCGCGGCTGCACAGGCCGTCGGCTTTTGCTTGCTCGACTGCAGCATCGGGAAGTGCGTGTGAATCAGCAGGATCACGTGCATGAAGGTGATTTCGGCGAGCATGTGCAATTCTGCGACACCCCCGTTAGCCAACTCGCCACCTGCGGATTGCATATCACCCAGGCTCTCCTTAATGCCTTCGACCACATCCTCTGAAGCCTATCTCAGCGATTCCGCCGGATCCCGCAGCTTCAAAACGTCGTGGAGCTGCTTGAAGCTATTTTCGAGCGTGAACTGAAAAGTCGCGCTGCCCTGCTTGAGGTCCTCGTATTTTGTCTTCAGAACTGCAGCTGCTGCGTTGAGCTTTTCATGCGAAACTCCAATGCTCACGCTCGCAGGAGTCGCAATGGCATGCGCACCTAAACCGGTGCCGTTCGTCGCTGGCGTAACAACAGCGGTGGAGATACCGCTGGTGGGATCAACTCCACCTCTAGCAATCTTCTCCAGTCCACTCGACTTGAACGCAGCCCCCGGATTAACCTCCAGGTGCAGCGACGCGTTCGCACGGCACCACAGCAGCGAACCCAAGCCCGCACTCTGCGGCGTGACCACCTCATGGATCAACTCATACAGCACTGCGCGCTTGCGATTAACGAAAGACCCGTGCGTAGCTGTATTCGCGATGTGGTGCTCGTAGTCAAACTTCGTGTAGTTCCAGATACCAACGAGATCTTCCTCGCCGTAAGCCGCGTCTTCACCTTCGTTTTTATAGTCCAACAATTTTTCCACCAGGTCGATGAACATCCTTCTAATCCCAAAGTTCTCGCTGATGCTGTCCGAGTCGAACAGCTGTCTGTACCGCCTCTACTTGACCGCGTGACTAGCCAACTCTTTTTTCGCAGCGTCTATCGTCCCTATAATGCCAACAAGTTCTTCCACCTGCTCAAAGCTCTTGCCCTTCTTCAAAGCCGAGCTCAACACCTTCTTGTAGTCGTCCACTAAGTTAGAAAACTTGGTTTCATCATCAGCATAGTTCAAGATTGAGTAGCGAAGATTTGGATTCCGCTCCAAAACGTTGTCAACACCTTTACTGCCTCTACTGCGAAGGCTTTCCTTGCTAGCCTGAGCCACCGGCTGCTGCACCGGCGTAACCCCAGTCTTCGGAAAAGACGAAGAGGACGAGGACGACCCACCCGCCTGCTATGAGCCGGGTGCGGAAGGAAGTTTTACACCAGCGCCTCCAAAGCTCGGTGGTCCGGTCGGAAGCTTCGCAACTCCGCTGCCTTTCAAAGGTGCACCGCTCGGGTTCTTGTGCAATCCCATGTTCATCATCGGCGCGTCGTAGCCACTAGCACCTCCTGCTTTCTTCATCATATCTCACGGAGTGCCTTCATTTTCGTTTTCGCCCTCTTCGATCCTCGCCAGTCCATCCCTGTCTCTCGGCGCGTCCCCTAACCTCGGGCTTAGCCCGAGCTGCTGCGCCATCGCGGCTTCTTCTCTCATAATGTTCGCCAGCTCTATGTCCTGGGCGAACATATGTGAGTAAGCATCTCTCACATACCTCTCCAGCTGCCCGACACCTGCTGCCTTACCCGCGGCGCTCGCGCTCGTGTAACTGCCTGCACCTCCATGTTTGGAGTTGACGGTGTCCACGTAGTTTCGGTGGTGTGTTTGCATGGCGGCATCGCAGATTTTCAAAACGCGATCAACCTCCTCCTGCGCACTCTCCGACTGGAAGATGTGGTTGTGTCGCACCTGCCGGCTGAAGGTGTCGTGATCCAGCGCCAAGTAGAGGGCTTCAAAAACCTTGAGGCACTGCTTGCGGATCTCGGGGATGGAGCTCTCCATCTGGGAGGCGATCAGGCTGGTGTCGCGCTTGGACTTGGCGATGATCATAGCAACGCGCTTCGACTTGCGCGTCTTCAGGAAGAAGGCACTGCTACTGCTGCTCGAGGAAGACGAAGACCCAGCTTGTTCGGGATCATCCAAGTCGTCGCTCACTGCTGACCTGAGCAAAACTTCCTCCAGGTGAATAAGCACGTCCATCTTGCTCTTCTGATTGGCTGTGGCAGACAGTCCGCGCACCAGCATCAGCGTGGCCACCCGCGTCAGCTTCAGCCCCGGCAGCGAGAATCCAGGATTCCCCGTCTCGACTTCCAGGTTTAGGTTCAGCACCCGCCTCAAGAAACCGTTCAGGAACTCGCGCAGGTGGTCTTTGCTGTGGCCGACCTTGTCCAGCAGCACCGGGAAGAGTATGGCGATTTCGACGTCGTTCAAATGGTAGTTAGCTTTTTCAAGGTATTCTGCTAGGATGTCCAAAAACTCCGTCAGCTGGTTCAAAATCCTGGTGTTCGACGTCTTGTACAGCACGTAGGTCACGTACTTGAGGATCATGTCGAGGCACTCGAGCACGGGCGCGCTGTTGCGAGCGATACCGCCCTCAGTCGGCGTCGAGCTCTGCTGCAATTCCGCAAAACTCCCGCTGGTCAGATAGCGCACGCTGTTTCCCAGCATCTGCAGCGCAGTGACAGTCTCCTCAGTAGCCTTTTTCACATCGCAGTCTCGCATGCTGTTCACGCCGTAGCCCTTATTGACGTTGAGGTTGTGGATGTTGTTCTGGATACCCGCGACAGATCCAAAGCTCTTGTTATTCTGGATATTGGCATTAGCTGACGCCGCGATCATCTCAAACGAGAACAGCGTCTTCACGTATCACGTCGACCCAGTTAGCCATGTGAACATGGTCTTTAACTCGGCGATCTTGGACTCAGGTATGGCCTCAGGCCCCCACGCAGTGCGCAGGTTCATCAGCTACTTCATCTCGAAGTTCTCGCGGAACTCCTTCGTCCGGTAAGTTTCGGTGAGCTTCGCGCTGTCCAGCGGCACTCGCTTGTTCGTGCGCATGGTTTCGGTGCTGTTGATGTTCTGCTGCGCGGCGGCTGTACTGCCTTTCAACGCGAAGGTGTTGAGCGCGGCGTTGTTCGCGCGCGTCATCGACTTGGGCGAAGACTTCGCCATTGCCAAAGTGGTGACAGTCCCGTCTGCGTTCGTGCTCGCATTAACCTTCCGCGGACTCGCCGCCTGTGCCAATTGATGAACTGAAGCTGGTGGAACGTTCGCGGAGTGCTGAAGCTTGCCCTTGTTCAGTCCGATCTTGTTGTTCGGGTGACCGTTATAATTCGCTTTTATCGCCGCGACATGCCCAGACATACCGCCAGCGTTGTTCATCGAGCTGTTCATGGAGCTGTTCATGCTCATGTCGGCGCCGTGGACGGCGGCGGTGTACGCAAGAGCGTTCTGCCCCGTCTTAGGATTATTCGGATTGTTCGCGCCGTACTTCACCGTTCGAGACTTGTCCCAGCCGGGCTTGGGCGCACCTGCACCTCCTTTGCCCTGTCCTTTCAAAGCGAGCTGTTGACCTCTGGGAGTCATGCCACCACCATTTGGCGTACGCGATCTCGACCTGCTGTTGTTCAGCGCAACACCGCTCCTGTTCATGCTCGTGTTGTTCTTCGAGCCCTGACTCGGCTGTGATTTACTACCTGGCTGATTGCTCCTACTACGCGATCTAGCGCCGAGGCCGATCTCGCCGCGAGCACGCATTTTATTTTCCATGTGCTTCTGCATCGCCTCAGCTTGTCTGTCGCGAATACCTCCACGAGGCGTGACACCACCGTCAGCACCAGCTGCACCGCGGTTTGCACTCGCACTGCGACCGCGGGCACTCGCACCAGCACCGGTGGGCGCACCATTCAACCTGATCGGGCGGCCAGTACGTGGATCGTACTTCACACCTCCATTGCCTTGCTGATTAAACAGCGCAGCCTCATTGCTGGCACTGACATCGACTCATTCATGAGTCAACGCCAGCTGAGCGTTCTGCTCCACCCTCGCAGCCTCGTTGTACATGTTCAGCTCCCTGGTAACAGGCATTGCAGCGTTGGCCTTCTTCTGAATCTCTGCAATCTCCAATTCTTTCTGTTGCGACCGCGGCGTCCGAATGCTCTTCACGTTCCTGGGCGAAAACCCGGCCATTTTACCAGCGTCCTTCGCCTTCTCAAAACTCTTCCCAAAGTTGTTCAGGTCGTTTATGTTCAAGCGTTTTTCCTCAGAATCAGCGAGCTTGATGGCCTCCAGTGTTTTCTTCTGGCTCGCCTGCGTATGCATCTTCTGCGGCTCGTTGGCATGAAAGCCCCCGGGTCCACCGTGTCTGGCAGAATTCTGCGAGGCATTGTGGTTGCCCTCCTGCAGGCCCTGCAAATTCAAGGCGAAGTTCTTGCTGATAGCGTCCTTCTTCAGCGCGTCTGGGTGAGCACCACTCTTCTGGAACTTCTCCAACCCGTCTCTAGCGATATTCCTACTACTCAAAGTGCCGCCCGACGCATGTTTTAAAGGTTGCATGAAGTTCGGCTGCTGTCCATGTCCATGCGCGCCGAACTGCGCCAAGTCACCCGTTTGTTCGCCATTCATGTTAAACGGGTTGTTCTGCGCGATTTCCGCCTCTTTTTCGGTCATGTCTTTCACCCTCGCCAAATAGTCGCAGCAAGCCTTGAAGTTCTCATATCTCAGATGCACCTCATCAATGTTGTCAGCCGTGTGCCCCCACAGCTCGCGGTACTTGTTCACTCGATCACCTATTGGTAATTGTCTAATGATGGACTCCGAAAAAATCTGCATGCTTTTGCCGCTGTCCTGCAGAGTGGCCACGTGGCACAAAATTTCGAGGCTCTTGTTCCGGATGGCGGCGTCGACGTCTTCCGCTCACCGTTTGAGCGCCCACTCCTTGAACTTGGTGCGCATGCTCATGACGTCGCTATGCAAGCTTAAGATCACATCAAAGCTTAAGCCAGATCCGATGAGCTCCCAGTAGCCATCTGCGAACTGAGGTCCGACGCGTCCTTGTAACCAAGTATGCGGGTTGTTGAGCACTTCGTACTTCGTGACTGCGCAGACGTGATCTCATTGAGTGAGTCGTCCTAAAAAGTTCACCGCGTTCAGACGCGCGTGCGGACTTGTGCTCTGCAGCTGGCGCGTGAAGCCGAAGCCGTTTTTCTCGTCGAAAAGGAAGGTCAGCGATCTAGTCGCGATAACGAAGTAAAACGTCTTATCCTCCAATAACTTCCACACCGGTTTCTCGCCCATCCGACCCATCAATCAAGCGACGACCATCTTTCAGTACGGAGCAAACTTCGCTTCCACTTCGGTCTTGCCAGTTGCAGGGTTGGTCTTTTGCACCTGCGTTGCTGCAAACAGCCTTGGGTTGTTCTTCGCCAGATTCGCCAAAATCGACACCGCTTCCTTCAGCAGGAATTCTTTGGTCTCTTTTTTGATTATCGTCAGCACTTCGCTCAAAAGCATAGCATACTCACTCACATCTTCTTTCACCAAAAGTTTTTGATCACTCAGCTGCACGATGTTTTGGAGAAACTCGCGCTTCTCGCGGATGTTCAGCTCGGTCTTTTTGTAGCCGGACGCGAAGCTGTACCGCTTGTCGTGGCAGATCACGTTCATGATGTCGATCGCATTAGCGTTGGTATTCGCAGCAGGAGTGTTACCAGTACCTCCGAAACCGCTACCTCCAAGTAGATTGGGTGTCACCTGACCGACCTCAGACACGCCCTGAATCGTGCTAGCGTTGTTCTGGAAGAGGTTGGACTGATTGGGGAGCTGGTTCGCGCCAGCTGCGGCACCGCCCATGTTCAGACCGCTATCAACAGCCGCGTCCTTCAGAGCACTCAGAGCACCGAGATTCGAAGACACTCCTGTGAAGTTCTTCTCCTTCACAGCTGAGTTCTGCTCACCTAAGGTCCCCTTCAACTGCTGCAGCTCGGCCTGGGTGTTGGCACCATACACAGCACCTGTACCTCCACCGATAGCATACTTATCGCCACTCTTGGGCACTCCTGGATTAGTCATGTACTTCGCCGTCAGCGCCTCCCGTCCCGTAGGCACCTTAGGATTGCGCAGGATGTCGTCGAGCTTGCGAGGATCAGGATTCCCGACGTTGATGTGACTTTGACCTGCTTCCATCTGCTTGGCCGCACTGGATGCGGTGGGCTTGTTCGCCTGCTGCGCCGCAAGATTAGTGGTGGCGTTAAAGCCAGGCATAGGGTTTGCAGCGGAAGACGACGACGAGCTCGAGCTCGACGAAGCGGCAGCAGCGCCCTGTTGCGCGAGCTCCCTGATGCTCTGCTTGCCTTCAGGCGAAGCGATCTTCTCATTTAGATTCTGCAGCGACTTCTGCTTCTGAGGACTCCCCGACTTAGCCGACCTAGGAGTCATTGCCTTCATCTCAGGAGACTTATGAACAATGCGTTCCTGCGTCTTCCTGTTCATCGCACTAGCTCGCTGCAACAGACCCTGCTCCTCAGCCTGCGCCTTCCGCTTTTTCTCCTCCTCAATCTTCACCTTCGTCCGCTCGCTCCTGAACACCCTAAACTCCTGCACGCGCCGCACGCCTTCAGCCTCATTTTGCGCCAGCTCGTTTGCGATGCCCGAAATTTTTTGCAATAAGGCTTTCTCCTGCGGCTTCGGCATCGCAAAAAACTTACCTCCCCCTTTTCACGGATTGAAGTAGTTGTCAAACCACTCGGCCCCAACCTGCCGGCACATCTCTTCGACGATTTCATAACTGATTTTTTTCCTGTTACTAGTCGCTGTTGTCCTTGATGAACTCGAGGCACATTTTAAAATACGAAGCAGGTCGTTTGGCGGGACCCCGCTCCATGTACGTGTTGTGCTTGACGCCGAAATTTGTCACCATGTCCGCAATAGCATTCATCCCCAGCACCACCTGTTTCATCTACTGCGGCTTCTTCTTGTTCGCGTTTTGCTTGGCGATAACCACGGCCTGGTTCACCTTGGTGAGGATCACTTCCATAACCGGCTCACAACGGATGATCTCCACAATACTCACGATGATGCGGCGGATCGTCTAGTTGACCAGCGGCTTGTCGATTAATTTGTGTTCCATGAGAGAGTTGAGGAAGAAGAGGAGATTCTGCTGCAGGCTGCGGACTTCCACTTCGTCAAAGCGGTAAACTTCCAGGTAGGCGGACACGCAGCCGAGGTAGGAACTCAGTTCAACCGGTAAGGTTATCGTCCCGACCTGGTCGAAAATGCCGAACTCGTCGACGATTCTTTTGAGTTGTGGATACGGGTCCTGCTCTCCACGCGAATTGCGACGATCCTCCAAGTGGTAATCCCACTCGTCCTCGCATTCGGCAAACTTCTCTCCGATCTCTTTGTAAGCTGAAATACGTGCGTCGTGATTTTTACTCCGCAGCCGCTCATCGAGAGGCACCTCGTCAAGGGCACTCGCCGCAGCCTCGAGCTCCTTCGCGGCCTTCTGGGGGGTGGTTTGGTCAATTTTGTTCGCGGAGTAGATGTTGCCGAATGGAGACTTGTTCAACGGCCGCTCCTCCGCAGCCTTAGCAGCGTCAGCGCGGTCCGCAGACTGAAACAACGGTTCCTTCTCGGCTTGCGCGTCGACTGGTGAAGCTCTCTTATTGTTCAGAGCTGCAGCGCCACCCATGATTACATCCTCATCTTGATCCACCGGCGTCTGCTCCACTGCTGCAGCAGCCTGAGCGTCCTCACCCACAGGCGAAGACATCGGCACGTCATCCTACTTTTGCTGAGCCTGTTGCATAGCCTTGAGCTTCTCCTCGCGCTGCGCCTTAAGCTTTTCCATCTCGTCAGTGTGCTCTTCCATGCTTTGGAAGCCCGCATTCTGCGACTGCTGCGGCTGCACTGCAGCGTTCGCACTCGACGACGAGCTCGACGACGAGGACGACGACGCCACCGGCGCGTCAGCCAAACTCTTCGGAACGCCATTGCCAGGAGGTAATGGGATACCGCCCATGCCCAGCACAGATCCACGCGCCTGATTCTGCCTCGATGGCGGCGCGAACACCGCGCTGCTTATCGCCGAAGCTTCACCCGAGTTCAGCGGCCGGCTCTGGTTACCAGTCGCATTCATGCCGTTGTCCACGCTGTTGTTCATGGAATTATTTGGTAGATTCAATTCAGGTGACTGCTGCGTGTTGTTCATACTGTTGTCCGGCAACGCGCGCGGATTCAGCGGGCCCGCAATTCCGCTGTTGTTCTGCGC
>JACLAC010000151.1_pt1 | contig 20474 bp, 13 predicted proteins | sample 8027881 | NCBI WGS metagenome assembly JACLAC01 (sample SAMN15725517, study PRJNA655200) | protist metagenome | isolation source: fluorescence activated cell sorting (FACS) single amplified genomes of... | place: Spain: Blaines Bay Microbial Observatory, Mediterranean Sea | collected 2016-01-19 | reverse complement strand
GACTTCGAGCATATCCACACGCGGTGGATGACAAGGCCGTGACCGTTCGGTGACGACGAGCGCTGTCACCGCTCATGTCATCAGCATGACATGTTCGCTTGGCACCATCCGCCACGACGGATGTGTATTGTCAAAACTCGAGGTGTATTGAGTGTCAGTTGTCGAACAGATCACGGAATTGTTTTTGCGGCGCGGAGGCCGCCGCTGGACTGATGCCGTCTTGACCGAGTGTGACCACGCCCTGCAGGCGGCTGCGCTTGCGGCCGAGGATAGTGCTCCCCATTCGCTGGTGGTGGCGGCACTCTTTCATGACGTCGGCCGAATCATCGCCAATCCGGTCGATGATCTCGCCGGACTGTTCAGTGACGACAATCACGAAGCGGTTGGCGCACGCTGGCTGGCAACTTTATTCGGTCCGGATGTATCGGAGCCTGTTCGTCTTCACGTCACGGCCAAGCGCTATCTGTGCGCCGTTCACCCCGGCTATCTGGAGACGCTGTCATCGGCATCGATGACAGAGTTGGTTTGCCAAGGAGGCCCCTTGCGCCAGGACCGGGTTCGCGCCTTCGAAGCTGAACGCTACTTCGCGTCAGCCATCTCGTTGCGACGGTATGATGACGGCGCTAATGTCCCAGGGCGTGACGTGCCGCCGCTCGAACACTACATCCCCCGCATCGAAAGCATGCTGCTCAGCGCAGTGGCTTGACCTGCCAAGGAAGCGAGGCGGCCCGAGCGTAGGTGAACGCGCCGGGCCCTGAACGAGGATCGGAGAACGCACTTGCCCATTCGAATAGGCATCAACGGTTTTGGTCGCATAGGTCGGCTTGGGTTGCGCGCGGGATGGTCGGACGACCGATTCGAGTTCGTGAAGATCAACGACGTCGCCGGCGACGCCCGCTGCCATGCGCATTTGCTCGAATTCGACTCGCTCCAAGGGCGATGGCCCAAGGAGATTACGGCGACGGACGACACCATCGTCATCGAAGGGCGATGCATTGGTGTTCTCAATGGGACGAAGCCGGGCGTAACCGACTGGCAGGGTGTCGATGTCGTCCTCGAATGCAGTGGCCAGTTCAAACGAGAGCAGGACCTGGCGCCTTACTTCGAACATGGAGTGAGGACCGTGGTCGTGTCGGCGCCGGCACCCGCGCCGGCGGTCAACATCGTGTACGGCGTGAATCACGATGGTTATGACCCTTCGTGCCACCGAATCGTGACCGCTGCGTCATGCACCACCAACTGCCTCGCGCCGGTGGTGAAGGTGATGCATGAACACGTCGGTATCGTTCACGGCACGATGACCACCATTCACGATGTCACCAACACTCAATCGTTGGTGGACAAAGCCCACAAGGATCTCCGGCGTGCGCGGGCGGCTGGTGAGTCCCTGATCCCGACCACAACGGGCTCTGCCAACGCCATCACGGCTATCTTTCCCGAACTTACGGGAAAGCTGAACGGGTTGGCCGTTCGCGTGCCGCTACTGAATGCCTCGCTTACGGACTTTGTATTCGAAGCCGCACGCAAGACCACCGTCGAAGAGGTCAACTCGCTCTTTCACGCGGCGGCCGATGGGCCGCTGGCCGGGATCCTCGGCGCCGAGGACAGACCCCTGGTGTCCGTCGACTTCCGTGGAGACCCGCGCTCATCCATCGTCGACTGCGGAAGCACCATGGTGGTGGACAAGACGCAGGTCAAGGTGCTCGCCTGGTATGACAACGAATGGGGTTACGCGAACCGCATGGTGGATATCGTCGGGCTCGTCGCCGAGTCGTTCTGATGGCTTCCGCGCTACGCCACTACATGGTCGTCACCGGCGCCTATTGGGGCTTTACCCTCACCGACGGCGCCATCCGCATGTTGGTGGTGCTTTACTTTCACACGCTCGGCTACACGCCGTTCGAAGTCGCCATGCTGTTTCTGCTCTACGAGGCGTTCGGTGTGGCGACCAATGCGGTGGGCGGATGGCTCGCCGCCAGGTTGGGTCTGAATACGACGATGCTCGCCGGCATGGCGCTTCAGGTGTTTGCGCTGCTCATGCTGACGGTGCCTGACGGCTGGCTCACCGTCGCTTATGTAATGGCCGCGCAGGCACTTTCGGGCGTCGCGAAGGACCTCAACAAGATGTCGGCCAAGTCGAGCGTCAAGACGATCGCCGCCGATAGGCCCGACAGCACCTTGTTTCGTTGGGTGAGTGGCCTCACGGGTTCGAAGAACGCCCTCAAGGGGGCGGGATTCTTCGTCGGCGCGGCGGGCTTGGAATTGATCGGTTTCCGCGGGACTCTGGGCATATTGGCAGGCGCACTGGCCCTGGTCGGATTGGCCGCGTTCGTTGCCTTGCCCCGAAAGCTCGGCAAAGCGAAGTCGAAACCCAAGTTCACCCAGGTCTTTTCCAACCGGGCACCTATCAACTGGCTCTCCGCCGCCCGGTTCTTCCTGTTTGGCTCTCGCGATGTCTGGTTCGTGGTCGCGCTGCCCGTCTTCGCCTACTCGACGCTCGGTTGGAGCTTCATCGAGGTGGGCACCTTCATGGCGCTCTGGATCATCGGCTACGGCGTCATCCAAGCCACCGCCCCACATTTGTTGAGACCTGGTTCCGCCGATTGGGTCCCCCACGGCGCGACGGCTTTGAAGTGGGCGATCACGCTGTCATTGATTCCAGCGGCCATGGCGATCGCCATGCACTATGCGTTGCCGGCCGCCGCCGTGGTGGTGGTCGGGCTGCTCGCATTCGGTGCCATATTCGCGATCAACTCCGCGGTGCACTCCTACCTAATCCTTGCCTATGCTGACGGCGATAAGGTTGCCATGAACGTCGGGTTCTACTACATGGCGAACGCCGGCGGACGGCTGATCGGCACGGTGCTATCCGGCGCTGTCTACACGGCCAGCGGACTCGCCGGGTGTTTGTGGGTATCCGCTGTGTTCATCGTGGCATCCGCCGTGCTGTGCGCGTTCCTTCCCAGTCGCAAACTGACAACGGACCACGCTAGACCATGACCCCACAGGCCGTCATCGCGCGCCTCAGCAGCCACGAACGTCTCAACTTCCTCCTCACCAATCGCGTCCCCCGAAGGGCGCTGACGAGGTTCATGGGCTGGTTCAGCAAGCTCGAGAACCGTTGGCTAGTCGCAGTCTCGATCCAGGTGTGGCGGCTCTTCGCAAACGACCTCGACCTATCCGAAGCCAAGAAGCAACGGTTCGTGAGCCTTCACGACTGCTTCGTTCGAGAGTTGCGCGCCGGCGCCAGAACGATCGACCAGCGCGCTGGTATCGTGGTCAGCCCGTGCGACGCGATTGTCGGAGCGTATGGAGAGATCAGAGGGACACAGGTCTTCCAGGCCAAGGGGTTTCCGTATGACCTCGAGGAACTGCTGCCCGACGAGGACGCCGTGGAACGCTTTCGCGATGGTGTGTTCGTAACACTGCGTCTCAAGTCGAGCATGTACCACCGGTTTCATGCGCCCGTCGACTGCGCTGTGCGCCGGGTGGTCTACTTCTCCGGTGACACCTGGAATGTCAATCCCATCGCCCTAAAGCGCGTCGAGAAGCTGTTTTGCAAGAATGAGCGCGCGTTCGTCGAGTTACATCAAGACGACACTGACCGGCATCTGGCCATCGTTCCTGTCGCAGCGATTCTGGTTGCCAGCATGCGTTTCCATTGCCTGGGCTATCCGCTCAATCTGGGCTATCGCGGCGCCAACGAGCTCACGTGCGAAGCCGACTACCGACGCGGTGACGAGATGGGCTATTTCGAACACGGTTCAACATTCTTGGTCTTCGCGAGCCGAGGCTACGAAATCGTTCGAGGCGTGCAATACGACAGCCCCATCCGTGTCGGGCAACCACTTCTGAAAGCCGTGTGACGATTCATCGAACTGTCGCGTGTTTGTCGCGAAAATGAAACGCCACGGAAACATTGGCGTCACATCACCACGTTAATGTTCACGGGAATACTCTTGAGCCAAAGGCTGTCGGCTACATGACTTTTCGTGAAGAGCTCGAACTGCAACGTTGGGACGACCACCGTTACTATCACCACAGCCGGATTAACCAAAGCCTTCACTTCCTGAGCGCAATCTCGTTTCTCGCCGCGTATGTCTTTATCTTCATCGACCCCGTCAAGGCAGCGATACTGGGGTGGGTCGTGGCAATGATGAGCCGCCAGAGCGGACACTTCTTCTTCGAGCCCAAAGGGTACGATGAAGTCAACAATGCCACGCACGCACATAAAGAAGCCATCAAGGTGGGTTTCAACCTGCGCCGCAAGGCCATTCTCCACGCGATCTGGGCCTTTATTCCGGCGTTGCTCTACATCGAACCGTCACTCTTCGGATTCTTTACACCGCATTCCACGGCGGACGAATTCGCCCGCAACGTCGCCGTCGCCTGGATCGCGCTAGGTGTAGCGGCGCTGATCGGGAGGACGGTGCAGCTCTTCTACACTATGAATGTGCAGACCGGCCTCGTTTGGTGCACGAAGATCCTGACCGATCCTTTCCACGACGTGAAGCTATATCACTCTGCGCCGCTGGTGGTGTTAAAGGACATGCATCGGGCACTGACCCGATAGACCCTCTGGCCATAGAAGCGACGTTGCCCCCAGCATGCTCGAGAATTCAATGGAACTGACCGTCGCCGCGGGAGCGGCGCTCCTGGCCGCGGCTTGCGCGCGTCGTGTTTATCATCGGCTGAGGTTGAGCCACGCCAAGCATCCTTCGCTGACGGGCCACGCAAAGATGGCCAGGCGAGTCACCGGACTCATCCCCTATTATGAGTTCGAAGGAGATGAGTTCTTCGCCGCCGACGGCGCCCCGGAAGAGGTGACCAGACTGCGTCGCCTAGCATTCGCTCAACTCGCCCAGCAACTCCGGTCGAAGTCGCCAGCTACCGTTCGCACCCAGGACCCGATCGGCGACGCGCTGTCCGACCTCAACTTCACCAGCAACTACCGGGTGCCGTTTCCGTTTCGGGCCAAGGCGCGCCGCGAGTTGACGATCCCGGCGGTCGTGTCGCGCACCGACGGTCCCTACCTCTACGACGTGGACGGCAATCAGTTTCTGGATCTGTCCGGCGCCTACGGTGTCAACTTAATGGGGTACGACTTCTACAAGTCGTGCCTGCGAAGGGCCGCCGATGAGGCGGAGCATATCGGACCCGTGCTGGGCCCTTATCATCCAGTGGTCGCGGAGAACGTTCAGCGCCTTCGCGAGATCTCCGGCAAGGATGAAGTGTCCTTCCACATGTCCGGCACAGAGGCGGTGATGCAGGCGGTGGCGCTCGCCCGCTACCACACCGGCAAGCGCTATGTGGTCCGGTTTTGCGGGGCTTATCACGGCTGGTGGGACGGCGTGCAACCCGGCCCGGGCAACCCGAGACGTACGGACGACGTCTATACCTTGCGGGAAATGCATGAGGCCACCTTGCGCGTGCTCAAGACCCGCAATGATATCGCGTGTGTACTGGTCAATCCGATACAAGGCATGCATCCGAACGGCGCCCCGCCAAGCGATGCGACGCTCATCAATAGCTCTCGCACGGTACGCTTCGATAGGGAAGCATACGGAAAGTGGCTAAACGGTGTTGCTAGAGTATGCCGCGAACGCGGAATCATCTTCATTGTCGATGACATTTTCACCGGGTTCCGGCTGGCGTGGGGCGGGGCTCAGGAGTACTTCAGTCTCGATGCCGACCTCGTCACCTACGGTAAGACGTTGGGTGGCGGATTGCCTGTAGGCGTGTTGTGCGGCCGCTCGGCGTTGATGCGCCGATTCGAGCCGGATTTTCCAGGACGAGTGTGCTTCGCCCGCGGTACTTTCAATACTCACCCGCAGGTCATGCTCGCCATGCACGCATTCTTGAGTGCGATGGACGATGCGTCCATACGCCCGGACTATGCGGCACTGGACCGCACCTGGATTGAGCGAGCGGATACGTTTAACCAGCGACTGCAGTCAGCCGGGGTGCCGGTACGAGTCGCCAATATGAGCTCAGTCTTCTCGGTGCTCTATGACACACCGAGTCGCTACAACTGGATGTATCAGTTCTATCTGCGTGATGCGGGTGTCAACCTCAGCTGGGTTGGAACCGGCCGGCTCATCTTTACACATAATTGCACGGATGCCGTACTCGACGATGCCGTCTCGCGCTTTGTTCGGGCCGGACGACGTATGGCCGCCGATGGCTGGTGGACAACACCTGCTGGACTGACCAACAAGGCCATAGGACGGCAAATGGCATCGGAGATTCTGAGTGCCCTTTGGAGCCAGGCACGAGGCCGACGTCATTCCTCAATCGGGACCGAGCACGCCGCAATTACTTCTTAGCCTTGTCAACTATGGTCTGAATATTCGTGACGTTGAGGATGGTTGCCATACGTTCATGAGCGACACCTACACTCTCATGCATGACTTTGACTACTAGCGCCAGGCAGTTCGCTGTAGATGTTGCGGCGGTGGCAATCTTGTGTGTAACTCGCTCCACTCTATGGAGCCTGGGTCGGCACCACTAGAAAGCTGAATGCAATGGTCATCGATTGCAAGCGCGCCCCTTAGCCGCCTCCACTTCGTAGCACCGACATCCCTTACTAGCTATAGATTTTGGGGCGTAATAGCTACGAGATGTGTGCTCGCTCCTGCTTTTCTTTAACCTTTTGTTCACGCCATGGATGATGCCATCGGTTAATGTCATATACGTCGTACTAAGGCGCACGAACCGGGTTCGAGTAGGAGTCATCGTCTCGTCATAAGACGTTAACGTTCCTGTAATGATGCGCATTCACGCTCGACTTCATGAACCGCCGAGAGCTTTCAGCTTCGACCCCGCGTATCTCCTATGTGCCGGAGGATGTACCGTCCATTAAAGCGGCACCGATGCGGATGGTGGAGCGCCTTCTTGGGGCCAATCGCATTCAGCAAATCTATGATGAGCTGAAGTCGAAACCCTTTAGCGCCGATGACTTCTTTCCGCGGGCCATTGAACTTGCACACATAAAGGTTTGCCGAGACCCAGAGTCGGAAGCCCGCATTCCACGAACCGGGCCCCTGCTTTTTATCGCGAACCATCCATTCGGCATCATCGACGGATTGGTTCTGTGTGACCTGGCGGTGCGCACGCGTGGTGACTTCCGTATCCTCATCAACGCCATGTTGTGCCGCGACCCAGACCTGGCCGCACACTTCTTGCCCGTTGATTTTGATGACAGCCCGGAAGCGATGTCGCGGAACCTCGCGTCGCGCCGAGCTGCCATACGGACTCTGGCCGGCGATGGCACGGTACTGGTATTCCCCTCAGGTGGCGTTGCCACAGCAACGCGCAGGCTCGGCTTCGGCCAAGTCGAGGAGTTTCCCTGGACCACGTTTGTGTCCAAGCTCGTCTCTACCGCCCAAGCGACGGTCGTTCCGGTGTACTTCGCGGGCCACAACAGCCGGCTGTTTCACTTTGCTTCGTGGCTCGGTGAAGCACCTAGAATGACCACGCTCATTCACGAGGCGAGAAACAAGATTGGCCGGGAGGTCAACTTGTCCATCGGCGAACCGATCCCCTACGAACGCTTAGCGCAGCTTCCAAACCGCCGCGCTGTAACGGAGCACCTGTTTGAGTCCGTCATGGCACTCGGGGATGGACAAAGCACCGCCTGAGTCCCAACGTTGCTCGTTGGCATCATTCTTCCAATCCGCAGCGCAGCCTTCCTGGCGGCGCGTTCGCGAATCTGCGAAGTGACATTGAATCTCTTCGGTCTACGCTCACCCACCACGAAATGGACGTTTCAGTTCGTGCACGACCAGCCCGTCGCCGTCGATGGACAGCCGCTCGTTCGACAGCGGTCTCCTCGCTTGTCGCGGTGCCGAGAGCATGACGCTGCACGTATTCGCGAACAACGAGCGCACCGACACGCTGTAGACCAAACTTGGCTACGGCGAAGAATCCGTACCCGCCATCAAGCACTTCTGAATCGAGCGTTAGAGCCTGAATGACGAGAGCCCGGAGTGTGGGCCGGACCTCTGTCAGGCCACGCCCGACAGCCGGAGCGCCGCATCGAACACGAACGGTTTGCCGTTCGCAATGGTTGCCAGCACCCGCGGCGGCCCGTGCTCGATATCGATCAGCACCAGGTCGGCGCGCCGGCCCAGCGCAATGTCGCCGCGGTCGCAGAGGCCCAGTGCTTCGGCCGGAGCACCGCTGACCAGGCGCCAGCTCTCGGCCAGTGTCGCGATGCCGTCGCGTTCCAGCCGGAGCGCCGCTTGCAGCATGGACGGGTAGTAGTAGTCCGAGGCGAGGATAGTGCAGAGCCCGTCGCCGATCATCTCGGCGGCGTTGGCGGCATTGTTGTGGCTGCCGCCGCGCATCACGTTCGGCGCCCCGAACACGATGTGTGAGCTGACGCTGGCCGCGCACTCGGCGGTTTCCCGATTCAACGGAAACTCCGCGATGTCGCAGCCGAGCGCATGGTAGTAGTTCCGCATCACTGGCGTTGCGTCGTCGTGAGACAAGAGCGGCAGGCCCCGTGCCGCTGAGCGCTTTGCAACCCGCTCGATAAACGCCGGCACTTCATCCGCTTTCGCGCGCACGTCGTTCAGGCAGCGCGCAAACGCATCCACGCCAAGTCCGGTGCGGGCCTCGAATCCGGCCAGTTTATCGCGGCGGTTGGTGTCCAGGTATTTCAGCATCGACTCGGTGTGGTCGTTGAACGCGAGCGCGCCAAGGCGGCCGCTGTCGATCCAGGTGTCAACGTGCGCTTCCGCATCGACGTTGAAGGTCTCCAGTCGCAGGTGCACGTGAGTGTCGCAACCGAACAGCGGTTTCAGTGCGGTAATGGAGTCGACCACCCTCACTCCATGTTCGGTCCCGCGCAGGCCCGGTTCCCAAGAAAACGTGAGACCGTGCATAGCCGTGGTGACGCCGGCGGCCAGCATCTGCCGATCGGTATCGAGCAGCGCTACAAGGGGATCTATGTCGACACCTGGCCTCGGCATCATCTGCCGCTCGAACGCGTCACCGTGGATATCGACGATGCCGGGCAACACGACCAGGCCTTTGGCGTCGACGCATAAGCCGGATCCATTCGCAGCCGTGCCGGAGCCAAGTTCGGCAATCTGGCATTCGGCGATGGTGATGTCGCACTGCTCGAGCGCGCCGTGAACGAGCGCGTGCCCCCCCTGGATGTTGATCATTGCAGTTTTGTCCGCAGTCGGTCCGTCACGTATTCCATGACGAGAACCAGGATGAAGATGACGAGAATGATGAGCGATGCGTTCTTGTACTGAAAAAGGTCGAACGCAACCTTGAGTTCCTGCCCGATACCGCCCGCACCCACCAGTCCCAGCACCACCGAGGAGCGAACGGCTTTTTCGAGCGCGAACAGTGAAGTGTTGACAATCGATGGCGCCGCATCCGGCAGCACAGCCGCCAACACGATGGATACGCGGCTCGCACCGAGCGCATGCAGCGCTTCCTGCGGCTCTTTCTCCGCATCCTCCATGGCTTCCGCGAAGAAGCGGCCGCAAAAGCCAATCGTATCCACTACGATGGTGAGCGTGCCGGCCACCGCGCCCAGTCCCACGGCTGCTACGAACAGCAACGCCCAGACCAGATCCGGCACCGTGCGGAGTAGTGACACCAACGCTTTCCACGCAAACGCACCTTTACCGAACGGCGACAGCCCGCGTGACGCGAACCACGCGATGGGCAGACTCAGCATGATGCCGAGGGTGGCGCCCACCAACGCTATTTGAAACGTCTCGATGATGCGCAGACCCACGCGTTCGAGAAACGATGGTTCGAAGTTAGGCGGCAGCATCCTATCGAGCAGGTTCAGCATGCTGGGCGCACCGTCCACGAGCTGTTCTATAGAGGGCGCAACATCGCCCATCGATGCAATGATGACGGCCGCCAGCACCACATAGGCAACGTAGGTTGTTGCCGACACCCGCGGCATGCGCGGCGGCTCGGCACCGCGCGTGTCGTTCATGCGGCGCGGTCTTGCGGAGCCGAGTCGAACACGCCGTCGAGCATGGGCGTGGTCACGGACGAGGACGGTGCGTCAAACGCCACGTAGCCGTTTTTCAGCGCAACGATGCGCTCGGAGTAGTCACGCGCATGTCTCATATCGTGCGACGTGTAGATGAGGGTTAGCGCATGCTGCGCGCAGAGTTCGGAGAACAGCACCATCACGTCGCGGCCGGCGTTCGGGTCAAGGCTGGCGGCCGGTTCGTCCGCGAACAGGATCTTCGGTTTGCGCACCAACGCACGCGCAATGGCGACGCGCTGCTGCTGGCCACCGGAGAGGGTGTCAGTGCGCTCCAGCGCGCGGTCAGCCAGGTTCACGTCCGCCAGCGCATCCATCGCGAGCCGCCGCCATGCGCCCGGCGCGGTCACATGCGAGAAGCCGCGCCAGCTGCCGGGTGCTCCGAGCATGCCGTGCACGACGTTGGACATCACGCTCAAGCGCCCGACGAGGCAGTGTTTCTGAAACACGAAGCCGACCTGCCGGCGCAATTCACGCAGAGCGCTGTCCTGCGTGCGGCCGTTCAGGTTCACGCCCAATGCGGAAATCGTGCCGCCGGTGATCGGATGCAGGCCCACCATACATTTCAGCAATGTGGACTTGCCGGAGCCGTTGGCGCCAATCAACGCCACGCGTTCTTTTGCATATACCTTCAAATCGACGCGGCGAAGCACGGGCTTCGTGCCGTCGTAGGTCTTAGCGACTGACGCGCAGGCGACTACGGGAGATGCAGGCAGAGACATCCGGGGGCACCGTCGGTTCGCAGGCTCAGTCGCCGACGAAGGACGTGGTATCGACGCCGATGGTCTTGTACATGGACCGGACGTAGTCGTAGTCGCTGTCGTTCACGGCCGTGAGGAAGAAGCCGCCTTCATACTTCTGGTTGTCTTCGCCCTTCAGGACGGCGGCCATCAGCTTGTCGCCCTGGCTCAGGAACGCATCGCGCACTTTCCGGAGCGTTTCGGCTTCCATGCCCCGGCGCGCGACCAGGATGTCGTTCGGCAAGTCGCGGCCGCGGGCCACAACGGTGAAGGCCTTGTCCGGAAAGGCTTTGCGAATCTTGCGCAAGTGTCCGCGGTTCATGCCCACGGCCTGTATGTCGCCGCGGATCATCGCTTCGACCGCAACATTGCGCGAGATGATCTGCGCCTTGTAGTCCAGGTTGTAGTTGAGACCGAAGTCAGCCAGCACCTGCGCTGGGCCTAGGTGCTGCGACGTCGACCCGACCGATCCGAAAGTTACTGTCTTGCCTCTGAGATCGCGCACATCGCCAATCGGCCCACCGGCCATCACCACGATTTGGGCGTAGTATTCGGGCCGCTGCCAGGCGACCACGATGTCTGCCTTCGTCAGCGCTTTGATGACCACGTATTCAGCCGGACCTGTCAGCACGAAATCGACGCGTTTCGCGTTCATCGCTTCAACCGCAGCGGTACGGGAGTTGACCGGGAACAGGTCGATACCGAGCCCGGTGGCCTGTTCAAGGGCAGCTTTGAACGCACCGAACTCCTGCTGGAGAACTTCCAGGCCTTCGATATCAGTGACGGCGAGCTTGATGTTCTGGGCGGCAACTATCGGTGCCGTCAGCGCCAGCAACAGCGCAGCAAATAAAGTGCGAAACATGGGTCGGGTGCCCTCGTGCAAGACGGGTTGAGGTGTGACGCCGAGCGGGCGACACGGTTTGTTCATGTATATGACAGGGTGCACGTGACAATCCGATGACAGCTTCATGACGGTTGGGTTACCGAGATGAAAATTTGTCCACGCCGTGCCAGCTTCCCCGAGCACCGCACGGGCCTGCCGCAATCTAGTTACGGTCCGGAAACACGTCGTCTTCCAGCATGGGCGAGTACGGAACGGGCACCTGCAGCGCGCACACACGTTTCTCGGCCCACTGGCGAGTCCGCCGGATGAGACGTGCCATCGGTCAACACGGACCTGCTCGGATTCACCTTGCGCCGTGCCAATGCGGAGTGCGACGACTTGGTAGTGATGAGTAACAACAACCCGGTCCGGGCATCAGAGAAGCCCGTAGCGCTGCTCACTCCATCCGGGCCGGCGCTGCTACCGTTGCGCGCCCGAACGGTGAACGGATAGGCCGCCTCAGAAACGAACGCTGGCGCGTTATCAACGCCGGGGTTTCTTGTTCAAAAGCGTGCTTGCACGGCCAGGTACGACTCGAACTGACGTGTGCACCGCTCCCAACTGTATGCGAGCGCAGCTTTGACGCAGGCATCCCGGTCGAGCGCAAGGGCGCCGGCCACTGCTGTATCCAGATCCTCGTCGAGCACGCCGGAGACACCCTGTTCAATGACGTCGAGGGGACCGGTGACCGGGTACGCGGCGACTGGCACCCCGCACGCCAGCGCCTCCAACAAAACCAGACCGAAGGTATCCGTACGGCTCGGAAACACAAAGACGTCAGCACACGCCACGTGTCTGGCGAGTTCCTCGCCAGACTTTGCACCAAGAAAGTAAGCGTTCGGTGCCACTGCCCGCAGCTTGTCGAGGTCAGGCCCGTCTCCCACCACGACTTTCGTCCCGGGCGTTTTCAATGCAAGGAACGCCTCGATGTTCTTCTCCACGGCTACCCGTCCCATGTACATCAAGATCGGGCGTGGATACTGCAGCAGCTCGCGCACGTAGGGCTGAAACACGGTGGTATCCACGCCTCGCGACCACACCACCAGATTGTCGAACTGACGGTCCGTCAGTCGATTCGCCTGGCTCGGTGTCGGCACCATGGTTCGTACGGCCGCCCCGTGAAACCGGCGTACGTACGCGTAGGACCAGGTCAGGGGAACGGGCGCCCGCGCCCGAATGTACTCCGGAAACTGGGTGTGAAACGATGTGGTAAACGAACGCCCCGCCTTGACGCACCAACGCCTGGCTGCATGTCCGATGGGGCCTTCCGTAGCGATGTGCACGGCGTTCGGAGCCCAGGATTCGAGCGCGCGGGCCACGCCTCGCCCAGGGAGAACCGCAAGCCGAATCGAAGGATAGGTGGGACAGGGCACGGTCAGGAACATCTCAGGGCTGATGACGTTGACGGTGTGCCCAAAGCCCCGCAGCATCTCCGCCGTCTTGCCCAGCGTGCGAACCACGCCGTTGAGTTGCGGCGTCCAAGCATCCGTCGCGATAGCGATGTTGATTGGACCGGCCACGGGCTTGGTGACGGAACCCGTAGCGTCAATCCGCACTGTCATGCCGCCGCTTTTGCCAGCGCCGGATAGAATTTTTGGGTAGTCACCTCATCCGTCCAGTGCAGTATTTCGAGCGTGCCATCGTGGTGCTCGACCAGCGCGGTGCAGCTCTCCACCCAGTCCCCGCAATTGCAGTAAAGGACGTCTTCGATGGTGGTTATCTCAGCGCGATGGATGTGACCACACACCACCCCGTCGAGCCCGCGTCTACGCGTTTCGAATGCCACAGCCTGCTCGAAGTTACTGATGTAATTGACCGCGTTCTTCACGTGCGACTTCAAGAATGCCGCCAACGACCAGTAGGGAAAACCACATCGCCGTCGCACGGAATTCACCAGCCGATTCAGAACCAGTAACCAGTCGTACGCTTGCGAACCGAGTACGGCGAGAATCGGGGCACAACGAACAACGCTGTCAAACTGGTCACCATGTACGACGAGGAACTTTCGTCCGTCGACATTCTCGTGCACGTCTTCGTTGGCAACCCGCACGTTGCCGAACGCCACTCCGTCATAGTCACGGACCTTCTCGTCGTGGTTGCCTGGAACGAACACGACATCGGTTCCGTGCTTCGCCTTGCCGAGCACGGTGCGTATGACGTTGTTGTGCTCCTGGGGCCAGAATGCCCGACGTCGCAGCGACCAAAAGTCGATGATGTCACCCACCAGGTAGAGTTTCTTGCACTCGGAATTGCGCAGGAAGTCGAGTAGGAAGTTGGCGCTGCAGCCACGAAAGCCGAGGTGTACGTCAGAAATCCAAACCGTTCTGTAACTGTGCGGTCTAAGTGGCTCTACGTTTTCCATCCTGACATCTACATGATTCGGGTTTTCACAAATCTACGGCGCGATTGTTTCACCAATGCTTAAAGTAGAAGTCAATACCGTGACACGGGCCCAGTTGCTATTCGTTCTACTGTACTTCACGGCGCTTCGAGTGCTGTATCCCGCCAGAAGCCCCGAGCTCGGTCCCGATTGAGGAATGACGTCGGCCTCGTGCCTGGCTCCAAAGGGCACTCAGAATCTCCGATGCCATTTGCCGTCCTATGGCCTTGTTGGTCAGTCCAGCAGGTGTTGTCCACCAGCCATCGGCGGCCATACGTCGTCCGGCCCGAACAAAGCGCGAGACGGCATCGTCGAGTACGGCATCCGTGCAATTATGTGTAAAGATGAGCCGGCCGGTTCCAACCCAGCTGAGGTTGACACCCGCATCACGCAGATAGAACTGATACATCCAGTTGTAGCGACTCGGTGTGTCATAGAGCACCGAGAAGACTGAGCTCATATTGGCGACTCGTACCGGCACCCCGGCTGACTGCAGTCGCTGGTTAAACGTATCCGCTCGCTCAATCCAGGTGCGGTCCAGTGCCGCATAGTCCGGGCGTATGGACGCATCGTCCATCGCACTCAAGAATGCGTGCATGGCGAGCATGACCTGCGGGTGAGTATTGAAAGTACCGCGGGCGAAGCACACTCGTCCTGGAAAATCCGGCTCGAATCGGCGCATCAACGCCGAGCGGCCGCACAACACGCCTACAGGCAATCCGCCACCCAACGTCTTACCGTAGGTGACGAGGTCGGCATCGAGACTGAAGTACTCCTGAGCCCCGCCCCACGCCAGCCGGAACCCGGTGAAAATGTCATCGACAATGAAGATGATTCCGCGTTCGCGGCATACTCTAGCAACACCGTTTAGCCACTTTCCGTATGCTTCCCTATCGAAGCGTACCGTGCGAGAGCTATTGATGAGCGTCGCATCGCTTGGCGGGGCGCCGTTCGGATGCATGCCTTGTATCGGATTGACCAGTACACACGCGATATCATTGCGGGTCTTGAGCACGCGCAAGGTGGCCTCATGCATTTCCCGCAAGGTATAGACGTCGTCCGTACGTCTCGGGTTGCCCGGGCCGGGTTGCACGCCGTCCCACCAGCCGTGATAAGCCCCGCAAAACCGGACCACATAGCGCTTGCCGGTGTGGTAGCGGGCGAGCGCCACCGCCTGCATCACCGCCTCTGTGCCGGACATGTGGAAGGACACTTCATCCTTGCCGGAGATCTCGCGAAGGCGCTGAACGTTCTCCGCGACCACTGGATGATAAGGGCCCAGCACGGGTCCGATATGCTCCGCCTCATCGGCGGCCCTTCGCAGGCACGACTTGTAGAAGTCGTACCCCATTAAGTTGACACCGTAGGCGCCGGACAGATCCAGAAACTGATTGCCGTCCACGTCGTAGAGGTAGGGACCGTCGGTGCGCGACACGACCGCCGGGATCGTCAACTCGCGGCGCGCCTTGGCCCGAAACGGAAACGGCACCCGGTAGTTGCTGGTGAAGTTGAGGTCGGACAGCGCGTCGCCGATCGGGTCCTGGGTGCGAACGGTAGCTGGCGACTTCGACCGGAGTTGCTGGGCGAGTTGAGCGAATGCTAGGCGACGCAGTCTGGTCACCTCTTCCGGGGCGCCGTCGGCGGCGAAGAACTCATCTCCTTCGAACTCATAATAGGGGATGAGTCCGGTGACTCGCCTGGCCATCTTTGCGTGGCCCGTCAGCGAAGGATGCTTGGCGTGGCTCAACCTCAGCCGATGATAAACACGACGCGCGCAAGCCGCGGCCAGGAGCGCCGCTCCCGCGGCGACGGTCAGTTCCATTGAATTCTCGAGCATGCTGGGGGCAACGTCGCTTCTATGGCCAGAGGGTCTATCGGGTCAGTGCCCGATGCATGTCCTTTAACACCACCAGCGGCGCAGAGTGATATAGCTTCACGTCGTGGAAAGGATCGGTCAGGATCTTCGTGCACCAAACGAGGCCGGTCTGCACATTCATAGTGTAGAAGAGCTGCACCGTCCTCCCGATCAGCGCCGCTACACCTAGCGCGATCCAGGCGACGGCGACGTTGCGGGCGAATTCGTCCGCCGTGGAATGCGGTGTAAAGAATCCGAAGAGTGACGGTTCGATGTAGAGCAACGCCGGAATAAAGGCCCAGATCGCGTGGAGAATGGCCTTGCGGCGCAGGTTGAAACCCACCTTGATGGCTTCTTTATGTGCGTGCGTGGCATTGTTGACTTCATCGTACCCTTTGGGCTCGAAGAAGAAGTGTCCGCTCTGGCGGCTCATCATTGCCACGACCCACCCCAGTATCGCTGCCTTGACGGGGTCGATGAAGATAAAGACATACGCGGCGAGAAACGAGATTGCGCTCAGGAAGTGAAGGCTTTGGTTAATCCGGCTGTGGTGATAGTAACGGTGGTCGTCCCAACGTTGCAGTTCGAGCTCTTCACGAAAAGTCATGTAGCCGACAGCCTTTGGCTCAAGAGTATTCCCGTGAACATTAACGTGGTGATGTGACGCCAATGTTTCCGTGGCGTTTCATTTTCGCGACAAACACGCGACAGTTCGATGAATCGTCACACGGCTTTCAGAAGTGGTTGCCCGACACGGATGGGGCTGTCGTATTGCACGCCTCGAACGATTTCGTAGCCTCGGCTCGCGAAGACCAAGAATGTTGAACCGTGTTCGAAATAGCCCATCTCGTCACCGCGTCGGTAGTCGGCTTCGCACGTGAGCTCGTTGGCGCCGCGATAGCCCAGATTGAGCGGATAGCCCAGGCAATGGAAACGCATGCTGGCAACCAGAATCGCTGCGACAGGAACGATGGCCAGATGCCGGTCAGTGTCGTCTTGATGTAACTCGACGAACGCGCGCTCATTCTTGCAAAACAGCTTCTCGACGCGCTTTAGGGCGATGGGATTGACATTCCAGGTGTCACCGGAGAAGTAGACCACCCGGCGCACAGCGCAGTCGACGGGCGCATGAAACCGGTGGTACATGCTCGACTTGAGACGCAGTGTTACGAACACACCATCGCGAAAGCGTTCCACGGCGTCCTCGTCGGGCAGCAGTTCCTCGAGGTCATACGGAAACCCCTTGGCCTGGAAGACCTGTGTCCCTCTGATCTCTCCATACGCTCCGACAATCGCGTCGCACGGGCTGACCACGATACCAGCGCGCTGGTCGATCGTTCTGGCGCCGGCGCGCAACTCTCGAACGAAGCAGTCGTGAAGGCTCACGAACCGTTGCTTCTTGGCTTCGGATAGGTCGAGGTCGTTTGCGAAGAGCCGCCACACCTGGATCGAGACTGCGACTAGCCAACGGTTCTCGAGCTTGCTGAACCAGCCCATGAACCTCGTCAGCGCCCTTCGGGGGACGCGATTGGTGAGGAGGAAGTTGAGACGTTCGTGGCTGCTGAGGCGCGCGATGACGGCCTGTGGGGTCATGGTCTAGCGTGGTCCGTTGTCAGTTTGCGACTGGGAAGGAACGCGCACAGCACGGCGGATGCCACGATGAACACAGCGGATACCCACAAACACCCGGCGAGTCCGCTGGCCGTGTAGACAGCGCCGGATAGCACCGTGCCGATCAGCCGTCCGCCGGCGTTCGCCATGTAGTAGAACCCGACGTTCATGGCAACCTTATCGCCGTCAGCATAGGCAAGGATTAGGTAGGAGTGCACCGCGGAGTTGATCGCGAATATGGCACCGAATGCGAGCAGCCCGACCACCACCACGGCGGCGGCCGGCAACGCATAGTGCATGGCGATCGCCATGGCCGCTGGAATCAATGACAGCGTGATCGCCCACTTCAAAGCCGTCGCGCCGTGGGGGACCCAATCGGCGGAACCAGGTCTCAACAAATGTGGGGCGGTGGCTTGGATGACGCCGTAGCCGATGATCCAGAGCGCCATGAAGGTGCCCACCTCGATGAAGCTCCAACCGAGCGTCGAGTAGGCGAAGACGGGCAGCGCGACCACGAACCAGACATCGCGAGAGCCAAACAGGAAGAACCGGGCGGCGGAGAGCCAGTTGATAGGTGCCCGGTTGGAAAAGACCTGGGTGAACTTGGGTTTCGACTTCGCTTTGCCGAGCTTTCGGGGCAAGGCAACGAACGCGGCCAATCCGACCAGGGCCAGTGCGCCTGCCAATATGCCCAGAGTCCCGCGGAAACCGATCAATTCCAAGCCCGCCGCGCCGACGAAGAATCCCGCCCCCTTGAGGGCGTTCTTCGAACCCGTGAGGCCACTCACCCAACGAAACAAGGTGCTGTCGGGCCTATCGGCGGCGATCGTCTTGACGCTCGACTTGGCCGACATCTTGTTGAGGTCCTTCGCGACGCCCGAAAGTGCCTGCGCGGCCATTACATAAGCGACGGTGAGCCAGCCGTCAGGCACCGTCAGCATGAGCAGCGCAAACACCTGAAGCGCCATGCCGGCGAGCATCGTCGTATTCAGACCCAACCTGGCGGCGAGCCATCCGCCCACCGCATTGGTCGCCACACCGAACGCCTCGTAGAGCAGAAACAGCATGGCGACTTCGAACGGCGTGTAGCCGAGCGTGTGAAAGTAAAGCACCACCAACATGCGGATGGCGCCGTCGGTGAGGGTAAAGCCCCAATAGGCGCCGGTGACGACCATGTAGTGGCGTAGCGCGGAAGCCATCAGAACGACTCGGCGACGAGCCCGACGATATCCACCATGCGGTTCGCGTAACCCCATTCGTTGTCATACCAGGCGAGCACCTTGACCTGCGTCTTGTCCACCACCATGGTGCTTCCGCAGTCGACGATGGATGAGCGCGGGTCTCCACGGAAGTCGACGGACACCAGGGGTCTGTCCTCGGCGCCGAGGATCCCGGCCAGCGGCCCATCGGCCGCCGCGTGAAAGAGCGAGTTGACCTCTTCGACGGTGGTCTTGCGTGCGGCTTCGAATACAAAGTCCGTAAGCGAGGCATTCAGTAGCGGCACGCGAACGGCCAACCCGTTCAGCTTTCCCGTAAGTTCGGGAAAGATAGCCGTGATGGCGTTGGCAGAGCCCGTTGTGGTCGGGATCAGGGACTCACCAGCCGCCCGCGCACGCCGGAGATCCTTGTGGGCTTTGTCCACCAACGATTGAGTGTTGGTGACATCGTGAATGGTGGTCATCGTGCCGTGAACGATACCGACGTGTTCATGCATCACCTTCACCACCGGCGCGAGGCAGTTGGTGGTGCATGACGCAGCGGTCACGATTCGGTGGCACGAAGGGTCATAACCATCGTGATTCACGCCGTACACGATGTTGACCGCCGGCGCGGGTGCCGGCGCCGACACGACCACGGTCCTCACTCCATGTTCGAAGTAAGGCGCCAGGTCCTGCTCTCGTTTGAACTGGCCACTGCATTCGAGGACGACATCGACACCCTGCCAGTCGGTTACGCCCGGCTTCGTCCCATTGAGAACACCAATGCATCGCCCTTCGATGACGATGGTGTCGTCCGTCGCCGTAATCTCCTTGGGCCATCGCCCTTGGAGCGAGTCGAATTCGAGCAAATGCGCATGGCAGCGGGCGTCGCCGGCGACGTCGTTGATCTTCACGAACTCGAATCGGTCGTCCGACCATCCCGCGCGCAACCCAAGCCGACCTATGCGACCAAAACCGTTGATGCCTATTCGAATGGGCAAGTGCGTTCTCCGATCCTCGTTCAGGGCCCGGCGCGTTCACCTACGCTCGGGCCGCCTCGCTTCCTTGGCAGGTCAAGCCACTGCGCTGAGCAGCATGCTTTCGATGCGGGGGATGTAGTGTTCGAGCGGCGGCACGTCACGCCCTGGGACATTAGCGCCGTCATCATACCGTCGCAACGAGATGGCTGACGCGAAGTAGCGTTCAGCTTCGAAGGCGCGAACCCGGTCCTGGCGCAAGGGGCCTCCTTGGCAAACCAACTCTGTCATCGATGCCGATGACAGCGTCTCCAGATAGCCGGGGTGAACGGCGCACAGATAGCGCTTGGCCGTGACGTGAAGACGAACAGGCTCCGATACATCCGGACCGAATAAAGTTGCCAGCCAGCGTGCGCCAACCGCTTCGTGATTGTCGTCACTGAACAGTCCGGCGAGATCATCGACCGGATTGGCGATGATTCGGCCGACGTCATGAAAGAGTGCCGCCACCACCAGCGAATGGGGAGCACTATCCTCGGCCGCAAGCGCAGCCGCCTGCAGGGCGTGGTCACACTCGGTCAAGACGGCATCAGTCCAGCGGCGGCCTCCGCGCCGCAAAAACAATTCCGTGATCTGTTCGACAACTGACACTCAATACACCTCGAGTTTTGACAATACACATCCGTCGTGGCGGATGGTGCCAAGCGAACATGTCATGCTGATGACATGAGCGGTGACAGCGCTCGTCGTCACCGAACGGTCACGGCCTTGTCATCCACCGCGTGTGGATATGCTCGAAGTC
>JACLAC010008599.1_pt1 | contig 20476 bp, 10 predicted proteins | sample 8027881 | NCBI WGS metagenome assembly JACLAC01 (sample SAMN15725517, study PRJNA655200) | protist metagenome | isolation source: fluorescence activated cell sorting (FACS) single amplified genomes of... | place: Spain: Blaines Bay Microbial Observatory, Mediterranean Sea | collected 2016-01-19 | reverse complement strand
CGCTGATCAACGTATTGAAAATCTCGGAAATGGGGCGGGGGTTCATGTCGGTAAGTTTGGCAATGAAGGCTCGGGTGGCCAAAGTTATCTTGTCTTTCCTTGGAAGGCCGGGGTGACCTATCGTTTTCTCACTGAAGTCGAGCCAGACGGCAACGGAAGCACGGTGTACACCTCGTGGTTTGGTGAGAAGGACGCAGATGCATGGCGGTTGATTGCAAGTTTTCGTAGGCCACAAACGAACACACACTTGAGTGGATTCCATTCTTTCCTCGAAAGCTTTTCGCCTAATCTTGGCTACATCGGTCGAGGGGCGATGTATGGCAACACGTGGGTCGCAGATACAGAAGGTAACTGGCATGAATGTACCAAGGCGCGTTTCTCAGTAGATGCGACAGGTGGACAAAAACATCGGTTGGATTTCAATGGAGGCGCGAAAGGGGATTCGTTTTTCATGAGGAACTGCGGGTTCTTTGATGAAACAGGAAAACCCGGCACCTGGTTTGAACGAGAATCCACCGATAATCGGCAACCCAATGTTGTTGTTGAAAAGTTACCGCGGGGTTGAACAGATTTCATCACGGGTTAGCTGCATTGCCGTTGCAATACCCCACGATGCGCGGATTGTTCCGGCCGGATGCTGCTGTGTGATTTGGCATCTGGAGGATCGGAGATCGAGAAGGTTGTGAGTGGTCATACGCTTGATCCGTCCGCTGATCAGCAGGATTACCGGCTCGTTGTGGATGGACCCCCAAAGCCCTGATCGTGCAAGCGTGACTCACAATGGCAACGGATCACTTGACGAATAGGTCACAATGTAAAATGAAGGACCTTGGTGACCACCTGAGCCTTCTGTTTTACTTTTTCAAGCTGTATCGAGTCACCCAAATGTGACTTGGTGTTACACGCAGGGATGGCTTTCGTCCGCTGCAGCATTCCGCTGGGCGATGATTGCGGTACGTGTCAGTTTTGCTGGCAGATGGCGCATACGTAGGTTCTGAGTACTTACCTGGCAGTCTGAATCCTCAAGAACTTTGCAGATCTTTGCATGCGTTAGGTTGTGGTAATCGTAGCGATGAGAAACAAGTCGTCCCGTCAAGCTTTGGCTCATTTCCAAGTTCAATAAAACGCCTCTAGGCGCCAACAGAGCCGCAAGTTGCTTCAGGCTGGTTTCTGTGTCTTGTGCGTATCCCACGACTGCACCTACGCAAATGAGTCCAAAAATGCCATCTTCCAACGTAGTGGTCGGTGCAAATTCATTGCCGTATTCCTCAGCGATTGAATCTCCATGATTTACGGAGACTAACTCACCTGAGTGGAGGTATTGTTTGGTTGCCACGTCAGTCATCAAGTTGATTTTCTGTGGCGTTGAAATATCGGCGGTAGCTACTTCAAGCCGTTCTGATGCCAAGTGGCGTTTTGCTGCTTTGGCAAGTGTTGCCCGCAGGAAATTCGGTTGCAGGTCAGTTGATAAAAGCGTGGAACCGGGGATGCGATTTAGAAAGTGGAGCCCTAACAATCCAGTCCCGCAACCAGCATCGAGTATGCGACTGCCTGCCGGAATCTCGATTTCAAGGTCCCGCAGGAAACGATCAATTCCGCCCTCAAAGCCCATGGATTTCAGGCAGAAATCGTAAGCCTGACTGCTCTTATAGAGTCTTGGACTAACCATCGTTTGTGTGGGCGTTCCTGAGGCGGGATGATGAGCTGGCGATCCACCAACGGCATTGTCGTCAGTATTTGAATGGATGCAGCGTGTTGCGGCAATCAGGATCAATGGATTTAGTCAGAATCGCATGTCGGTTGGCGTTTTGTAACACCTTTGTGCTCAAAACCTGTCGCGGTTTACCCGGCGAAATGACGTTCTGGATTTTCTCTTGTAGCGCTCTGCTGATCAGGTGATCGATGCTGGTGTATGAACCTGTGTTTGAGAGGAAGCAAGGAACTGGTTGTGTGCAGCAAAATCAACGATTCTTTTCCTTGCTGGGTGCGTCGTCTGTGAGACGCTCCATGGACTCTAGCAATTGCTCTGCCTCGGTGAATTTTTGCTGCTGTAAAGAACGGTGGATCAACTGCATCGTCCTTTGGATTTCATGAAGTTTTTGTTGAAGTGATTCGGCCTTTCGCACAGATTTCTCAAAGCGTTGCACGATCGCTTGTTGACGGCCATTGTCGTTCAAACCTTGCCTGGGAATAGGACGATCCCCGGAATTCATGAGCTGCTGTTTGGCACTTTGGTATCGTTTGTGAATGAATTGTTTCATCGACGCAACGATGTCTTCATAGTTCTCATCATTGTTTACGGTTATACGTCGCGTCGGAAAGGGATCGTTCTTCAATTCGTCTTGTACGAGCGCGAATTTTGAATCGAGGATGTTGCACAAGTGCTGCGGGTTGAAATGGGTTTCCAGTATTTCCAATGCGATTGCTCGGTACCGTGCGAGCAGTCGCGGATTCTGGACAATACGTTCGAGCAGGGGGTTCTTTGTTCCCTGCGGGATCGGCCAAGCGGCATTCCAATCCTCAAGCACATAGAGTTTTCCAAAGGCTATTTCGCAAAATCCAACATCGAGGTCCCATGGTAGATAATGCCATTTTTTTGCGGTGGGGTCATGGTACAGATAATAGTTGTGTGGACCCCAGCCAGTTAGTTGATCGAAGGCCCCTGATAGAAGCATGACAGCAGTCGTCTCCAGGAAGTTGTCAGGCTCAAAAACATTCGACAGCATCTGCTCGAATTTTTCGTCTGGCACCTGATTGATAGTTTTTATGAGTGACAGTAGTTGAAGGACTTCCTTCTCTGACTCTGCTTGCTTGTTCTTGGGTTCAAATGCTTTACTGTAGCTTTGGGAATTGTCACCCACATACCGTAAGTCTCCCCCGGGACCACCGAGGTCATTTTTCCATAGACCACCTGGCTTGCCCGGGAAGTGGCGACTGATGAACGAATCGTCAATGCGCTCGACATTCACATAAACACCAGCGAATTTCTCGTTGATATACAGTTTTGCGAAATTGCAGCGATGGGTGCTATGCCCCAGTTTCCTCAGTATGTCAGTGATGATTGGCTCACTGAAAAGACTGCCGAATTGAATTCCGTTGTCCAGCGATATTCGCTCCATTCCGAGGAACCGTTGCTGGTTTTTGTATTTGCTCAGTTTGATCAGGTAGCTGCGTTTGTGCTTCTGATTGGGATTGGCAGAACTATTGCCTTTGAATCGTACTCCGACTTGCTCCACGGTTTGATCATTCCATTTCAGTTGAGCAGGAACATAGATGCACTCAGGCAGGGCTGCCTTCATCTTTTGTTGATCCATCTCAGAAATTTGTAGATGAATGGTTTGTACTTGATTGGGAGCGTAAAACGTTTCCTGCTTTTGTTCATCAGCGTCATGAGCATGGACGCTACTCAAAACACGATCTTCACTTGGCGGCAGCGAATCAGATGGATCAGGGGTTTGCGCGAACATGTTTGAGCCTGCTGGATGCATCAGCAGCACTGTGAGTGCGATCAGAAATTTGAATGACATGTTCATTTTCGTAAGTAAAGCCAAGTGTGATACCCAAATATTCTAGAACATTCTCCCGAGAAAGAGCGAGGTGTTGCCTCCGGAAACTACGTGTTTTTGGGGTGGATTTGCACACACGCGTGGCGATGGGATGCCGGGGAGATGAGGTTTCTTGGCATTGAGTCTGCTGGAGTGCTGCAGGCTTGCTGAGAAGTGCAGTGAATGAGCTGTTTTTATCAATCCATGTGTCTTGAGTTCTTTCAGCAGGCACGTCACGCGATTCGGAAACCAAGATTGCAACAGATGGTTTTTGCGATAGTCAATGTTCTATCGGTGGTACGGTCCTCAGACTCGATGCGGCGGCACCACTTAATTTAAGCTATTCACTCAGGATCGCATCAGTTGTCAAAGTGTCCTCCTGTCCGTTTCACGCGGCAGTTCCGTCATTTGTACATCCGTGGGGTTGTTTGGAATGAGTCTGTCACGATCTTGGGCGAACTGTCTTGACGCAGCATAGAAGTTGTCGCGGAGTGAGAGTGAGGTTGTTTGGACACTGTGTGTTCACAATGTGAGCTTCGGTTGTTGATCGTTTTGCTGCTTTCCGCGATTGAAGATGTACAGTCGTGAGATGAGCCTCAACGGAGTGGGGGATCCCACATCGTCATAAGAGCTGACGTTGTGATGGGTTGCTAGATGGACAGTTGCTTTTGGCTTGGCCGTCGCTACTACCTAAAAACACAATCATCGTAAAAGTGAACTGGTGATTTTTTTGTGGGCAGTTGTTTGTGGGGAAACGTTTTCACCAGAGTAAAGTAATTCAGTTCACACATGGCCTTATTCGTTATTCGTCCCGCCGGTGGGCTCCGTTGGGGTATCTGAGTTTGCGGGGCATAAGGTTATTTCTCGCAGGTCCATGAGCCAGTCGGTAATCTCATCTTCTGCTCCGAACCGAATCGAGTCTGCTCCCTTCGTTAGTGCAAGTGTTCCAAGGTTGAATTTTTCATATTTGTCCCAACTGCCGGTGCTAGCGACAGTTGCTCGTAATGTTTGGTTGGAGTAATTCAAACGGCAAGTGTTCGCTGCGGCAACATCGGGGCAAGCGTAATCCACAATGACTTGATAATCACCACTTGCGGGGACCTCGATGTGCCATGTCACATATTCATCGCTTTGATTCCAGAAACCGATGTTCCCGTAAGCTGGTTCAAAGCGGAACTGTTCGCCGTGCATTTGGCATGCTGCTGCCTTCAAATGCAGTGTGCCGTCTTTATTTGCCTTGACGGTTACCGGCAAATTTCCAGGTTGCGGCGTGTATGAACCGACCTCTGGGAATTGCGATCCACCATTGAGAAATGCGAACAGATGATTCATTTGCTCCGGTGTGATGTTTCTTTCCATGCCTTCTGGCATTAAAGACTGCCCTGTTGTTTGTAGCCTTTCAATATCGCTGCGAAGAATTGTTTTCGTTTTCCCATCGGCAAGCAGGACCTCGATCGCAGTGCTAGTTTCTCCCGCAATGATCCCTGTATGCACGACACCGTCAAATGTAAGCACGCTGTGGTTGAGGTACTTGTCCTCAACCGCTGCGTTCGGGTCGAGAATTGCTGTCACTAACGAATTGGCTGACCGGTCCTTTAGAGTGGTCAAGTCAGGCCCAACCTTATTACCAATACCGTTGAAATGGTGGCAGGTACCACAATGCTGTGTGAACATTTGTTTCCCAAGTTCCAAGTCGCCGTTGGGGGATATCGATGATTTGTATTTCTTGATGAGTTGCGTGCGTTCTTCTGATGTCTGAGATGAGTTGAATATTTTTTTTGCCTCAGCTTGTAGTTCCTTGTCAACATGGCTGGTAAGCCTTTGCTGATGCAGCAAGCTGATCGAGTTGAGGGGGATTTCCTTCGTGCTTATTGCCGAGAGCAGATCATGCGCTGTTGATTCGCGGGACAAGAAGCTTTCGACTGCGGCGGCACGAACCCCCGGGCTCATGCCAGTGAATTGCTTTAGTATCTTCTGAGGGTTTGTCGGGGTGAGAACTCTTGTGGTTGCTGTCTGTATTTCGATTGGTTCGTTACTGGATAAAAGTTCGAGTAATGTTTCGGCATGCTTGGCCTTGCGTCCTGATAATTCGATTGCCGCAAGCCGGATGCTGAGCGCCATTTTATCGTCGTTTGCTGTGATCAACGCCCGTGCCAACGCCTTGTCGATTCTCGCCACTGTCTGCTGTGGCAGTTCGTTGCTTTGGCGGTCCATTACAGTCAATGTCGACGTAAGTGAACGCATGCTGGCGACGGATGCAGGCGCGGATTCCAGCTGTTTTAAAAGCTCGCTGACGAGCCGGGTGAGAAATTGCACATTGTTCATTCGTGATGCCATTTCGAGGATGGTTGGTCGAAATGACTTCGCGATAACAGGCCTTTTTGAAATCGCAGCATAGAAGCCAGCCAGATTTTCGCGGTGCAGTGAACTTACAATCGCGGCCTTCAGGTAGGGGGTGTTTTGCGTCTGCATGGCTAATGCAGCGAGCCCCGGAACACCTTCGTTTCCGGTTGCCGCCCCGAGCGAGTAGGCGAGTTGCATGAGCACCATCGGATCTTCATCGCTGGTGATGTGTTCAAGCTGTTGCAAAAGTTCCTGTTCAAGAGATTCTGTGGATGAGATGTGGGTTTCGCTAAGTCGGATTGCATGGCGGCGAACCGTGGCGGAAGTATCACGAAGTGCAGTTGCTAACAATTCTGGTGTTGGCAGAGTGATGCCAGCCAGCGTGCACAGAGCATGCAATCTCCCCATCTCTGATTTCCCATGTGCTGTCATCTGCTTCAGCTTTTCAGTGACTGCAAAGTCGCGTCTTGCTACTAGTTCTTGCTGAGCGAGGTCACGGACTCGCCCGTTACGAGAGTCCAGCAGATCGGCGACGCTGGTTGAGTCCAGTGTGTTCAGCTTGGCGATAGGACGTGGTGGGGTGTCAGTGGGTAGCACGCGATAGATTCGTCCGCGATCGTACCCCGCACGCAAGAAAAGTTCTTTCTCCCGTTCGTCGTCTATCCATTCCGGATGCTCAATGACCAGGCGGTACATGTCGACGATCCACAATGCTCCATCGGGGCCTGTCGTGACAGTGGTTGGTCGAAACCAACTGTCGGTCGAGGCCAGGAACTCGTGGTCGGGACTTTCTATGGGACGAGTGCTCTTGAAAGAAACGCCGTCCGAGATCAGTTTTCGCCGGTGAATAAGATTGTGCACGGGGGCACAAGTGAAGGTGTCACCGAGGTAATCGTCGCCCAGTAGGGTGTCTCGGTACATCATCGTGCTGCAGGCAGAAGTGAATTTATGACCAGTTCCCGCAGCGGGTGGTCGATATCCTGACCAATGGCTGAGAACACGCGAGATTGGATACAGTCGTGTGTTGTCAACCCGTGCAATGTCACGACGTGGTGCGGGTGCTGCGACAAAAGGATTGCGACGCATGTAATGATCTGCCAGCACGAAGTGCCGAACCGGCAGCGGATTGCTGCAGCCAAACCAATTGCCATGATCATCGCGGTGGCGTCCAAACTGGGTGCGGCCTGTTTGCAAATCGATTTCGCCAAGATCAGGAAGTATTCTCAGGTCCTGCCCACCTAAATTGACACGTTTGCCAGTTTTTAGAGATTCGACATTGCCACCGCTGTCACCATTGGCAAGATAAACCCAGTTGTCCAGTCCACGTTCAAAGCCATTGACTCGGTGTTGCTGATTGCCTTCGCCAAAGCCGCGGTACAGGTCTTCGATAATTTCAGCTCTGCCATCGTCATCGCGATCAGCAGCAAAGAAAATGCTGGGCGCGGCACTGACGATGACGCCATCCCGCCAAGCCATGACTCCCGTGGGATAGGGAACGTTGTCCAGAAACAAGGTGGACGAATCGTACTTGCCGTCTTCGTTTGTATCTTCCAGATAACGTACTCTTCCACCTGGTTTGCCATGGTCGTCCATGCCAAGTGGATAGTCCGCCATTTCGACGACCCACAGTTTGCCATCAGAGCCCCAGTCGATCGCCACCGGGTCCATTACAAGCGGTTCGGCAGCCACTAATTCAACCTTGAGTCCTGACTGCACTTTGATCGATCCAAGTGAGCGTTCGGGAGTTCTTGGTAACGGTTCGGTTTTTCCGAGCAACTGAGCAAAAGATCGACGATCCACTCCATCTGGCAGGCGATTCGTGTTCTCGTTCTGAACCCACATGTGCTGCCGGGCAAACCAGACCCCATTGTTGGTGCCATTGCGAACGATCAAGGGGATGTTGTCCTCGTGCTCGACGATGCGCGAGTAAAGTCCGGTCTCTGTGTCAAACAACTGAATGCCCGAAAGCCTTCCGTTGCTGAAGATGACGTCATCATTTCCATCCTCGTCCAAGTCGACAAAACGTAAGCCATTGTCCTGGCCAGCAGCATTCACCAGAGGCGCCGGAAACGAGCCCGCCTTGACCCATTCACCCTGCTCATCGATTCGCATGATCATCTGCAGTTTCTCATTGGCAATGATGATTTCTGTTGTGCCATCATCATCAATGTCACGCAGGCGGACACCCTGGTCGATACCACCAATTACGGTTGCAATGTTCAGTAAAGAACTGGGGAGTGCCTTGCGTTTGAGTTTGCCATCAGAAAACTCATAGGTGGCTTTGTCTTGGTCGTTGTTGACGAGGATCGAAAAGGTAGAGTCTGGTGTGATCCTTCCTATTTGTGCTCCGTGGTTTATACGTCGCTGATCTTCAGCAGATGTGAAAGTCACTTGATGTTTGGTCGATCGCCATTGTTGGTGTGCTGGTTGCCAAACACGCATGGTTTTTTTGTTCTCGTTGCCGATCAGGACGTCAAGGAATCCATCGTTATTCAGATCTGCGATGCGTACTCCATTGTCTTCACCGGTTTCTGGTGAGCGGAGCGGTTGGTCGACGAGCAGGTTTTGGTTAAGCCGATCCATGCAGTCCTTGAAATTGAGGAACTTGACCCGCTTGCCGTACGTTTTGTGAGCGTAGTCAATCAATTCAATGATCTGATCGTTTCTGATCCACCCGTGAGGGTGGAACACCAGATTGAACATGCCCTTTTTGATCACAGTCGCATCGAGTGCTGATTTCATGTCGGCGACAGTGATCGGATTGTTGGGTTGGTGTAGATTTTGGGCCTCCCAGTCACTGGGAACCATGCAGGGAAATTGCCAGCACAATTTTCCGATCACATAGGGATAGGGATAGTTTTCAATTGTGTTGACAAACGAGGGAAACGGGATGTACTTCTTCATCTTGGGACTGCCATCGCTGTCGGTGACAAGGTGTTTTGGCAGGTCCGGATCTCGACTGTTGAACACATTGAAGACGCTGCTGTCTGCCTGCAGATAATTTCCCCGAGGTGTACGTCGATTGAATATCTCGCTCCATAAACGCGGGCTTGGCGTATTGCGTGAATCACAGCAGGGGGTTCGAAAAGCGACAGGCTGATTCCCGTGAATCGAAGCCATCAGGTCCACGCAGCGATCGTAAGTCGATTTGGCGGTGCTGAATTGATCCCCCTGCAAACAGGGGCAGGGATGGTCCACTGTGTGGACCTCGATGGATACACCTTCTTTGATCCAGCTTTGCAGTTGCGGGTCGTCAGGGTTCACGGTGCACGTCATGATGCTGACCGGGGCGCGACCCTGGATGGCTTTGAGTCGTTCGAGAATAGGCCGCAGATAAGCTTCATACAGTGCCGGATCACGCATGTCATCGATAGCCAACGTGACGACTGCATCGACCTCGCTTTCTCCCACCCACTGCGGAGTTGTCAACTTTGGAAAGGTAGTGCCTGGGTAATAGGGTTCGGAATACTCGGAAAGGTAGCCATGCGGATTTTCAGCGTGAACCGACTGGAAATCCGGACAGGATAGGCCAAGCCAGGTTGCCAAGATCAGAGTGTTGATCAGTTGCTTTGGGCTAATTGTCATCCGATTCCTCAGAATGCTTGCTGCTTGGAAAACGCAGTCGCTTGTTCGGTGCGTTGCAAATGCCCGCGTTCCTCAAGGCAAGATGGCTCGTGGACGGTCAGTGCAGTTTATATCAGATGAAATTGTACAGAATGTAGTAAGTCAAATTTTGGCCAGCTACCTGGCGCTGTTATACTGAAGTCCTTCAAAGCGAACGCCAAGATCGCTTCCCGCCTCCATCCTGAATCATGTGTTGCAACTCATGAAAACCCGCCTCTCCTGTATTTTTGCTGTCTGGATAGTGCTGCTGATCGGTTTTGTTGTGGCCATTACCACGCGGGCTTGTGCAGAGGAGGGTTCGGATTTTCAAGGGCAAATTACGTCAGCAAATCCTGTTGCGCACTGGTCATTCACAGAGTCAGTTGCATTGGCTGACGGTACGAGCTTGGCTCCGGGGCCAAGGGGGCCTTTGCACCCTGGGTTTTCAGTCGGAAATACAGGGATTGCTTTGAAGGGCGGTGCTCATCTTGTGATTCCAGATGAGGGCATGGAGTCGCGATTTGATTTTGATCAGGGAGATTCATTCTCGGTAGAAGCCATGGTCAATCCGGCTGACTTGAAGGGGTATTCAGCGATATTGACGAAAGGAAGGACTTCCAACGTCGGGTTTCCGAGCGATAACCAGAACTGGGCTTTCCGGCTGACATCAGTACGCGGCCAAGCTGGAGTGAATTTCCTGTTTCGCAGTCGAGCAGGTGAGCGTGGGCCTGGTGATTGGCATCGCTGGACCAGTAAAGTTGGATTTGAGGTGGGTTCAGGTTGGCATCATGTTGCCCTGTCCTACACCTTTGGCAAACCAGATTCGTTGCGTGCATACATTGATGGAATTGAAGTCGAGGGCAAGTGGGACATGGGTGGGGCTACAGCGGCACCGCCTGTGGTTGACGATGATGAAGTTTGGCTCGGTTCGACGATGGGGGGAAACCTGAGTAACTCTTTCCACGGGACACTCGATGAGGTCGCCTTATACCGCCGCGTGGTCCCAGGGGAGATATTCAAAAGCCGATTTAAATACGTCCCGCCGCCGTTAGTCCTGCCTGATCCCACTTCTGGTGTTTTGCAGGTCAATATGCATGGGCCACTGAGCAGTGATGGATCTTTTCCAAATGATCCAGGTGAGCCGCTTATCGCCTGGCAGCAGTCAGAGTTAGGGTTCCTTCGCCTGCCACTCAAATACAATGATTGGGGGATCCGTGAAGACTGGGGGACAGCTGTGATGGTTCGGGCTGTCACCGAAATTGAACTGGAACCTGGTGATTACGAGTTTTTGATCAGAAGTCGTGCCGCGACCAGATTGTTCATCGATAGGGAACAGATGGTTTCATTGCCCAAGCAGAAACGCGGTGGAGGTGCGCACAATCTAGTGAAGTCGATCCCAGATGTTGTGCGACCAGGGATGCGACCCTCGGCGATGGATGATGTCGAGAAAATCATTTCATTTTCAAGCTTGGGTGGACGCCACGCGATCGTGATGGATGTCATGGTCGGTGGGCCACGATTGCGTCTTGATTTCGGTGAGCCATGCCTGGCCATTTCCAATGCAACGGACATGTTTCAGTTGCTCACACCTGGTCAGCAAAATGGTAGCCCACTGACAGATGAGGGTTGGCTGGGGTTTGTTGACCGTATAGGGAAGCAACTTGATGCGATGGATGTCGAGCACCGTCGACAGGCCGATCAGCAAAGGGCTTATTGGGACGAAAGGCATCAGTACGCAGCAGAGCGTCTCACCAGAGAATCAACTGGCAGGAACATTGATCAACTAGTCGGTCGACGGATTGCCATGGAAAAACAGAAGGCAGGTGATCCTGATTCCTTCTTTAACAAACACGTGAGCCCCATCTTTGCCGAGCACTGTTACCGTTGTCATGGTGAAAAAGAACGTGGGGATTTCAATCTGCAATCTCAGGAACGTCTTTTTGCTGGTGGGGAATCTGGTGATGCAGCGGTAGTGCCCGGAAAACCAGAGGCTAGTTATCTGATGGAACTGGTGACTTCAGATTCCGGAGATCGGATGCCTCCCCGGGGGGCTGGTTTGAATGAGAAGCAAATTGAGATATTGGGGGAGTGGATCACCGAAGGTGGCCGCCTCGATTCTGCGCCGGTTGAAATCACGGAAGTACTTCCCCTTGTCGATGACTTGACCTTTCTTAGAAGAGTGTGGCTCGACTTGTTAGGTGTTTCGCCGCCGGTAAATGTGATTCGTCAATTCCTGAAGGATGGTGACCACGACAAACGATCTCAGATGATTGATCGACTGTTGGCGGATGAGCGTTGGGCTGATAACTGGGTGGGTTATTGGCAGGATGTGCTGGCTGAGAATCCGAATCTGCTCAAGCCGATGTTGAACAACACCGGACCGTTCCGATATTGGATCTTGGAGTCCCTGAGAGACAATAAACCGATGGATCGGTTCGCAACAGAGTTGATAACCATGCGGGGAAGTACTTGGGGTGGTGGTGCCGGAGGATTCGGTGTCGCGACGTTGAATGATGTGCCGATGGCGGCCAAAGCCCATATCATTGGGACAGCATTCTTGGGGGTCAATATGAAGTGCGCGAGATGTCACGACGCACCTTATCACGAAACAACTCAGGAAACGTTGTTCCAATTGGCTGCGATGCTGAAACGAAAACCGATCAAGGTACCTGCAACGAGTAGTGTGCCGAGTGCGTTTTTCGAGCATGTTAATGCTGGAGGACGTGAGTCCCTGATTGATGTCACCTTGGATATTGGATCAATGGTGAACCCAGAATGGCCGTTTGAGGTGGTCAGCGATGAAGATATGAACCGTATCATTTCGAGTGATCAGGATTCGCGTGTCCGCTTTGCAGCGAACGTGACTTTCTCACGAAGGTTTGCGGAGGTGATTGTGAATCGTGTTTGGAAACGCTTGATGGGAGCAGGGTTGGTAGAGCCTGTTGATGATTGGGAAGGGCATCCACCTGTAGATCCCGCCTTGTTAGCGTTTTTGACAGATGAGTTCATCAGTGGGGGATACGATCTTCGTTTGCTAACCAGCCAAATCATGAATTCAAAGCTTTATCAACGTGCGGCTCAGGATGTGCCAGCGAATCTGAGCGAGTCGGATCGTTTTTTCGAAGGTCCGTACCGTCGTCGTTTGGCGGCTGAGCAGATTGTTGACAATGCGTGGCATGCTGCTGGAAGAGAAATGAATCTTGGACATTTGACCATGGATATCGAGGGACGCCTGGCGCCAGATTATTTCATGAACTTTGGTCAGCCAAAACATGCGTGGGAATTCACCACCATGGCCAATGAGCGTGATCGTCCGAGTCTTGCTATGCCAAAGATGCAAGCGGTCGTTGACACCCTGCTTGCTTTCGGGTGGCGAAACTCCCGTCAGGAACCAACCTCGCACCGCATTGAAGAGCCTAATCCCTTGCAACCCGGAGTACTGGCAAACGGAGTGATGGGATCATGGTTGACTCAACTGACAGACGATTCAGAATTAACAACAGTCTGCATTGAAGCTGAGTCGGTCAGTCAATTGGTTGAAACAATGTTCCTGCGGTTCCTGACGCGTTTGCCGTCGCCAGCGGAAAAAGAACGTTTTGTTGATTTATTGAGTGATGGTTTTGCTGAGCGAGTTGTGCCCGATGCCCTTTTGCCATCGCCGGTGAAGGTGGAACGCATGCCTTACGTATCTTGGTCGAATCATCTCGATGGTGCTGCCAATTCAATTAAGCAAAAACAAGAAGAAGCCGCGCGAAGGGGGGACCCACCGACTCGCTATTTGCGGGTCACTTGGCGAGAACGTGCAGAGGATGCCCTGTGGGCACTTCTGAATGCTCCTGAGATGATCATTGTGCCTTAGCCAGTAATGCAGTTGTCAGCGTTGGAATGACCGTCAGGTTGTTTTCCAACATGCCGAAGTTACTTTTTAGTGAGACGATTGAATATGAAACGACGAGAATTCATGCAGGCATCTGCTGCTACGTCTGGCGCAGTCATGATGGGCAACATGGCGAATTCCTCACCGTCGATTCCGCTTGGGAAGGCTGAGCATTGTGTCATGCTGTGGCTTGGCGGCGGTATGTCGCAGATCGACACCTTCGATCCAAAAGAACGTGGTGATGCGAAGCAGAAAAAAGCTGGTTCATATTACGCCGCCATTGATTCGGCGGTTCCCGGGGTTCAGGTTTGTGAGCACCTTTCGAAAACAGCTCGCATGATGGAGTACGTTACGGCAATACGAACGCTGAATCATGATGTCGTTGATGAGCATGCTGCGGCTGCGAATCGGATGCACACGGGTAGATCTACTGGCGGCACCGTGACTTACCCATCACTTGGGGCCATTGTTGCTGATCAGCGTGGGCCGGTTGCAGAAGGTGTTCCTGCTTACATGCTGCTTGGTTACCCGAATATTGCCCGCGGTCCAGGGTTTCTTGGTCCCAAGGCTGGCTATGTTTATTCCACCAATATCAACTCGGGTCCCGCTGGACTTGCACGACCGAAGTCGATTGCTGAGAATCGCATTGAACGGCGTGAGGGATTGTTGGACACGGTTCGCAGCGCCGGTTCAAATCGGTTTCGTGGTGACGCAAAGTTTGCACAATATGACGCAGCGATTGCTGAGAGTTTACGATTAGCTGGACCTGAATTCATGAATGTGTTTGATCTCAGTCGTGAATCCGATTCTCTCAGAAATGAATACAAGAGTGAGTTTGGCCAACGCTGTTTGTTGACTCGCCGCCTCTTTCAGGCGGGCGTCCGATTTGTGGAGGTGTCCTACAGTGATAACTTCAAGAATGGAACGGGGTGGGACACGCATAATGCGGGGCAGTTAAATCAGCATCTGTTGATTCAGGACCTGGATGCAGCACTTGCGACGCTGATGGCAGATCTTGATAAGCATGGTCTGCTGGACAAAACGGTCATTCTTGTGAATTCAGAGTTTGGGCGACCTGGCGGTTTTGATTCAGGTGGTGGAAGAGGGCATCATTCGAAATGTTTTACGAGTGTGATCGCCGGTGGAGGTTTGAAACATGCGGGAGCTTGGGGGGAATCCAACGAAGTCGGTGAGAAAGTGCTGGAAAACCCTGTGAGTGTCCCAGATTACTTTGCCACGGCACTTGCTGCACTGCAAATCGACCCCGGGGCGAATCTGTATGACGGCGATCGACCGGTTCCCATTACGGATCTCGGCAAGCCCATTCCTGAACTGTTTTGACGCGATCCGATTTTCCATGAGTCGTGATGCGACCTGATCAACCTTGGTACGTCGCAACTGCTTGTTACGTGATGTGCAAGTCAGCGTTGCAAGGCAAAGTTACGACTGACTTTTTGATGGTGGATCGTTTTTGTCTGGCTGCTTTTCAGTTGAAGCGATTTCGCTTGGGGGAAATGAGACCGTTGAATCGATTGCGATTGTTTCTTCCGTTTTACTAAGAATGGTCGCACTCGAGTGTGAAGCATTTTCCGATTGTGTGTCGGTGGGGCTAGAAAGAGTGGTTTCGGAAATTTCTGCTGAGGGCTCATGCAATCGCAGTTTTCGGATGAGACGCCTTTCGACAAATTCAATGTGCAATCGCAGGCTGTAGAACTCTTGCATGTATGCCAGAGGAACATTGTGCAAGTCATCGAGTTCTGTCTCCATGATTTGCAAAGTTTTCCAGTGTGTATGTAATTTTTCATTGTTCCCCCCGCTGTTCAGGTCCGTTTCCATTTCCCGCAGTAGGGTGTACCAACGGTAGATGCGTGAACGAATGCGCCAGCGATAAAGAGGCGGAGCAGCTTTGAATAACGGGAGAAGCAGCGTTAGAGCAGGTAGCAGTAGAATCGCACTCCGATCGAGAAACGAGGCGATCCAGAAAGGAAGATACTTCTGAAGCAGAGGCGGGCCAGACTCAAAATAGCGTTCCGCTGACTCGTTCAAGGGGAATTCAATGAACTGAGCCGATGGGAGTTTACCGCGCTGAAAAAGGCTCGGCTCGCGTTTGTGAACAACGTAAGCTGCACGGAGAAGCACCGGAACCAAGGAGTCGTGCAGTTGTTTGTTAGCAATCAGATTCGCTGCTGGAGCAATCAGGTGCACTTTGGATTTTGGATAATTTTTTTCGAGGTCGATCACGCCTTCTTCTAGTGTTACAGATGACAAAAATGGGTAGCGTCTTGCATACGCCTCGTGACGATCGAAATTGAGTAATCGAAGGTCAGGGATATTGGACAAAGATTGGACTGCCTGAGCACTAGGTGAGGTCACAAAAAAAGCAGCATCAATCGATTCCTCTTTGAGTTGGCGAATCGCTTCGCGACCACCAATTGGCAAGAGTTCTGCTGAATCACTGGTGATACCATTGTCCTGCAAAATCAATGTCGTCAAGGTAGTGGTTCCGCTGCCAAAACGTCCAATCGCAATTCTTTTCCCTTTCAGCGATCGCAAGTCAACGTAAGGTTCGTCACTGCGATAGAAGACCCAGGCAGGTTCCAGGTAGAGGCTTGCCAATGACTCGATGTTGGGATCGGAAAGTCTGCTCGCTTCTGCTGTGCCACCCTGAACGAATGCCAAATCAATTTTGTTATCTTTTTTCAACAGCTCGTAGTTTAAAAGAGACCCATTTGTTGTATGTAAATGCAGATTGATACCCTGTTTGGCAAGTTCGTCAGCATACGCGTTTGCAAATTGAAAATAGGCACCTTCTGTCGACCCGACCGCCATGTGGATGTCACGCGGAGGAGCCGGTTGAATGAAAAACCACGCCAAGCAAAAACCAAGCAGAACAACCGCGAATCCACCACCCCCAATCTTTAGCCATAAAGCTCGCAGTTGACTTCGCGTCTCGCGAAGGTGTTCGCTAAAAAGGTTTTCGGGGGTCGAACTCATCGTAAAACCATTTGCCAATACTGATTGAATGGGGTATCTCAGTAATGCAACCAGATGGGCTAACGGTTGCACACATGCAGACTTGTTGCGATCACGACATCAGCAATCGGTCTGAACGCTGGTGATTATGGCACGATTGCGATGGCTCGGTGGCGATGAATCGGCACGGAATGACGAAAAATACGTGCTTGCCGCAACCCATGTCCTGACTTTTATGTGCAGGATAGATCTCTTTTGGGTCAACTGCACGCAACCGTGATTTCTGCCTCGATCGACTCAATGACAGATGAATTTAACCCGCGCCCGCCAAACCGATTGCCTGTGTGAGTACCAAGCCGACAAGATCCAGCATCATGCCGGCGTTGATAAGGAAAAGGATTTTCATGGGTTTGGTTAACGGTTCAACTTCACTGAGTTCGAAAATGAACGCAACCATTGCCGAGTGGTAGTAGTAATCAAATGTTGACAACGGCTCTCGTAATTCGTTCGGGCTGTCTTCAGGAAATAAAAGTAATTGTCGGCCCTTGCGTCGGGCTCCCTGGTCCAGACGCCAGTACAGCCATCCCCAGCCGAGGATCAAGGCTGGCATGAAACACAGAAATTGTCTCAGCAGCAGCATGTTGTCACTCTGCGGATTGATGATCAGTAGATTGAGCATCACGAAGCCGACGAAAGTTCTGGCAATCAGGAAAAATCCCATGCAGTCAAGAAGCAGGCGGTTGCTTTTGCCAATCGCGGGCAAAGAAAAAACGAGGGCGTAACCAGCAATGAAGACGGCCGCGATCCATGGCGAAGCAGAGGCAAACACTGGTCCTATGAACGTCGCAATGGTGGCGATCAGCGAACTCGATTCCTCAAAGCCATGAAAGAGAGCATTTTTTAGCGACAAAAATATAAACACCTGCCACGCGAACATGATCACTGGTTCGGACCAATGGTAAAACGCTCCACGAGATAATTCAGTGGTTGGCTGGGGCATCAATGGCTATGCGTTTGCGGACCGGAAAGTCGACGGTTTGCTGATCAAAGCCCGCATTCTAACGGCCCTCTGGCTACTGTGGTAACCACTTCATTTTTCGGTTGAAGTCAGCACAAGTCGACAACACAACGAGGCGACGACTCGTCATACTGGTAGCTTGCCGGTTTCGTTCTCGTTTATATCCTATTCCCAATAATTCAAAAGATTCATGATGTCTCTGCGTTTCTTTCTACCGCTATCGGCTTGGATCATCGCTTTCTCGGTTTTCTCTGGATCGCAATCAGTTCCTGCTGCAGAACCAGTAGGAATTGAAAGCCTAACCAGTAAACAGTCGCCTGTTTCCGAAAAAGAGGTGATCGCATTCTTTGGCGATTCCATCACTCAGGCAGGCGCCAGACCTGGGGGATACTGCAAGTTGATCGGTGAGGCAATTGCCAAAGAAAAGCCAGAGCTAGGTGTCGAGATCGTCTACGCGGGTATTAGTGGAAACAAAGTTCCTGATCTTGAAAGGCGTCTTGAGCGGGATCTGCTCAGTAAAAAACCGACCATCGTATTCATTTACATCGGCATTAACGATGTTTGGCATAGTACACGTGGAAAGGGGACTCCCAAGACCCTGTTTGATACGGGACTCCGCCGTCTCATCAAAGGAATCTCGGAGAGCGGTGCTAGTGTCGTGCTTTGTACCCCAAGTGTGATTGGCGAGAAAAAAGAGGGTGAGAATCCACTTGATGAGATGCTGGAAGAATACTCAGACATGAGCCGCAAAGTTGCGTCCGACACTGGGGTAACCCTGTGTGATTTGCGGAAGTCATTTGTGGATTATTTGAAAGCGGATAATCCAGAAAATAAACGTAGTGGTATCCTCACCAGTGACGGCGTCCATCTTAACATCGATGGCAATCGATTTGTTGCCGCGTTGGCTTCTGAAGCAATTGCGGAAGCTTTACAAAAAAGTGAGGCAGTGACCCGTTCAGCAAAGAGTTTGTTCAATGGTAATGACTTGACTGGCTGGCATGTGGATGTACCACATCGTGACAAAAATCCCGATGCCAAACCCACATTCATTGTTCGTGATGGAATGCTGGTGAGTCTCGGTAATCCACAGGGGCATTTGATCACAGACAAAGAATACGAAAACTTTCGACTGGAAGTTGAATATCGTTTTGCAGCAAAGCCGGGGAATTGTGGCGTACTTGTGAATGCTTCTGACCCACGGGCGTTGTACAAGATGTTTCCCAAATCAATCGAAGTTCAGATGAACCACACCCATGCTGGTGACTTCTGGTGCATCGTCGAAGACATTACTGTGCCGGACATGGTCAAGCGTCGCGGCCCGAAAGAGAAATGGGGAATCACGGAGGGTAAAGCGCGGCGAATTCTAAATCTAACCGATGGCTCCGAAAAACCTGTGGGCGAGTGGAACCGACTGGATATCGAATGTTTTGGTGACCAGATCAAAGTTTGGGTCAACGGCGACCTTGTGAATCATGGCACTGGATGTACTGCCAGTAAGGGGCAAATTGCATTGCAAGCGGAGGGTTCAGAGGTGGAATTTCGAAAGCTGGAACTCAGCAAGATCAGCGAACTTAGTGACTGAGTTTCATGCCTTCGCTGTGCAAAGACCGAAGCCATCACCGCTTGGCTGTTTTGGTTGCTAGGAATGTTGTTTCAGGGCACTGCCCATCCGGTCTCCGACTCTTGCATAGAGCTCACGGTGTTGATGTGATTGGTGCAGCAGATCTTGATCAAATTGAATACGTCCCGGCTCGAAAATGGTCATGGTCGATGAACCACCAAACTTGAAGTAGCCTTTCTCTGACCCTTTTTGCACGCCAGTGTTTTGGGTATACGTCTGGCAGATACCGCCCACGCATGTGGCACCGATTTCCAGCAGTAATACTTCGCCGAATTGTTCTGTCTGTAGCCGGGTTAAACATCTTTTGTTTTTGGCCAAAATTTGAATGTTCTGTACAAGTGCTATCGGGTTGACCGAGAACAATGGACCATTCAACAGGTGTGCCGCGCTGGCAACACCAGCGACCGGAAAGTGAAAGCGGTGGTAATCCACCGGGCAGAGTCTTGAGAGTACTAGGCTACCGGAGCTATATCGTTCTGCGAGTTGCGGATCGCCAAGCAGTTCAGCGAGACTGAACATTTCACCTTTTACGAACAGACCATCGGTTTGGGAGATGTCAGGCATGCACAGGTGTCTTCCGTCAGCAGGGAATACGACGGTATCTGATTCTGAATCAATAGGGCGAGCTTCAGGATTCAACTGCCGATAGAAGAACTCATTGAAGTTATTGAAATCACTTACGGATAACCTGAACTCAGCAGGATCAAGTTCATATTCGTCCACAAACGGCGGGATTTTTTCAGCCGATTTGGCTTGGTCCATGCGCCAGCCATACCATCGGGAAAACCAGGACCGTTTCACCATTGTTGTCAGGGCGATCCGCCCACCGAGCGTCCCATAAGTCCATCGGAGGAATTTGTCTCCATAGACCTTTTCGAGACACTCTCGTTCAAGATAGCGATCGTAGTAGACGATTTCGTCCATCAATTTCAATCAATCCGTTTCAGTCAAGCAGATGGGCTCGGAAAGTGCGTGGAGATTCATTGTGACCGAAACTGGTGCTTTCGCCGAGATCCCTGACTGAATTTCACGATAGTGGTCGGTGGCGGCGTCTGGCTTATTCGTTCGGTTGGCGTAAACGCCATCGTATTGAGCTGCGTAGACCATCATCTTCAAATTGCATCTCAAGACGCAAAAAATCGATCTGATTCATCAATCCGAATGGTTTTTGTGGGTCGAAAGCAGGCTGGCGTTGCCGCAGAGGCTCACCATAATCGGCACTGATGAGGTGCTGGTGTTTCCATGCCAGCTGATCTCCGAGAACAGTCTTTGGAAAAAACCCAAGCAGTCGCTGATGTTCTTTCATGGCTTCCTCGACGCTGATGTTTTTGCCGACCATGAATGGCATTAAACGTCCTAGCCCTGACATTGCCACCCGTGAATTAGCATCCGATGCCGCCGCATAGAGGCCAGGTAATTGCTCAAGGCAGACTCCGGGATTGACCAGTAGCGATGCTGCATTGAATTCTGCTGGTTCGACTTTTATGATCTTTTCC
>JACLAC010010556.1_pt1 | contig 20483 bp, 18 predicted proteins | sample 8027881 | NCBI WGS metagenome assembly JACLAC01 (sample SAMN15725517, study PRJNA655200) | protist metagenome | isolation source: fluorescence activated cell sorting (FACS) single amplified genomes of... | place: Spain: Blaines Bay Microbial Observatory, Mediterranean Sea | collected 2016-01-19 | reverse complement strand
GACGACGGGGGCCAGGGCCGGCTGCTTTTCGAGGCGGCACAAGAGGAAATCCACGACCTGGTCGCCGACGCATCCGGGCGACTCTTCGCCAGCGCCATACCCGGTTCACCCAAAGGCGACCAACAAGACGAAATTCCCGCCGCGGTTTATCGCGTGAAAAAAAATGGCACAGTCTACCCCATCTGGGAAAATGTCGACGCCAAACGCGTCAACCTCGCTGCCGGCGCGCATTTGACCCTCAACGTTTCCGAGCCGATGCGGCTTTTGCACATCGGCTCGGACGGCCAACGCGAGCTAACGGTACAATTCGACAACTTCGCCCCCGCGGCCCTTTTTTACCACCGCGACGGAACGCTTTACCTGGGTGGCACGCAAAAAGCTGTCGTCGCGACCCTGCCCCGCACGGCGCGCTTGCAAGGTCATTTCGAATCCTCTGTAGAAGACTTTTCGCTGCACACCCGTTGGGGGGCACTCGAATGGCGTGGCAACCAAAGCGAGGACGCACAGATCTCCGCACAAACCCGGACTGGCAATGGCGAGGAACCAGACGACACCTGGAGCCCGTGGTCCGCACCATTGACACAAAGCGGTCAACGGATTGTCAGCCCTCCGGCCCGCTTTCTGCAATACCGGGTGGAGCTCGAATCCAAACGCGCCGATGCCTCGCCCCAGCTTGACTGGATCGCTGTGCACGGTGTGCAAACCAATCTCAAGCCACACATTAGCGACCTGCAGACCTATCCCCTTCGTAGCCAACAATCAGCTCCTCATGGCCAACCCCAGGGCGCACCGCAGGCTGCCCCCAGTCAGCGCAACAGCAGTCGCCCCCCGCAGGCGAAAAGCCTGCGCTTGGTGCACTGGCAAGCCAAGGACCCCAACGAGGATGAACTAGTCTACGACCTCTACCTCAGGGGCGAGGACCAACAGCAGTGGAAATTGGTCCGGGAAGATCTTTCGCAGACTTCAATTGTCTGGGATACAGAATCCATGCCCGAAGGCTGGACCCGACTCAAATTGGTAGCTTCGGACCGGGCGGACAATTCCGCGGACCAGAGCCTGCTGGATGAACGCGAGAGCGTGCCCTTCGCCATAGACAACAGTCCGCCGACCGTCGAACTCAAATCGACGATCACCGCGGACGAAGTCGTCGTCGAGGTAACGATTAGCGATCGAATTTCAGCCTTGCAAAAAGCCTATTACACCGTCGACTACACCGACATGCAATACCATATCGCCCCCCTCGATGGAGTCTTCGACAGCCGCGACGAAAGGGCGCGATTCACCGTCGAGGGGCTAGCGCCAGGTGAACACGTGATCGCAGTGCAGGTCTTCGACGTACTCGGCAATATCGGCGTGCAGCAAGTCGTCGTCGAAATCAAATGACCGACCACGTACGCTATATGCGCCGCGCCCTACGCCTAGCGCAACGGGGCCGCGGCAAAGTCAGCCCCAACCCACTGGTCGGCGCCGTGGTGGTGCGCGGCGATGAGATCGTCGGCGAAGGCGCTCACCTGCGCGTCGGCGGCCCACATGCCGAGGTCAACGCTTTCGCTCGCGCTGGCGATCGGACGCGTGGTGCCGATCTCTACGTCACCCTGGAGCCCTGTTCTTTCCACGGCCGCACCCCCCCCTGCTCCGAAGCCGTGCTCGAGGCGGGCATCAAACGGCTCTACTGCGCGATGGAAGACCCCGACGAACGCGTCGCGGGCACGAGTTTCGACATACTGCGCAAAGCGGGGCTCGAAGTCGAAACCGGCCTCTGCGAGACGGAAGCCCGCCAACTCAATGCCGCCTATATCAAACACCGCACGTCCGGATTGCCTCTCGTGCTGCTAAAACTCGCGCAAACCATCGACGGGCGCATCGCCGCCCAGGGCGGCGATGCGCGCTGGATCACTGGTGAACAAGCCCGCCGCCACGTGCACCGCTGGCGCACCTGGGTCGACGCGGTTATCATCGGCGCCGGCACCGTGCAAGCCGATGATCCACAGCTGACCGTGCGCCACGTCAAAGGTCGCAACCCACGACCCATCATCATCGACGGGCGACTGCGCACCTCGCCGAATGCGCAGGTCTACCAACGCCCCGGTGCAATACTCGTGACGGGGCAACAAAATACCTCTGACAGACTGCTAAGCTACGCTGAGCGAGGCACCGAAATCTGGGCCTTTCCTGCCCGTGAAGGCCAGATTGACTTGCGTTTGCCGCTGGCCCGCGCAGCAGAAGAGGGTATGACCACCGTCCTGATCGAAGGCGGGGGAAATCTGGCCGCCTCCGCTCTCCGCCACCGAGTCGTCGACCAGGTACAACTCTATTTGGCCCCTCGCCTGATGGGTACAGGTGTCGAAGCCATCGGGGATCTGGGAGTCGAACAAGCCGCCCAGGCCATCCGCCTTACTGCGGTGCGTACTCGGCGCTTGGGGCACGACCTACTATACACCGCCGAGGTTCAATACTCATGTTCACCGGACTCGTAGAAGAAGTAGGGCGGGTGCGCCGCCGCCAGCGTCAGGGCGATTTCCAACGATTGGAAATCGCCGCACAATGCGTGCTTTCCGACTTGAAGACAGGGGATAGCGTCAATATCGACGGAGCATGTCAGACCGCAGTCGACGTCGACGCGGACGGCTTTGCCGTCGAGACGGTAGCGGAAACTCTCTCGCGCACGACCCTGGGCACGTTCCGCATCGGACAGGCGGTCAACTTGGAACGCGCGCTGCGCGCCGACCAACGACTCGGCGGCCATATGGTCCTGGGCCACGTCGATGGCGTAGGTCAAATCCGCCATATCGGCGAACAAAACCAAGAGCATCGGATCGAAGTCGAAACCCCACCTGAACTAACGCGCTACATCGCCGCTAAAGGTTCCGTGTGTGTTGATGGGATCAGCTTAACGGTGGCCGCGGTCTCGCACGAGGCCTTTACGGTTGCCGTAATACCTCATACATTTGATAATACTACTCTTAGCTACCGTCGCGCCGGTGATTCTGTCAATCTCGAAGTCGACGTGATCGCTCGCTATGTCGAACGTATATTCAGCGTGGAGGCTCCTCCTTCGTCGGGGCTCAGCTTCGAAAACTTGCGCGATATGGGATACTGATATGCCCGGCTTCAACAGCATAGAAGACGTGATCGAGGATCTGCAAAACGGCCGGATGGTAGTCCTTGTCGACGAGCGCAATACCGACATTGATGGGCAAGAGGCCGTCGGTGAGGGCGAATTGATGATGCTCGCCGAACGCGCCACCTCCGATTCGATCAACTTCATGATGCGCCACGCCGGCAACCCGCCGGTGGTCACTGCCAGCCGGGAGCATCTCGAACGGTTGGAACTGCATCTGACGGTCCCCAGCGCACAAGCGCCGCGCGGGGCTTCGATTATGGTCTCGGTCAACGCCCGCAAAATCGAGAGCAACGGCGTTTCGGCCCAGGACCGCGCCTTGACCATACGCCAGCTCTCCGACCCCGCCAGCACCCCCCACGACTTCGTGCAGCCGGGCCACGTAACGCCGTTGCAGGCCCAACCCGGCGGTGTATTGCGCCGCGCCGGCCACACTGAAGCATCGGTCGACCTGGCGCAGATGGCGGACTCCAGGCCCGTAGCCCTGATCGCCGCCATCCTGGACGCATCCGGCAAGCTTGCCGATACGCCCTGTTTGCTCGACTTCGCGCAGGAACACGGATTTAAGATCGCCACCATCCACGACTTGATAGCCCATCGCCGCCGCACCGAAAAACTCATATATCTCGAAGCCAGATCGCCGATGCCGACGCGCTTCGGAGAATTCACAGTCTACGCCTATCGCAGCCTCGTCGACGACAACCCCTATATCGCACTGGTATACGGCGACGTAACCGACGGCGAGCCGACTCTGGTGCGCATGCATTCGGGCTGTCTGACCGGCGACGCTCTCGGATCGCTGCTGTGCGACTGCGGCGAACAACTCGAACGCTCCATGCGGCTCATCGCCGTGGAGGGGCGCGGCGTCATCGTTTATATACAGCACCACGAGGGCCGCGGCATTGGCATCCTTCACAAACTCAAGGCATACGAGTTGCAGCAGCAAGAGGGGCTAGACACCATTGAAGCCAATCGCGCTTTGGGCCATCCGATCGACTCACGCGACTACGGCATCGGGGCCCAGGTGCTTTACGACCTGGGGTTGCGACAAGTGCGCTTTCTGACCAACAACCCCAAGAAGCGGGTCGGCCTAGAGGCGTATGGTTTGACCGTTGTCGAGCAAGTTCCAATTGAGGCCGACCCCAATCCGCACAATATCCGCTACCTCGAAACCAAGCGCGACAAGATGGGCCATACCATCCTGCTCGAACGCGCATCCACAGAGGACGAAAACCATGCCGAAAGTGCATGAAGGACAACTCGACGCCACAGGCCGAAAATTCGGCATTGTCGTCAGCCGTTTCAACGACTTAGTGACCACTCGGCTGCTCGGCGGGGCCCTGGACTGTATTAAGCGTCACGGTGGCGACGAAGACGACATAGAAATCGCCTGGGTACCCGGCGCCTTCGAACTGCCCATCGCAGCCAAAAAACTAGCTGCTACCGAACGCTTTGACGTCGTGATGTGCCTGGGAGCCATCATCCGCAGCGACACCCCCCATTTCGACTATGTCGCCGGCGAGTCAGCCAAAGGCATCGCCCGCGTCGGTCTCGACACCGGTGTGCCGGTTATCTTCGGCGTCATCACCGCAGACACCGTCGACCAAGCCGTGCAGCGCGCTGGCGTCAAAGCGGGCAACCGCGGCTGGGACGCCGCCATGAACGCAGTCGAGATGGCCAGTTTAATGAGCGAGTTGGGATAATGAGCGACGAGGACGACTTTTTCGGAGATGGCACCAATGCCGACGAAGCGCCGCCGGACAATCGCCATGGCGCGCGCCAGGTAGCTCTGCAGGCGCTTTATTCGCAGCAAAGCGCCGCCATAGACGCCCGAATCGCCCTCGATGAACTCTGCCTGCGCTTTACTCTCTCCGATGAAGTTCGGATGTTCGCTGCCAATCTCCTGCAGAACGCCACCGATCACGTCGACGAGTTGGACGAATTGGCCGCAGCGATGGCCAAGAATTGGAGTTGGAACCGCATCGCCCGTATCGACCGACTGATTCTGCGTTTGGCTCTGGCTGAAATGCTTTTTATTGAGGAAATCCCAGTTCGTGTCTCGATCGACGAGGCCATCGAATTGGCCAAGTCCTATAGCACAGATAAGTCGTATTCCTTTGTCAACGGCGTGCTCGACGGCGTCGTGCGTCAAAAGGGGCTCGCCGTTTAGAGCCAGCCCGCATGCGTCTGGCTCTGCTTTCGGATATCCACGCCAATCTCGAGGCACTCGAAGCCATACTCAACGAAGGGCGCTTTCGCGGCGTTGAATCCTGGATCTGCCTGGGCGATATTATCGGCTATGGCGCCGATCCACGGGCTTGCTTGGATTCGGTGCAGCAACTGACCGACGCAGTGATCCTCGGCAACCATGACGCGGCCGCCATTGGCCAGACGGACTTGGCCTTTTTTAATCCAGATGCTCGTCGCGCCGCCGAGTGGACAGCGGAACAGCTCGACTCTTCAGAGCGCCAGTACCTGGCTTCGTTGCCCCTAGTCTTGGAGCAGAACGACGCTTTGTTTGTACACGCCGATCCCTGCCAACCGGCCCAGTGGAGATATGTGCACGACCTGATTTTGGCGCGGGAGGCGCTCGACGCCATCGAACAGCACTTCTGCTTTGTAGGGCATTCACATTGCCCCTTCCTCTGCAGCAAAAACGGTGACGAAATGGAATTAATACCAAGCGGTCTGCATTCGATTAGGTCTCGTCGGCGTTACTTAGCCAATATCGGCAGCGTCGGCCAACCTCGCGACGGAGATGCTCGAGCCTGTTTCACCATTTGGGACCGGGCCGCAGACACCCTTGAACTCATACGCTGCCCATACGACATAGAAACAGCGCAACGCAAAATTATCACAGCCGGTCTGCCCCCTATGCTCGCCGAACGCTTGAGGCAGGGGCACTAGTCATACTTTAGAGGATCCAGCATGCTCAGCTCGTTAATTACAAGACTCATCGCGTTCATAAAAACGCTCTTAGGTTCGCAATCCGATCGCCAATTTAAACGTACTATGCCGCAGGTCGACGAGATCAACAGACTGGCCGCCGAGTATCAATCGCTGAGCGACGCCGATTTGCAGGCCAAAACCGCCGCATTCCGCCAGGACCTGCAAAATCGCAACGCCAACAATCGCCAGCGCCTCGATGAAGTCACCGCACTTCTGCGCGGCGACTTAGACGGGGAAGAGCGCGAACGCCTAAACGACCAGTACGATGAGGTTGACAAGGAGATTCGCGAACTCGAATCCGCCTTCCTCGACGAAATTCTGACACAGGCCTTCGCGATGGTCGTCGACAGTTGCCGCCGACTCATAGGCCGCCAGTGGGACCGCGCCGACGAGCCCATCGAATGGGATATGATCCCCTACGATGTGCAAGTCTTCGGTGGCATCTCGCTGCACGAGGGCAAAATCTCCGAGATGACTACCGGTGAGGGCAAAACTCTGGTGGCCTCGATGCCGCTTTTCCTCAACGCCATTCCCGGACGCGGCGTACACCTGATCACTCACAACGAGTACCTGGCCCGGCGCGACGCGATGTGGATCGGGCCGCTGTTCAATTTCCTCGGACTGTCGGTAGGCATCATACAAGACGTACACCAAACCGGCGCCGACGCCTTCTTGCTCGAGGCGCCCGATGGCCTGCCTACCGAGTTCAAGTGGGAAAAGACCGGGCACAAAGAGGCCTACGCCGCCGATATCGTCTATGCCACCTGTAGCCAGGTTGGCTTCGACTATTTGCGCGACAACATGAGCGTACGACTCGAAGAGTTGATGCAGCGCGAATTCCACTACGCCATTGTCGACGAAGCCGACTCGATTCTCATCGACGAGGCACGGACCCCGCTAATCCTCTCCGGTGCAGTGCCCGATTCCACCAACCAGTATAAAGAGATGAGACCGCTGGTCGAGAAGCTGATGAAGGCCCAGACCAACCTAGTCAACAAGATTGTCGCGGAGGCGGAGAAGGCTAGCAAGGAGCACGAAGAAATCGACTACGACACCGGCATCGGGCTGCTCAGAGCCACCCGCGGTGCACCCGCCAACAGCCGTTTGGCCAAGCTCGTGCAGGAGGAAGGCGTCAAAAAACTGATCAACCGCGTCGAGGCCGACTTTCTGCGCGATAAGAATCTTCAGGAAATCGACGAGGGGCTCTACTTCGTCGTCGATGAACGCGGCAATACCATCGACCTAACCGAGAAGGGCCGCGACCTGCTCTCGCCCAACGAGCAAGCACTCTTCGTGCTGCCTGACATCAGCGTCGACGTCGAGGAGATTCGCACCGACGAGAACCTGAGCGATGAAGAGAAGGTGCTCAAGGAGGAAGCGGCGCACCGAGATTTTGCCGAAAAGAGCCAGGCCGTGCACAATATCAACCAGTTGATGAAGGCCTACACTCTCTTCGAGAAGGACGTGCAGTATTTGGTCTCCGAAGACGGTCGAGTCGTTATCGTCGATGAGTCGACCGGTCGACCGCAGCCAGGTCGCCGTTTCGCCGATGGCCTGCACCAAGCACTGGAGGCCAAAGAAGGAGTCAAGCTACAGAACGAAACCCAGACGGTGGCGACGATCACTCTGCAGAATCTCTTCCGCATGTACCACAAATTAGCTGGCATGACCGGCACCGCCGAGACTGAGGCGGGCGAATTGTGGGAAATCTATAAACTCGACGTAGCCGTTATACCCACCAACCGCCCGATCCGCCGCTTCGACCAGCAGGACCAGATCTACCGCACCAAACGCGAGAAATATAACGCCATCATCGAAGAAGTCGACCGGTTGCACCAACTCGGTCTGCCGGTGCTGGTCGGTACGATCTCGGTCGAAATCTCCGAACTGTTGAGCCGCATGCTCACCCGGCGTGGCATCAAGCACGAGCTACTCAACGCCCGCCACCACGACCGCGAAGCACAGATCGTCACTGACGCGGGCCAAACCGGTGCGGTGACCATCGCCACCAACATGGCCGGGCGCGGCACCGATATAAAATTGGCCGCCGAAGTCGTGCGCATCGAACGCGAGATCGTCGAATCGTCGCTTACGCTAGACGACAAACTGCCCGCCGGCCAGGTGATGCGCAAACACCTGGAGGAAAACCCCTCCGGCCTGCAGGTCATCGGCACCGAGCGACACGAGGCTCGCCGAATCGACCGCCAGTTGCGCGGCCGCTCGGGCCGCCAGGGCGATCCGGGCTCCTCGCGTTTCTACCTCTCGCTCGAAGACGACCTGATGCGTCTCTTCGGCTCGGACCGCATCGCCACCGTCATGGATAAGCTCGGCGCTGAAGAGGGCGAGGTGATCGAGGCCGGTATGGTAACTAAGTCGATCGAACGGGCTCAGAAGAAAGTCGAGACGCGCAACTTCGAGATGCGCAAGCACGTGCTCGACTACGACGATGTCATGAACCAGCAGCGCCAGGTCATCTACAACCGCCGCCGCGATGTGCTTGAGCGCGAGAGTAACCAGGACCAGATCGAGGATATGATCGAACAATCCCTTGACGCTGTGTTGGCACCCTATGTGGACCCGTCCGGCATGCCGGAAGAATGGGATTGGGAGGGTTTACAGAACGAATTCAGCAGCACCTTCTTCCTCGGCTTCACCATATCTGAGGCCGAGCGCACCGAGATCGGCGCCGAAGCCTTGCGCCAACAGCTGCGCGACACGATCCAACAGGCCTACGAGCGCCGCCTCACTGCCGTCGGCGAAGAAGTCTTCCGCGAAGTCGAAAAAGCCATCGCCCTGCACACCATCGACACCTGCTGGCAGGAGCACCTGCACGAAATCGACGAGCTCAAGGACGGTATCGGCTTTGTCGGCGTCGGCGGCAAAAACCCCCTTATCGAGTACAAACGGGGCGCCTACGACATGTTCGAGAGCCTGATCGACCGCATCGCCCAGGAAACGCTGCGCAACCTCTTCCAGTTGCGTATCGACACCGGTGCTGACGCGCTGCAACCGAGATCCGGACAATCCGGGCGCATTAGCGAAGTCCACCGCGACGCCACTAATATGGGCTTTAGCGGAGTCGAACGCGCGCCCGGGGCGAGTGGTGTTCCCGGCCAGCCGGTCAACGACCCATCGAAGCTGCGCGGCTCTGGCGGCGGCAGCGACGAGAGCCAAACCCAGCGCCAACCGATCGTCCGCGACCAGCCGAAAGTTGGCCGCAACGCGCCCTGCCCCTGCGGTAGTGGCAAAAAATACAAACAATGCCACGGCGTCAACGCCTAAGCAAATTGCAACCTTTTCACACCGGGGCACATCTTATCGGAGAACTAAACCAAAGGACAATTCCCCACTAGTATGGAACTCTGGCAAATTCTCTGTCTTATCGCTTATTGCTGCATAATCAGCTTTCTCGGCGTATACGGCTTCCACCGCTATCAGCTTCTGCGCCTTTTTTACCGACACTACCCAAACCCCACCTCGGAGCCCTCTTCTTTCGGCGACCTGCCCGTCATCACAGTGCAATTGCCGCTCTACAACGAATACCACGTCGTCGAGCGCCTGCTCAATGCCGTAGCCCACCTCGACTACCCGCGCAACCGCTTTGAAGTCCAGGTCCTCGACGACTCGCAGGACGAGACCCGCGACAAGGCCCGCCAGGTCGTCGAGCACTTGGCCGCCGACGGACTGGATATCGAATATATCGGGCGCACCGACCGTCACGGCTTTAAAGCCGGTGCCCTCGCCGCCGGCCTCGAGCGGTGTAAAGGCGAGTTCATACTGGTCCTCGACGCCGATTTCATCCCATCCCCCGAGATTCTTCAACGGGCCATACATCACTTCACAGATCCAGAGATCGGCATGGTGCAGATGCGTTGGGGCCACCTCAATCGCTCCTATTCACTGCTGACCCGCATCCAGTCGATCTTCCTTGACGGCCACTTTATCGTCGAGCACACTGCCCGCAACCGCTCGGGCCGCTTCTTCAACTTTAATGGCACTGGCGGCATTTGGCGCAAACAAGCCATCTATGATGCCGGCGGCTGGCAGCACGACACCCTTACGGAGGATCTCGACTTGAGCTATCGCGCCCAACTCGCGGGCTGGCACTTTCGCTATTTGCCCGAGATCGAAATCCCCGGCGAAATCCCCGTCGAGATCAACGCCTTCAAGTCGCAGCAACACCGCTGGACGAAGGGCGCGGTGCAGACCGCCAAAAAGGTCTTACCGCAGATCTGGCGCTCCGAGCTACCCGCCAAGATCAAGGTCGAAGCCACTTTTCACCTTACGGCGAATCTGTGTTATATCATGATGTTGTTAATGGGGCTGTTGACCCTGCCAGTACTCTCTATCCGCTCGCAATTGGGCTGGGAACGGCTCTTTATTATCGACCTGCCGCTATTCTCCCTCGCCACCATGGCCATCTCCGGCTTTTACATCGCTTCACAGCGCGCGCTCTACCCGGACTGGAAGCGGCAGATTAAATACCTGCCGATGCTGATGGCCGTCGGCATGAGCTTGTGCATCAACAACACCCGCGCGGTGATCGAAGGCCTCATCGGTCATCAGAGCAGCTTCCTGCGCACCCCCAAATACGGCGTCACTAGCGGCCAGGTACAACACAAGCCGCGCAAGTATTCCAGCCGCTGGACCTTGCTGTCGCTGGGCGAAATGGGCATGGCGTTGTATTTTGCCGTCGCCCTCTATTACGCCTGGATAACCGGACTCTATATGGGGCTGCCCTTCCTCTTGCTCTTCCACGCTGGCTTCCTCTACACAGGTCTGCTTTCCAGCGGCCAGAGCTGGCTGCATCAGTTTAAGAGCCGATCTCCCGTCCCCGGCATCGCTTCCTGACACAAAAAAACCCCGACCTCGCAAGGCCGGGGGGCATGGGACATTTTCGCTGCAAAAAAGACGATCAGTCTGAAGGCCATTGCAGCGGATAGGGATCGCTTATCTTTTGCCTTAGCCACAAAATATCGATGCTATTATAATGCTGCTTATTAAGCTTTTCAATGTGGCGCACGCCGATATAGACATTGCTCTTCTCGCTCTGCATTGCACGCCCTTTGTCGCCCGACAATTCGATGGCCTGCATCACCTTGCTGACGTAGCGATTGTGGGTCACCCGTAATTCCGAATAGTCCAGATCGCTGGGCACAAGCCCCTGCAACTGCGTCACGTAGTCGTTGATGAGTTGGCGCGCCTCGGCCAGATCTCGTTCAGAAATCTGAGCAATGGGCTTTCGCAGTTGCTCAATGGTGATGGCAACCTGCCTGTTTTTGGCATCCATTTGACTCATGGCATTTACGTAGTCGCGCAGTATCTGTCTCTCCTCCGCTTCTTCTCCGCAGCCGACCAGGCCAACCGCCAGTACCAGCAAAGCCAGTTTCCTCAACATACGGACCCTCACTTATAGGTTGAGCTTCGTCTCTTTGCCGGTAGGACTTCGGGCGGCTTCTTCTCCAGCGGGCAGCGCTAACTGCATCTGTCCAAGGGCTGCATGCCCTCGCCAGGCCTGACTTTCAATACACAAAAGCCCCCGACCGCTCGGGCCGGGGACTTCGCTTGTCTAAAAAACCGTATAGATCACTCGGGCCAACTGAGAGGATAATCCGACAATTTGTTGCGCTCCCACAAGATTTGCATGCCACTATAATGGCGTTCGGTATATCTTGCGATGTGTTTCACGCCAATAGCCACATTGCTCTTCTCGCGCTTCATCTCGCGCCCCTTGTCCCCCGACAACTCGACAGCCTGCGAGACCTTGTCGACGTAGAGGTTGTGAGTCACGCGCAGTTCGCGGTATGATAGATCTCGGCGAAATAAGGTTTGCATATCAGACACATAACTATTGATGAGCGCTCGTGTATCGGCCAAATCCTTTGCAGAGATCTGATCAATCGGCTTTCTCAGATGTTTAATAGCCTCGACAATCTGCTTATTTTTGTCGGCCATTTTCATCATTGTATTGATATATTGGACCAATACTTGCTTATCTTCTTCCTCTGTGCTACAACCGACCAAGCCAATCGCCAGCACCAGTATAGCCAGTTTCCTCAACATATGGACCTCCCTATAGGGTTGAACGAGTCTATTTCGCCTTTATCAGTATAGTTCCCAGGGACTGCAGTTGCCCCATTCGTGCCCCAAAATACGCCGCGGAGGTGCGAAAATCAAGCAATCTCTATAAGGTAGCGTATTGACTAGACCTTCCTGCCCCGATAATTTTCCTCTTTCCATTGGTTCTGCGGGCTGAAGTGGGTCCCGCCAGCGCCCATTAGCCAATGTTAGATTCCAGTCCGAAGACCCCAGCTCAAATGATCACTCGCAAACAAATACGATCCCAGCTCGAAATTACCTGATGGAGGCCCAATTCCCCCAATGGGAAACCCAACACAAACAGGGCAAAGTCCGCGATATGTGTCTACTCGAGGACAAACGCGTCCTTATCACTACCGACCGCCAGTTCGCCTGTGACCACGTGCTCGGCGCCAGTCCGCTAAAGAGCTAAGTGCACTAACCGCATCGCGCAATACTGGTTCGAGCAGACCGCCATGCAAATAGGCGAGGAGCCCGAAAGCCTAAACAAGGAATTGCTGCGGCTCTGGCTGCGCGATAAGGCCATCTTCGACAACAATATAACCCAACTTGACAACGACATTCGCATCCGGGTTGCCCAGCGCTGTATCGACTTACTCCAGCGCGTCACCGGCACTGAATTCGAGGCTTAGATCAGCGACGTGCCGGTTTCAGAGCGAATGACTTGGACTCATCGGCCGGTTTCTCATTGCCTGCGGCACTCCTAGTGCTCACCGGACCAATCGTGGCTCGGGCGCCAACGTTGGACGCCCAATTCGGCATTACATTGGCCAACCATGGGCAATTTCGGACTGGATGGCTCGCTGAATTTAGGAGGTAGATGCTTCTATCGACTACGCACCGGGGATCGGCAGGAGGAAGGTAAACAGCTATTGCTTCGCGAACCAACAAGCAATGCGCACTTGCGCTGATACAACGAATGATCCTCCTTTGTAAGACCTAAACGACAGAGAGTCATGCTAAAAAACCTATTTCGCGCCTTCGTAGTCTTTCGTCTCGAATTCCGCCAACCCGAGTTCGATTTCACGGCGTTGATAAGCTATTGGCAAAGCGTGCCGCTGATCCAGTATGTAATCGAAGACGAAAGAGAAAAACGCGGCTGTGCATTGATGTGCAAACTCGATGAAGTCTACCCCTTCTAATGCTGCATCGCCAGCTCCGCAACGCCCTCGAGGAAATCTTCGGCGCCCCCTTTATCAGCGAAGCACTCGACAACCCGCAAGTCGCTGAGAATATTCTCTACGAGCGCCCCGAAGAATTCAAATCCACCGTGCTCGGATTTCAGCGAATCAACTACCAGGATGAACACGCTTCATACGCCGCTAGCTTAGAGCGCGAACTCGGCATTGCGCTGATCTGTGCTCTGTTAGACGGCAACACACGCGAACTCGTCTCCGATCTGGGGCTCAATTATCTATGAGCAAAGTACTAGCCTTTGACTTAGGCGCCGAAAGCGGCCGCGCACTCGTCGGCCACTTCGACGGCAAACGCCTGACCTTAGAAGATCTGCACCGTTTTGCCAATGGCCCGGTGCAGATCTTCGACCGCCTGTACTGGGACCCGCTGCGCCTCTTCGGTGAAATGCAACAGAGTCTGGCGCTTTTCGCCCACAAACACGGCAAGGATCTCGCATCCATTGGCATTGATACCTGGGGCGTAGACTTTGCGCTTCTGGGTGCCGGTGACGCATTGTTAGACAACCCGCGCAACTACCGCGACCCACGCACCGAAGGCATGCTCGAAGAGGCCTTTGCCCGCGTGCCGCGCGAGGAAATTTTTGCCCACACTGGCGTCCAGTTCATGAAGCTCAACAGTCTTTACCAGCTGCTAGCGATGCGCGAATCTCCGCTATTGCAATCGGCGCAAACCCTTCTATTGATGGCCGACCTCTTCAATTTCTACTTCACCGGCAACAAGGTCTGCGAGTTTTCCAACGCCACCACCACACAATTTTACGACCCGCGCAAAAGCGCCTGGTCCACCGAACTGCTGACCAGCCTTGGACTGCCAACGCACTTCCTGCCTGAAGTGGTACAACCCGGTGCACACATCGGCAATTTGCTACCGTCCATCGCCACCGCGACCGGGCTCGCCGAAGTGCCCGTTATCGCCCCCGCGACACACGATACCGGATCGGCGGTAGCCGCCGTACCCGCCGCAACCCGCGACTACGCCTACATCAGTTCGGGCACTTGGTCGCTAATGGGTGTCGAACTCGACGAGCCCTTAGTCTCCACCGAAGCCCTAAAATACAATTTCACCAACGAGGGCGGTGTCGGGCCGACCTACCGCTTTCTCAAGAATATCATGGGGTTATGGTTAGTACAAGAATGCCGCCGCACTTGGGCGCGCGAAGGCCGAGATTTCTCCTACGAGCAGTTGACGGCCATGGCCCGCGACAGCACGCCCTTTGTCGCGCTGATAGAGCCCGACGACGAACGCTTTATCTCCCCCGGCGATATGCCTGCCCGGATCCGCACCTACTGCGAAGAAACCGGCCAGACCGTGCCCGCCGACGAGGGCCAGACGATCCGCGTCATCCTCGAAAGCCTGGCGCTCAAGTACCGTTATGTGCTCGGAGATTTAGAAATGATCCACAGCCGGCGCCTCGAGAACATCCACATCGTCGGCGGCGGAATCCAAAATCGGCTGCTCTGCCAGTTTACCGCCTCAGCCACAGGGCGCCCGGTCATCGCTGGACCGCTCGAGGCCACAGGCATCGGCAACCTTTTACTGCAACTTATCGGTTTGGGCCAACTCGCCTCGTTGGCCGAAGCCCGCCAAGTCGTACGCGACTCCTTCGACCCAGAGATCTTCCCGCCTGAAATGACGACAGACTGGGACGCCGCCTACGACCGGTTCCGCCCCTTGGTGCCGCGCGCCTAAACCTCGTTGGAACCGCATACCCACTTCCACCGTTCTAATTAGGAGCACGCGCCATTAGCCGGTCGCGTAAATCTTCTTTATTGCAGGTCTTCGAACACAGTGGGCCATGGTCAAAAACAAACTTGATTTGTCGGGCTCTGTGGAGTCCTATTGGCGGGATATCCAAGACTTTGAGCCGCTGAGCCGCCAACGCGAATCCGAACTTGCGGCTTTGGCCCGTGCCGGCAACGAACAGGCCATGCACCAAATGGTCGAGGCCAATTTGCGTTTCGTCGTCAGCATTGCCAAGGACTACAGTGGCCGCGGTCTCTCCTTTAGCGAGTTGATCTCGGAAGGCAATATCGGACTCATAGAAGCGGTTAAGCGTTTTGACGAGACTCGGGGCTTTAAGTTTATCACCTATGCTGTATGGTGGATTCGCCAGGCCATTCTTAAAGCCCTGGCTGAAAATAGTAAAATTGCCCGTCCCCCGATGAGTCAGATCAACGATATGCAAAAAATTGAACGAAAAATGGGCATTCTCGCCCAACAGTTGGGGCGGTATCCCACCCTTGACGAGCTTTCCTATTGCGCCGAAATATCGCTGGACCGAACGCGCAATGCGCTCGACATCGCCCAGACGGATGTCTCACTAGATCTCCCGGCTTTTCCCGAGGACGGAGAGCCCCTGGGCGCCTCTGTTCCGGATCCGTCACTCGACCAGGCCGATTCCTTTGAGCACACCACCCTTTCCAACACTCTGCGCTCCTCTCTCAATCTGCTCGATCGGCGCGAAGATCGGATCATCCGCGCCTATTTCGGTCTCGACGACCAAGCGCCTCTCACACTAGAGCAGATCGGCACACAATTGGGCCTCACCCGCGAACGAGTCCGACAAATAAGAGACCGGGCCTTGGCAAAAATCCGCTCCCACTGTGGTGATTTGTTGATCGAACTCTCCCGCAATTAGGCACTTTAGCGGTATTTTACGCCGAGTATCAGCGCCTCTGGGTCCCCTGTGACACGCACGACACACCAGCGGCGACCAAAACCTTCGATATCGCCCTTGATCGGGGTCGCCAAAAAGCTTTTTTTATATATGTACAAAATTGTTGACAGCAGTTGCAGTCCCCTCATTAAAGAGACCACTGTGCGTTATAATTTAGCCGACCTCCATATGCATTCCTTTTGCTCCGACGGTTTGCGCACTCCAACCCAAGCGGTAGAAGAGGCCTGCACCGCTGGCCTGCAAGCCATCAGCCTAACCGACCACGACACCGTCGAAGGCATTCCAGAGGCCACCAAAGCCGGGGAGCGCTTAGGCATGGAAGTCGTTCCCGGCACCGAACTCAGTGCCCATGTACGCGAGCGCGAAGTCCATATCCTGGCCTATTGCATCGATTGCAGCGACGATCAGTTTGGCACCAATCTCGAAAAGGCCTTTGTCTCACGCCACGAGCGCGGGGTCGCCATCGTCGAAAAGCTCAACGGTCTGGGCCTGAACGTCAGTCTCGACGACGTGCTAGAACAAGCCAATGGAAGCCCGCTGGGTCGGCCCCATATCGCTGCCGCACTAGTGCAAAAAGGCCTGGTTGTCGACAAGAATGAAGCCTTTAACCGCTACATTGGCGATCGCGGCCCTGCATTCAAAGCAAAGCCCTACACTTCGGCCGAAGACATTATCGGCCTGATCCATCGCACCGGCGGCGTAGCGGTGCTCGCCCACCCGGGCGCCAGCCTGCATGAGGGCATCATCCAGCAATTAATCTCGTTCGGGCTCGACGGGGTCGAGGTTTTCCACCCGGCCCACCAACCGCCGCAAATAGACTTTTACAACCAACTTGCCGACCGTCACGGGCTGCTCATATCGGGGGGTTCCGACAGCCACGGTAATGTCGACGGCACCCGCATCGGCGACTACGGCGTCGGCTACGAGGCGATCGAAGCCATGCGTGAACGGGCCGCCACCTATGCTTGAGCGGCTGAGCACCTGCCATGAGGTACCGCTATCTGCTTGATCAATGCTTGCTACCGCTATAGCCATATTTCCGCATTTTTTACACTGATCCTCCTTACGCTGCACCTTTCGCCCGGACACGCGGCCCGCCCCCAGCGCTTCCACCAAGCTTCAGAGCCCATTCGCGGCCTTTTCGGTGCCGAAATCGGCGATGTCGTATGGAGTGGCCGCTATTTATGGGTCAGCACCGAGAGCGGCGTCGCTCGACTCGACCCTGCGGTGAGCAGCGGACTCAACGCCTCCGACTGGGTCACCTACACCCAACTCAACGGCCTCGGTCGCGGTGCGGTCAGCGCGCTCGACGCCAGCGGCGATACCGTCTGGGTCGCTACCCTCATCGATACGACGATCGCCGGGCAAGGTACGGCCCAAGCCGGTACCGGGCTGAGTTTTTCCCACGATGCCGGCCGTTCGTGGAGCCATATCCCCAACGCATTTATCTTCGATCCCACTAAACCCGGTTTCGAGCGCAGCCCCGGCACGACCATTCTCAACGGCTGCTTCGATCTCGCACTAGACGGCGAGGCCATTTACGCCGCATTCTTCGCCGGGTCGACGGTTCGCTCGCTCGACCAAGGCCAAACCTGGCAGCCTTTCATACCCGGCGGTGCCGACAAAATCGTCTATTTTGCCGCCGAAACCGCCGCCGATAGCCTCACGATTCTCGCCGACAGCCTGTCCCGCGAAAACGGCGACCCCGACGCCATCGCCGAATTGCGCGCAGGCGCCGACAGCCTAACTAGCCAGGAATTTTTGCACCGCACGTTTTCCATTGTCGCCCACGGCGATTCCGTCTGGATCGGTACTTCCAGTGGCATAGCCTTTACTTTAGATGATGGCCAAACCTGGACAAACGCCAAAGTCCGATTAGATGAAACGGGAACCCCACTGCCAGGGCACCCCGCGGGCAACTGGGTCGTCGCCATGGAGCGCATGGTCCTGCCCGACGGCTCCACCGCACTCTGGGCCGGCACCAACACCACTCCATTGCCCGGCCAGACCCAGGCCATTAGCGTCAGCCGCAATTTCGGCGCAACCTGGGCCCACACCGGCCCGACTTTCGCCTGGGACTTCGCCTTCACCCCCAATTTCGTTTGGGCCGGTACTTCGTTAGGGCTTTTGGCCAGCCGCGACCCGGCTCTGCCGGTCGATGCCGGACGCGACTGGGAAGCGATAGAAGTCGCCGACGGCCAGCCCCTGATCGGCACCTTCGTCGGGCTAGAACGAGTCGGCGATGTGCTGTGGGCCGGCGCCGAAAAGGGCTTGGGCCGCTCCGAAGACGAGGGCGGGACCTGGCGCGTCATCCGCGATCTGGTCCGCACTCGCTCGATCGATACCCGCGACTTCGTCGGTACTGGCGGCGTGCCCGACAGCACCGCGCTTACTTATGTCGCCCCCAACCCCTTTGCGCCATCGCGCGAAACGGCAACTCTGGTCTTCAGCCTGGAGCGAGAAGCCGAGGTCTCGATCGCCATTTACGATTTCGCAAGCCGCCTAGTTCGCGACCTGATATTCAACGAGGCCTTCGCCGGCGGCGCCGACCACCGCGTCGCATGGGACGGCAGGGACCAGGGCGGCCAAACCGTAGCCAATGGCACCTATTTTTATCGCGTCCAACTCAGCACCGGCCAACTGGCCTTCGGCAAAGTAGTGGTACTCGATTGAAAAGCTTCTACCCCCTTCTATTCTGTTTATTCGCCGCCACTGCCCATGCGGCTGATTTCGCCGCCGCCTTTCTCGAAACGGGCTTGGGCGCCCGCGGGACTGGAATAGGCGCTTTCATCGCCACCGTCGACGACGCCTCCGCCCCCTATTGGAACCCCGCCGGCCTCACCCGCATGCGCGGCAAGGTAGTACAGACCTCGCTACAGTCGTTGTCGCAGGGACGCCTGCAAAATAACGCCTCCTTTGCGCTCAATCCCCGCGGCGACATGGGATTCGGCTTCGCTTGGTCGCGCGCGTCCGTTGATGGCATCGAAGGCCGTACTTCCAGCGGCCAGTTTACCGGCCCTGTAGAGGACGGGGCTAACGCCTTTATTGTCGCGGTGGGCCGCACAGTGGGGCCGCGTCTGGCCATCGGCTTTGCAATGAAAATCTTCAGTCAAACGATCGACATACCCTTCTCACCCGCGGCCACAGCCCATGGCAGCGGTTTCGACATCGGCGCGCAATACCGCGTTTCAGAGCACACCTATCTCGGCGCCGGCGTCCGCAACTTAGGCGCCAAACTCGCGTGGAAGGTCCGCCTCGCAAACCAACAGTCGAGCGCCACCGAAGACCCATTGCCGCGCGTCCTGCAACTTGGCGTAGCGCACCAACTCCTTGCCGGGCTGACCTTGGCCACCGAATTTCGCTCCGGCGATGAGCAAAGCACCCATCTCGGCGCCGAATGGGTATTGAGTCCCCTGCTCACCTTGCGCGGCGGCCTCAATCAACTCGGCTCCGAAGACGGCAGACAACTCTCCGTCGGGCTGACCTTGCGTCCGATGCGCGTCGAGACACTGCAATTCCACTACGCCTATCTCGCCGATCCCCTCGATGCCGGAGGCCGCACCATCATCGGCCTTGCGCTCGCCTTCTAAGGACCCTCTATGAGCCTGTTACTGGCCGCGCTGCTATTTCTCCCAGTCGCCCTGTCCGCCATCGGGCTGCCCTCGTTGCGGCTCAGCGGCGGTGCCCGCGCGGCTGGCATGGCCGAAGCCGTCACCGCCCTACCCGATGCGCAGGCCCTCAATCCGGCCGCCCTGCAATCCAGCGGATTCAGCACCGCCTTCAGTCATGCCGCCTGGATTGAAGACATCCACCAGAATTATCTGCATCTGGCATGGGCACGCGGTCAGAATCTCTGGGGACTCTCCGGTCAACTATGGCAAACCGACGCCCTCGAGCGCCGCACCGGCCCTTCTACCGAGCCCATCGGCCGCTTTGGTGTCTACGAAGGTACCGCTGGCGTGAGTTACGCACGCACGATGGACCGCCTGCGCCTCGGATTGCGGGTGAATTTGATCCGCCAGTCGATTTCCACCGACAACGCCAGCGGTGGCGGCGCCGATTTCGGCCTGATCTACGCGCTCAATGCCCATCTGCGCGTCGGGGCGACCCTGCGCAACCTCGGCAGCATGGGCGAGCTCAACCGCAATGCGACCGACTTGCCGCTCGAAACCCGCTTCGGTACCGCCTACACAGGTATCGACAACCTGCTTATTGCTGTCGAGGCGCAACACGCCCGCAATGGCAATCTCACCGCACATGTAGGCGGCGAATACCGCGTCGGCGAACGACTGCGCCTCCGGGCGGGTTACCAAACCGCGGAAAACCGTAATCTTTCAGCCGGTCTTGGCCTTGTCGCTGGACATTGGATCGTCGACTATGCTTATGTGCCCTTTGGTTCGGGCCTGGGCGACGCGCATCGGCTCACTTTGCAACTCGAAA
>JACLAC010016600.1_pt1 | contig 20499 bp, 16 predicted proteins | sample 8027881 | NCBI WGS metagenome assembly JACLAC01 (sample SAMN15725517, study PRJNA655200) | protist metagenome | isolation source: fluorescence activated cell sorting (FACS) single amplified genomes of... | place: Spain: Blaines Bay Microbial Observatory, Mediterranean Sea | collected 2016-01-19 | reverse complement strand
AATCCCCGAGTAAAGAATGTGTTAGATCATGTTAGTTCTGGTTTTTTTAATCCCCAAGAGCCTCAACGTTATCGGGATCTTATTGATTCTCTGATTTATAATGATCATTACTTACTTCTCGCAGATTTTGACGCTTACGCTGCTTGTCAAGAGTTAGTGGGAAAAACTTATCAAGATGTTCCTGCCTGGACTCAGATGTCGATTGCAAATACTGCCAAAGTTGGCAAATTTTCAAGTGATCGAACGATCAAGGAATATGCTACACAGATTTGGAATGTCCACCCCTTAATTCATGGAAGATGATTAACTGGCAATGAAGTTAAATTTATTTAGATTTTGTTGGGGCCTGATCCTTTTGGGATTGCTCCCTACAGATGGTGTCGCACAGAACTCAGTCCAACCTGAGCTTTACAGCTATCAAACGTTTGGCAATCGGGGCAGTTCTTACACTAGTGTTGCTACTGGTGTGGGAATTTACCTGATGGATCGAGAGGATGGTGGTCAACAACGATATCTGCAAAGTCTAGTGCTGTTTGTCCCTCAGGCCAGTCTGGGTACTGACAGCAAACTTGGAGATCATTTCCTTTTGTCATCTGGCCAAGGTCTGGAGATAGTCCTGCATGATCAATGGCGTGACCCTGTTGGGAAAGGAGCTCAAATTTCACTAAGGCATTTGCGATGGAATTCAGCTGCCAAAGCTGAGAATGAAAAGGGAAAACAGGCTTCGACGACCATTTTTCACATGGGTTGGAATGGATCTATGGAGGCAATCCCAACGAATTTCGTATGGTTTGTTGGTTTAGACGTCGCCCAGTTGTTTCTGCCAGGGACTAGCTATGGTGAAATCCAAGGTGCAGTTGGTCTTCGCCTGAACTGGTGACCTCAGAAATTCCATATCTCTCATTTTCTTTTCACTTCCTCTCTACAAATCTGTGAAGTCCATCCTTGATTTCAAAGTCAAAGTTCTGCAAAAGGATGGCTCCAAAAACTCCCATCTTGATGCCGTTGCTGTTGAAGAACCTCTTGAAATTAGGTTGTCTGTAGAAGGTTTTACCCTTCGGGTAGCTACAACGATGCGAACCCCAGGAAATGACGAAGAATTGGCTCTTGGATTCCTTTGGTCTGAAGGAGTAATCAGGGAGATAGAGTCGATTCAGTCAGTGAAAAGATCGACAGACCCCAGACTGGAAGTTTCAGAAAATGTAATAATTGTAGATCTATCTGCAGGAACTCAATTGGACTGGAGACGTCTGAATCGAAGAACAGATGTGCAATCTAGCTGTGGAATCTGCGGCCGTCAGTCTCTGCAAATCCTTAAAAATCTTGAACTCAGTCAACCGAGAGGAGCGCCCTGGCCAGAGGATCTATCTTTAGAGACTTTTTTGGAGCAGCTTTCTAACTCGCAAAATATGTTTCGAAGAACTGGTGGTGTCCACGCCTCAGGGCTTTTCGATTACGATGGGAATTTGATTTGTTTAAGAGAGGATGTTGGTCGGCACAACGCACTTGATAAAGTTGTTGGCTGGGGTCTCGACCAAAAATTTCTTCCCGCTGAGAATACAATTTTGTTGGTAAGCGGTAGAATCAGCTTCGAATTGGTTCAGAAGGCACTTCTCGCAGGGATCCCAAACTTAGTCGGAATTGGGGCCCCAAGCTCCCTCGCAATAGAATTAGCTAAAGAATTTGATCTGACCTTGCTTGGATTTCTGCGAGAAAACTCTGTGAATGTTTACGCTGGTGAGTGGCGCATTGGTCGATTGTAACTTAACAATCGAAATTGATTGGATCATCGAGCTGCCTCTGCCTAAGGCTCACTCTGAGAGAACGAGGGTATTTTCAGGGGCCCACCCTATCCAAAGTCGCTCGCCTTTTTTTGGACGGACGGAACTTATGCTGAGGTTAGTAAGTGTCGCGCATAGCAGAGGACCCGCATCCGTCTTCAGGTAGACATGGCTCTCACTTCCATGGTAGACGACCGCATCGACTTCCCCAGGGAAAGAGAAGTGAGAGGTCGGAAGAGTCTCGCTTGAGATTCTCAGCTTCTCTGGACGAACAGCGAGGTGAAGCTCACCACTGAGCTTTTCAAAGTGAGGAATCGTCAGTTTGCCAAGAAGTTCAGTCTTCACGTTTAGTGAGCTTCCATCTTCATGACCTTCAACAATTCCTGAAAACAAGTTCATCCGGCCAATAAAGTCTGCAACGAACCTGCAGTTTGGAGACTCGTAAAGTTCTCCTGGAGAGGCGACCTGTCTCACTACCCCATTCTCCATTACGGCAATTCGATCAGCCATCGACAGAGCTTCATCCTGATCATGAGTGACGATCACAAATGTGATGCCGACAGCTTTCTGCAATTTCACTAACTCCAACTGCATTGCTTCTCTCAGCTTTGCATCAAGTGCAGAGAGAGGCTCATCCAATAAAAGTACTCTGGGGCGCTTTACTAGCGCTCGGGCTAATGCAACACGTTGACGCTGTCCGCCGGATAACTGATCAGGTTTGCGTAAGTCATAGCCATCCAATTTCACTAAGGCTAAGGCGTCCTGCACTCGCTCCCTAACTTCTGCACGTGGTGTTTTAGCTACTTTCAGTCCGTAGGCCACATTGTCAAAGACAGTCATGTGTGGAAACACAGCATATGACTGAAACACCATATTGACTGGACGTTGGTTCGGGGGAATGTCTCTGGTCTCTTTTCCATCAATCTTGATGCTTCCCTCAGATGGAAATTCGAAGCCCGCCAGCATTCGTAGAAGTGTCGTCTTTCCACAACCTGACGGTCCCAGCAGGGCAAAAAACTCTCCTTCATGAATATTTAGGTTCACCCCGTTGACAGCATGGACATTGCCGAAGCTCTTAACAACTTGTTTGATCTGTAGGATCACGGACTGGTCAGCCATGAGCTGTACCTCCAGCCGGACCTCCACTGCGGCTTTGAAACCACAATGCAAAGGTGGTCATTGCGAGGGTGATAGAAATCAAGACCGCTGTGGCAGCATTAACTTCAGGTGTTACAGAGAAGCGGATCATCGAGTAGATCTTGATTGGAAAGGTAATAGTGTCCGGGCCAGATGTGAAGAAGGTGATGACAAAATCATCAAGTGAGAGAGTAAATGCCAGTAGGGCTCCGGCGATAAGGCCTGGTCGCATATGAGGGATGAGGGTGTCTTTGAATGCCTGCCACTCTCCAGCCCCGAGGTCTTTCGCAGCCTCTTCTAATTCACGATTGAAGCTTGCCAAACGAGCTCGAACCACCACGGTTACAAAGGGAAAACTGAAGGAAATATGAGCAATGGTGATTGCGCCTAAATTGAAGGGCCATGGAAGACCGGAAGGCCAGCCAATACGAGAAAAGAAAGCCAGCATGGCGACGCCCATACAAATTTCTGGGATTACAATCGGTAAGGACACGGCCCCTTCGTACCCCACTTTCCCTGGAAAACGGAAGCGCCAGAGCAGAATGGCAGACATTGTTCCTAGCACCACGCTGATTAGGGTACTCAGAAAAGCAATTGTGAGGGAGTTGGAAAACGCTTCCATCAAGGAGGAGTTGTTCCAAGCCTTTTCATAGTACTTGAAAGTGAATCCTCGCCATACGATGTTGCGACGGCTATCGTTGAAGCTAAAGGCGACAAGTGTGACTATCGGAGTATACAGGAAAATGAAAGTTCCAAGTAAAACCAGCCTCATCCATGTGCGTCGAGTGTAATCCAGTGGTCCAATTGGGTTGTTTGAACGAACACTCACGTAAGCCCTTTTTCATTGTGACGTGTTAAAAGAGCTCTCACAGCTAGTGCGAAGAATGTTAGATAAATTAGCAAGAAGGAGAGTGCAGCTCCAAAAGGCCAGTCATTGGCGGATTTGAACTGTCGCTCGATCACATTAGCTATCATCTGACTGTCTGTACCTCCTAGCAGATCTGGCGTAAGGTATGAACCCAGAGCTGGAATGAAGGTAATGATTACTCCGGAGATGATCCCAGGCAATGCCAGTGGAACAATCACTGAACGAAAAGTTCGCCAGTGCCCGGCACCCAAGTCAAGGCTCGCCTCAATGTAACTTCTATCCATCCTGTCTAGAGCTGCGTAAAGGGGTAAAACCATGAATGGAAGATGAACATAAACCAGCCCATAGACAACTGCGAAGTTATTATAAAGCAGTTCAAGACGATGGAAACTCTCTCCAAAGAGATTCCAATCTCCCAATCCAAGTATCCTTAGCCCACTATCACCAGACAGCCAAAGAAGTTCCAACAAATCATTTAGATAGCCATTTGTTCTTAGGACTGCAATCAATGCGTACGTTCGGATCAGCAGGTTGGTCCAAAATGGCAGGATCACAAGAAGCAGAAGAAATGGCTTCCCCTGCTCTGATGCAAAGGTGATTGCCAGAGCAACTGGAAAAGAAATCACCAAGCAGAGGAAAGTGGTTAGGCCTGCATACCATAAAGATTTGAGAAATATTTGTAAGTAAAGGGGCTGAACTGCCCTTGAATAGTTTTCGAGTGTGCCTGTGAGGGCCACCTCAATGATGCCTTGTTTCTCACCGAAGCTCAGCCCCCATACCAGAAAAAGAGGGGCCAGGAAGAAGGCAAAAAGCCAGATTGTGGGGGGGATCCCAAAGGACCAGAAAACCTTGGGTGATTTCCGCCAGTAATCCACTGAAATGTAGAAGAATTAGTTTGGAAAGGTAGGCCCAGCTTTATCCGGGCCTTGAGGAAGGTTTAAGCTGCAGAGATGCGCGTCCATGCCTCGTCAAAAAGGCGTTGCATCGCTTCACCACGGTATTTTGAAGACTCGCTACGTCTTAGGACATCGTCCGTGGGAAAGATTGCAGGGTTGTTGCGGTAATCGTCTCCGAGCTTTGCTTTAGCAACCCCATTCGGAGTCGCATACTGGATAAAATCGGCGATTAGTGCTCCAGCATCTCCATCGAGCAGGTAGTTTATGAATGCGTGAGCGTTTTCAGGATGTGGGGCTCCTTTTGGAATACAGAGGCAATCTTCCCAGAGGAGCGTTCCTTCCTTGGGAACGATATAGGCGATATCATCATCTTCCTCCTGCACCTGAATAATGTCTCCGTTGTACTCCATCGTTAGATCAACTTCGCCAGAGAGAAGTAAGTCTTGCCCATTATCCTCAGCAAAAACCTTGATGTGTTGCTTCTGCTTTATCATCAAATCTTCAACAGCCTTAACTGCGGCAGGATCAGGGGTATTTAATGAATAACCGAGGTACTTCATGGCAACAGGAATTGTCTCAGATGGACTGTTGAGCACAGCGATCCTTCCTGAATATTCACTGGATTCAAAAAGAGTCGACCAGCTGTCTGGTACTTTCGATACCTTTGATTTGCGATACCCAATCCCAATCGTTCCCCACATGTAAGGCATGCTGTGGGCCCGTATGGGATCAAATGCTGTGTCTTGGAAAACTTTGTCTACGTTCTTAAAGTTCGGAATTTTGGAGTGATCGAGTTTGATCAGTATATTTGCACGGATCATCCGTTCAACAAAGTCGTTCGTTGGAACGATCACGTCGTAACCAGGGTTCCCTTCTTTCAGTTTGGCAAATAATTCATCATTGTCAGCAAACAAATCCATGCTCACTTCAATTCCACAAATCGAACTGGAGATAGGTAGGCTTGCCAAGCGTGCGAGGGATAATAAGTTGAGTGTTGAAGAAATGACGGGAGGGACTTTCTCGATCACTAACGGCGGCGTCTTCGGATCCATGCTCTCAACACCGATCATCAACCCCCCTCAAAGTGCCATTTTGGGGATGCATAACGTGGTGGAGCGACCGGTAGCGTTAAATGGACAAGTGGTGATTCGTCCTGTTATGTACTTAGCTCTCAGTTACGATCATCGAATTATTGATGGGCGTGAATCTGTCAGTTTCCTGTTCAGAGTGAAGGAATATCTCGAGAATCCTGCGAGGATACTTCTGGGAGTATGAAACTGAAGGAAGGATGATTCAGCAAAAAGTAGTCGGTACTTGCTAAGAGGTACCGACTTCTGAACAAGCTAATTTGTGGCTTGAGGCACTTCCCCATCTCTTCGGAATTGCGCTAACCGATCTGCTTGGGGCAGAGAGGCCAAATGGGCATAAATTGCAGGGAGGGCATTGCTTCTGCGCAACTTAAGGAAATCGTTGTCGCCAAGCTTGTTAAGATTTTCCTCGTTCACAAGATATAAGCCCCGAATCTGCTGGGGTTCCCCCATGTTTTGGAAATTCAGATTCATTGGGGTAAACAGGTTAATTTCTTTCAATTCCTTGCAAACCTGATGAGTGAATTGCTCCATTTGGTGTAACTCGGTCAGATATTTCCTGACATGCTCCATTGTCTCACTCAATTCTCCGTCTGCTGTGAACAAGGGGTTCCCTTCCTCCGTTCCAACCAATTCACTTTCTTCATCAACGCAAATTAAAAATTGATTGGGATCCCCGGTAGGTGCGAGGGTAAATGGATACCTGCGAATGGCTGCAGGAACATAGGGAACTAACCATTTTCCCTGATCATCAATATAAAGATTCTCCCCTTGCTGAAGCCCCAGTAAAGCAACAGGCCTGAATTCCTTTGAGTTGGGCTCTTCTAAAAAGATGATTGGATAGTAAGCGGAAGCTTTGAAAAATTCTTTGAGAGCGATGGGTGCAATATGAAAATCTTTAGCAAAAAGGAAATTGTCTGTTCCCTTGACAAACAGGTGGCTGTGATTTTCTTTTGTTACGGGTACAACTTTCTTAAACATGCGACTCCTGTGCATGGTTGAAACGGGGTCAAAGAGACTCAGCCTTTCAATGGCCAGTCAAATCAAAGACTTTCAAGAATGAAGTCTTTAAACGCTACACTCAAGCCTACAATATAAAATCATTCAGGAATGGGTCAAGTTGACTGCTAATGAGTTAATTCATGGAAAAAATGAAAAGTTATTACATTGGAAACGTGCCAGGGGTTGGATTTGCACTGGAGGGGACCCAACTACTCTAGCAGAACTCGACAAGAGTTGTTTTAAGAAAGCTTGGCGAGAAGAGTCATTCAGCAAATTGATGAACTATCCTTGGTTTCGCGCTTGGACATGGCATACTGAAGCTAATTCAAAGGCTCTAGCATTTTTGATTGTTGAGGATCAGTCTGATTTGTTCTCAATCCTCAGAGTTGGAGTAATACCAGAACACCAGCGGCAAGGAATTGGAAGAGAAATGTTGGACTTCTTGATTCAGCTAGCTAGGAATGAGCAAGTTCCGAAAATTTTGCTGGAAGTACATGAGTTCAATATTGCGGCTCAGCATCTATACTTCGCCTCAGGTTTTCGTCAAATTCATCGAAAAAAAGGCTATTACCGCGATCCCCCAGGAAATGCTCTTGTGTTGACCAAGGCAATCTCTTAACTGGCTATCCACTTGATAAGTGAACCATCCGTTCTTTCATAAAGAATTGGAGAAACCCTGGGATCCAATGGTGAAAAATAACCAATAAAACAGCTTGTTCACATCTCATGAATCGGGCAGGGTAATTTTTGGCGCAATTCCATCCTCATCAAATTGAAACATTACATCCTTTTGAGTACCTAAATGGGCGTTGGAGCTTAAGAGTTGTTTAGCTTATGGATGAGCAGTTTCAAAGAAACTTCCAACATCGTTTTTGATTTGCGGTAGCAAAGCTTTTTACGATGGAGCCTGGCTAGATCATGCCTCAGTCGGCAGTTGAGTGATTCGATTTGTGTGGTGAAGGTCTTTCCCGCGTAATGCTTGGCGTATGGGGTAAAATTCTCGTAGGCCTTCAGCATGTTCGTGCCATAGCCCATCGTCGGCAGGTGCTTGATCTGCTGCCAAAGGACCTTAGCGGTTTTGATCATCCTCCTTCCACAGACAAAGTCGAGGACCTTACCAAAGATGGAGTCTACCGCTAGCCAGAGCCAACATTGAGATTTTTTTTGCGATGAACGTGCAGAGTTCATCGATTTCGATGAAGGAGCAGACTTCGGTCTGTGGTGGGCTTGCTGGGAGTGACTGGGCAACTTGTACCAGCCAGCGAGAGACCGTCTTTTGATGAATCCCGAGAACCCTGCCGATCGCTCGCATCACCATCCCTTCGAGATAGAACTGACAGACCTGTTGCTTGAGGGCTGGATCTTTGCCTCGTCATATTGTTTGAAAGATCCGTCGGCAGGCTTGGCAACGGTAGCGTTGGACACCACGACTGGTGCCATAGCGAATAGAGTCAGAATGAGCGCAGTGAGGACATTGCATCGTTAGCTCTCCAAATCTCAGAGATTACTTCATTTGTATAAACTACGCAACTGCGCCAACTCCCCGAAATGAGTAAGAACTTAAGTTTAATGTACTTGCTTCGACCCCACAGCACATTTTTGAGTATGTCGTAATTCTAGGGGTGGTTCATCGGCCTAACATGGGGAATCAGCAGTTAGAACCTAACCGAGATATTTTTAGATCGGCTTAAATTACTGACAATAGAATTGTCAGTGTAAACACACCAAGTATTGTTGAGAGTAGAATAGAAGTTGTAACGAAATCAGGAACGAGATCGTACTCAATTGCTATGATGGCGGCAAGAATTGCTGTCGGCATAGCTGCTTGCAAAATTCCTATATTTTTCTCTAGTTCACCCAATGGAAAAATGAATGCCAAGCCAAACGCCAGCAATGGCGCTAATAGTAACCGAAGACCACATGCTATCCAGGTATCTACGTTGAACTTTAATTTCTGAACACTTGATAGCTGAACCCCAAGGGTCACAATCATTGTTGGGATCATAGCCTGTCCCAACAAACCTGTAAGCCGATCTACTGAGAGTGGAACTTCCCAACCTGTTGCAGCAAAAATTGCTGCAGGGGGGAGTGCGAGAAGAGCTGGAGTTTTAAGCACGCTCGTGACAGCCGACAAACTCCCTTTGCGAACCCATCCAGCCACCCCAACGCCAATGACAAATGAAGTCACTAGGATTGAAAGAAAATAGACAGTTGCAGGGACTTTCGATACCTCACCAAAGCGAAAATCCAAAAGAGACAGCCCAAAGTTGCCAACATTGCCAAAAATAGAAATTAATACAAAGGCGGCAATGACTTCACGTGATCTTCCCAAGATTTTACCAACGATAACTGCCCCTATGGCCACCATAATGTGGGTTACAACACTGTAGCCCACCATCGTCAACGTCGATGACAGCGGAACCGAAGATTGACTGATCACATTGAAAACAAAGGCAGGGATTAAAATGAAGTAGGCATAGCGAGTCATTGTTTTTGATTTCAGTCCAAGCAATGGACCTGCGAAAAAGCCGATGGCTACAAGTGCAAAAACCGGTAGAACAACATTTAAAAAAACTTGGAAAGTACCCAAAAACCGAATCATCTCCAGTAACAAGATCAATGAGATGAAAGCCCCAAGGACCCCCTTGGAAAAATGAAAAGGTAATTTAGAAAGGAGATTTTTCAACATGTTAAGTGAAGACTTGAACTGATATAATTTTTTGATTTCAATTCTTGAATATTTCGCTAAATACAAAATGAGAAAAGCGTTTCAATAGTTTGTTTACAGCACTAAGAGAGCTTTTGAAGAAGTAAACCCTTCAGGTACTCACCTTCTGGGAAAGATAGTAATTGCGGATGATCTTGATCTGCAGAAAATTTATCAAGAATCGAAAAGTCTTGTCCTGCATCCTCTGCACTACTTGCCAAAATCTTTTTGAATAATTCGGGAATGATTGCACTTGAACAACTAAATGAAGCCAAAAGCCCACCTGCATTCAGAAGTTTCATAGCGAGCAAATTGATGTCTTTATAGGCTCGTGAAGCTTTTTCAACATTCTGTTTTGTGGGAGCAAACTTTGGTGGGTCAAGGATAATTAAGTCAAAATTTCGACCTTGGTCTCGAAATTTTCTTAGAGATATGAAGACATCTGCTTCTATCCACTCAGTTTTTTCTGCTGGCAGCCCATTTGTTTTTACGTTCAATTTTGCCATTTGCAAAGCTTGTCCAGAGCTATCAATGGAAGTTACAAACTTTGCCCCTCCACACAATGCATTAAGGCTAAATCCGCCCGTGTAACAAAAACAGTTTAGGATCTCTTTGTTGTTTGAAATTTCTTGAATCTTTGCTCGGTTAGATCGCTGATCAAGATAGAATCCTGTTTTTTGGCCATTTTCGACATCAATGTAATACTCAAGCCCATGTTCCTGAATCACCAAATTGGACGGTAACTTTCCTAAAATTAAGCCACACTCTCTTTCCAGTCCCTCTAATCTTCTTACCTCTGCATCAGACCTCTCAAAAACACACCCTAGTCCTGTCAAATCTACCAATTGTCGAATCAAGACCTCTTTCCAATACTCTACACCGACAGATAAGATCTGCAGTACAAGGACCTGATTGTATTGATCAACGATAAGTCCTGGCAAGCCATCAGCCTCACCATGAACAAGACGTTTTGCATTGCTGGCCAGATTGCTGGAACTGCGACAGGATAAAGCCTTCTTTAATCTAAAGTAGATAAAATTCTCATCAATTTGATCCTGTTCGTTAAAGCTCCAAAAACGTAATCGAATTTGAGATTTTGGACTCCACGCAGCAAATCCAAGGAATTTTCCAGATGATGACTCTACCCTGACAGTTTGACCTGACTTATTTGCATCCACTTCAGATTCCACAGCACCAGAGAACACCCAGGGGTGTCGTCGATGAACAGATTTTTCACGACCTGGTTTAAGGCGAATAATAGGAGTGGAAGTTGATTTAGGTTTCATGAATTTTTCTGAAAAGTTAATGTCATTCGCTTTTGTCATGAATAAATCCCCAAAAATTGCACCTGTAAACTAAAAAAATCCTCAGTCATTTATTGGATTAGTACAGCTTAGCGCATCAAAAGTCTTTGGTGCTTGAATCACTCGAAATCTTCACGCATTGATGACGCAAGTTCGGAATGGATCCCCAACGTAAGCGATATTATTGGATTGGAGCAATCCTACTAACCCTATGGTTAGCTGTTTGGCTAACAGCCACCCTGGTCTGGAATCGGCTTGATGCTGACAGAGTGATAATACGTCAAATCTGGTCACCAGAAACAGGATGGTTACTCGGTGATGTCCAACCTTGGCGTTTCCTCTACGAATTCGGAACAATTCCAGCCTTTGCACTTACCTTTGTTAGTCTACTTGCTTGGTATCGATCCCTTCAATCCCCAAAATGGATTCGATTTCGTCGCTACTTTCTGCTTTACAGCTTAACATCAATTGTAGGGGCAGGCTTAATCGTTAATGCACTGTTAAAAGAATATACTGGGAGACCCCGCCCTCGAGAAGTCGTAGAATTTGGGGGTAATTGGGAATATCGGGCTGCTTTGGAACTTGGCATACCAGGTCAGGGTCAGTCCTTTCCATGTGGACACTGCACAATGGGATTCATCTTTGCCTCCGGTGTAATGTTCTGGAACTACTCCCCTCCAGTAGCAATTGGATCTTTGGCCCTGGGGTTGGGGTATGGCACGCTGATGAGCACTGCCAGACTCCTCCAAGGTGCTCACTACGTAAGTGATGCTTTTTGGTCTTTAGGAGTGATGGGCGCAACGTTTATCTGTTTTTACTTTTTCGTCCTTCAACCTCCACTCTCCGATACCGTTCTTGTTCGAAAAATTAGCAATCGGACCAAATGGCGCTTACGAATAGGTATAGCTGCTTGCCTGATTTTGATAACCGTCCTCTACTCAACACGACGCCCTTTTTTCAAGGAACATCAAAGAATTGTAAGTTTGTCCCTGGAAGCTCAGCACATTGAACTTGTCACGAACGTTCCGGCTGAAAATTGGGACGTTGAGTTTACAAATGTTGATCACCTGATCGTGGATCTTCAGGCTAATGGCTTTGCGTTTCCTGCATCACACCATGACCTTGATGTTGGAACGGAATTGTCTCCTCAGGGAATCATACAGATCCTCGTGAATAGTAAAACATTTGGTTATTTTCCTGAACTGCACGAGGCAGTTAACTTGAAAGTTCCCGTGCGTTTTCAGCACCGTCTATCTCTGACTCCCCTACCCCCCTGATGCATCGACTTATCCAAATCCTGGTAGTTGATTCGATCCGTGAACTGATTCGCTACAAATCTTTTTTTCTGCTGGTTGCTCTTCTGCTCATAGCTGACAGAGTCCTACGAAGCTACGCGAAGATTCGACTGGAAGGCTTCGATTTACCAAGCTCAAGAGAACTTGGAATTGCTGCTAATTGGCTGTTTCTACAAGCTCCAAATTCGGTAAGTGAATGGCTTTTGGACTGGCGAACGCTACTGATTGGTGGATGTCTGTTTGCCGCTAAACAATTGACTTCAATGTGGCCAACCATGGACATGCGTAAAATGCATCGTTCAGAGGGAGGCAGGTGGCGCATTTTGAAATCGCTTCAAAGCTTGCGCTGGTCCCAGTTCGCCTGGGATGCTTGTGCTGTAGGAATTGTAGTTGGTATTGGAGGGATTTGGGCTGGAACTGGCTGGACGATTGGTCGGGAAATTTGGATCCAGAGTAATTCACCCTTCAGTCTTTTGCTCCCAATAGGAATGGTAGGCGTTATTTGGCCTTTGGGAATGGCAGGATTTTCATATTCCTCAAAACTAGCGGTCTTGAGTAATGGCTTTCCAACCAAATTGAAGCTTTTTTCAGAACTTCTGAAGAGTAGACGAGTTTTTTGGTACTCTTGGCTCTTCTATCTCGCAAGAATCCTAATCTCCTTGCTCTTCGTTTTGCTGATACCAATTCTCTCACTACTGACAGTTGAAAACTTCTTTATTCGAATTTTGATCGCTTCCATTTCTGCTGCTCCCGCATACTCCTATGTAAAAATGGCTTCATTCAAATTCTTCCTTGAGATCTACCGTCCGTACCCTGAAGTGGTCGCGGAATACCAGGGCTACTACTCTCGACATTTTGGATGAAGAACCTCGACTTCAAATTATCTATCTTGCAAAATCTTTATCTTTTGAAGGACTGATATCCCATGCTTGTTCGGCCATTTGGTTGTCTATCCAAAGACCTTGATACCAAAAGTGATTATCTAGATGAATTCACGTCAAAGTTTCTTTTTGATTTTGAAATGCAGCCATCTTGCTGTTTTTTTAGAAAACGATAAGTTGACTACGCTTAGAAGTTAGCTGCTTTCTATAGCCTAAAACTGTGCCCTCAATCTTTATCATTAGGATTTTGAATGCTTCACAGTACCACTGAGTGGCAAAGTCTTGATTCCCGCCACTTCATGCATCCCTTCACAGACACCAAGGATCTAGGACGCAAGGGGACTAGGATCATAACCAGGGCAGAGGGAGTATATCTTTGGGATTCAGAAGGGAATCAAATCATTGATGGTATGGCTGGCTTGTGGTGTGTGAACGTTGGATACGGCCGAGAAGATCTTGCAAAAGCTGCTTATGAACAATTGAAGCAGCTTCCTTACTACAATAGCTTCTTTCAGTGTACCCACCCGCCAGCTATTAAACTTTCAGAGAAGCTTGCGCAAATCAGCCCTCCTCACTTCAATCATGTCTTTTATGTAAACTCGGGATCAGAGGCCAATGACACTGTCCTGCGAATGGTGCGCAACTATTGGAAACTTTTGGGACAGCCCCAGAAGCGTGTTCTAATTAGCAGAATCAATGGTTATCATGGAAGCACAGTTGCAGGAGCGAGCCTAGGTGGTCAAAAATTCATTCATGACATTGATGATCTCCCTATTCCTGACATTGTCCACATCGAACAACCCTATTGGTACCAAAACGGTGGCGCACTCTCTTCGTCGGAATATGGAATTTTGGCTGCGCAGGAACTTGAGAAGAAAATCAATGAAATCGGTATTGAGCGCGTAGCCGCCTTCATTGGAGAACCAATTCAAGGGGCTGGAGGCGTGATCGTCCCTCCTGAGACATATTGGCCAGAAATACAGCGGATCTGTGAAAAGTACGGAATTCTACTAATCGCTGATGAAGTGATCTGTGGCTTTGGCAGAACCGGACATTGGTTTGGTTCAGAATACTTCAAGATTAAACCCGATCTGATGCCAATCGCAAAAGGGCTTTCGTCAGGGTATCTCCCAATTGGAGGCGTCATGGTTTCTGACCGAATTGCTGATGTCATCATCGGCAAAGGTAAGGAATTCGCCCACGGTTTTACCTATTCTGGGCATCCTGCTGCATGCGTCGTAGCCACAAGAAATCTTGAAATCATCGAGCGAGAGGGGCTAGTACAACAAGTTCGAAATGAAACCGGCCCCTACCTCCGTCAACTTTGGGAGCAGTTCAAAGAACACCCTCTTGTTGGAGAAGTAAGGACTGTAGGGTTGCTTGGGGCAATCGAATTAGTTGATGATAAATCATCGAGACGTTTTTTTCAGGATCGCGGAAAAGTGGGGGAACGCTGCAGAGATCTCTGTGTACGGAACGGTTTGGTGATGAGAGCAGTTCAAGATACTATGATCCTATCCCCACCCCTTGTCGCCAATAGAGGGCACCTAGATGAGATTTACGAAAAAGCATCCAAAACATTAAATCAGATGGCAGAAGAGCTAGGACGCTGCTGATTAGTTTTTTTCAAGAGGCTCACTTTGTAAAGTGGAGTGAGGTTTTATTCCATATGCGCCACCCTAGTGTTTGTTCCCTAATGGCGCATTTTGCCAAACAAAAAGGTGGAGCATTTACATGAAAATGAATCCCAAAAATAACTCTCGACTTTCTCGCCGTCATTTCTTGCGAGGTCTTGGTGCTGTAGCAGCTGGTTTGACTTTCTTGCCCCGTGAAGGCTGGAGTGCTGAAGAAAAAAAACTCAACTTTTACAATTGGGATACCTATATCGGCGAGACGACCCTGGATGATTTCAGAGATGCAAGTGGAATTGAAGTGAGCATGGATTTGTTTGCTGACAATGATGAATTATTTGCCAAACTGAAAGAAGGGAACCCTGGTTACGACGTGATCGTTCCAACGAACGACTTTGTTGAACGGATGATCCGTGCAAATATACTGATCAAACTCGATCACTCCAAAATTCCGAACTTTAAGAACGTAGACAAAGTTTTCCAAGACACAGCATTTGATCCCATACGGGCCCACAGCATGCCTTACATGTGGGGAACGATTGGGATTGGGTATCGCAAATCAAAGGTATCGAAAGTACCAGACAGCTGGTCGACTCTTTTTGAATCCAGTGAATATTCAGGAAGGATCGCTGTGCTCAACAGTCCATCTGAGACAATTCCTGTTGCCATGAAGTACCTCGGTTATTCATTAAATACCCCTGATCCTGCCGCAGTTAAGGCTGTTGAAGATTTGATGATAAAGCAGAAGCAACACATCAAGGTTTTTGCTGAGGATAATGGGCAAGACTTACTTCTCTCTGGCGAAGTTGATCTAACGATGGAGTACAACGGAGACATTATTCAGGTGCAGGAGGAAGATGATGATATCGCCTATATCGTTCCCAAGGAAGGAACGCTCCTCTGGGAAGATTGCCTCTGTATTCCAAAAGGAGCCCCACATCCTGAAAACGCTCACGCATTCATAAACTACCTGCTCGATGGAGATGCTGGAGCACTAATCGCCGATTTTATCCAGTATGCGACTCCGAATGGGGTTGCTAAAGCAAAGCTCGGAGACGATTACCGCAACAACCCTGCAATCTTTCCCACGGACGATGTCCTAAGACGTAGCGAGTCTTCAAAATACCGTGGTGAAGCGATGCAACGCCTTTTTGACGAGGCATGGACGCGCATCTCTGCAGCTTAAACCTTCCTCAAGGCCCGGATAAAGCTGGGCCTACCTTTCCAAACTAATTCTTCTACATTTCAGTGGATTACTGGCGGAAATCACCCAAGGTTTTCTGGTCCTTTGGGATCCCCCCCACAATCTGGCTTTTTGCCTTCTTCCTGGCCCCTCTTTTTCTGGTATGGGGGCTGAGCTTCGGTGAGAAACAAGGCATCATTGAGGTGGCCCTCACAGGCACACTCGAAAACTATTCAAGGGCAGTTCAGCCCCTTTACTTACAAATATTTCTCAAATCTTTATGGTATGCAGGCCTAACCACTTTCCTCTGCTTGGTGATTTCTTTTCCAGTTGCTCTGGCAATCACCTTTGCATCAGAGCAGGGGAAGCCATTTCTTCTGCTTCTTGTGATCCTGCCATTTTGGACCAACCTGCTGATCCGAACGTACGCATTGATTGCAGTCCTAAGAACAAATGGCTATCTAAATGATTTGTTGGAACTTCTTTGGCTGTCTGGTGATAGTGGGCTAAGGATACTTGGATTGGGAGATTGGAATCTCTTTGGAGAGAGTTTCCATCGTCTTGAACTGCTTTATAATAACTTCGCAGTTGTCTATGGGCTGGTTTATGTTCATCTTCCATTCATGGTTTTACCCCTTTACGCAGCTCTAGACAGGATGGATAGAAGTTACATTGAGGCGAGCCTTGACTTGGGTGCCGGGCACTGGCGAACTTTTCGTTCAGTGATTGTTCCACTGGCATTGCCTGGGATCATCTCCGGAGTAATCATTACCTTCATTCCAGCTCTGGGTTCATACCTTACGCCAGATCTGCTAGGAGGTACAGACAGTCAGATGATAGCTAATGTGATCGAGCGACAGTTCAAATCCGCCAATGACTGGCCTTTTGGAGCTGCACTCTCCTTCTTGCTAATTTATCTAACATTCTTCGCACTAGCTGTGAGAGCTCTTTTAACACGTCACAATGAAAAAGGGCTTACGTGAGTGTTCGTTCAAACAACCCAATTGGACCACTGGATTACACTCGACGCACATGGATGAGGCTGGTTTTACTTGGAACTTTCATTTTCCTGTATACTCCGATAGTCACACTTGTCGCCTTTAGCTTCAACGATAGCCGTCGCAACATCGTATGGCGAGGATTCACTTTCAAGTACTATGAAAAGGCTTGGAACAACTCCTCCTTGATGGAAGCGTTTTCCAACTCCCTCACAATTGCTTTTCTGAGTACCCTAATCAGCGTGGTGCTAGGAACAATGTCTGCCATTCTGCTCTGGCGCTTCCGTTTTCCAGGGAAAGTGGGGTACGAAGGGGCCGTGTCCTTACCGATTGTAATCCCAGAAATTTGTATGGGCGTCGCCATGCTGGCTTTCTTTTCTCGTATTGGCTGGCCTTCCGGTCTTCCATGGCCCTTCAATTTAGGCGCAATCACCATTGCTCATATTTCCTTCAGTTTTCCCTTTGTAACCGTGGTGGTTCGAGCTCGTTTGGCAAGCTTCAATCGTGAATTAGAAGAGGCTGCGAAAGACCTCGGGGCTGGAGAGTGGCAGGCATTCAAAGACACCCTCATCCCTCATATGCGACCAGGCCTTATCGCCGGAGCCCTACTGGCATTTACTCTCTCACTTGATGATTTTGTCATCACCTTCTTCACATCTGGCCCGGACACTATTACCTTTCCAATCAAGATCTACTCGATGATCCGCTTCTCTGTAACACCTGAAGTTAATGCTGCCACAGCGGTCTTGATTTCTATCACCCTCGCAATGACCACCTTTGCATTGTGGTTTCAAAGCCGCAGTGGAGGTCCGGCTGGAGGTACAGCTCATGGCTGACCAGTCCGTGATCCTACAGATCAAACAAGTTGTTAAGAGCTTCGGCAATGTCCATGCTGTCAACGGGGTGAACCTAAATATTCATGAAGGAGAGTTTTTTGCCCTGCTGGGACCGTCAGGTTGTGGAAAGACGACACTTCTACGAATGCTGGCGGGCTTCGAATTTCCATCTGAGGGAAGCATCAAGATTGATGGAAAAGAGACCAGAGACATTCCCCCGAACCAACGTCCAGTCAATATGGTGTTTCAGTCATATGCTGTGTTTCCACACATGACTGTCTTTGACAATGTGGCCTACGGACTGAAAGTAGCTAAAACACCACGTGCAGAAGTTAGGGAGCGAGTGCAGGACGCCTTAGCCTTAGTGAAATTGGATGGCTATGACTTACGCAAACCTGATCAGTTATCCGGCGGACAGCGTCAACGTGTTGCATTAGCCCGAGCGCTAGTAAAGCGCCCCAGAGTACTTTTATTGGATGAGCCTCTCTCTGCACTTGATGCAAAGCTGAGAGAAGCAATGCAGTTGGAGTTAGTGAAATTGCAGAAAGCTGTCGGCATCACATTTGTGATCGTCACTCATGATCAGGATGAAGCTCTGTCGATGGCTGATCGAATTGCCGTAATGGAGAATGGGGTAGTGAGACAGGTCGCCTCTCCAGGAGAACTTTACGAGTCTCCAAACTGCAGGTTCGTTGCAGACTTTATTGGCCGGATGAACTTGTTTTCAGGAATTGTTGAAGGTCATGAAGATGGAAGCTCACTAAACGTGAAGACTGAACTTCTTGGCAAACTGACGATTCCTCACTTTGAAAAGCTCAGTGGTGAGCTTCACCTCGCTGTTCGTCCAGAGAAGCTGAGAATCTCAAGCGAGACTCTTCCGACCTCTCACTTCTCTTTCCCTGGGGAAGTCGATGCGGTCGTCTACCATGGAAGTGAGAGCCATGTCTACCTGAAGACGGATGCGGGTCCTCTGCTATGCGCGACACTTACTAACCTCAGCATAAGTTCCGTCCGTCCAAAAAAAGGCGAGCGACTTTGGATAGGGTGGGCCCCTGAAAATACCCTCGTTCTCTCAGAGTGAGCCTTAGGCAGAGGCAGCTCGATGATCCAATCAATTTCGATTGTTAAGTTACAATCGACCAATGCGCCACTCACCAGCGTAAACATTCACAGAGTTTTCTCGCAGAAATCCAAGCAAGGTCAGATCAAATTCTTTAGCTAATTCTATTGCGAGGGAGCTTGGGGCCCCAATTCCGACTAAGTTTGGGATCCCTGCGAGAAGTGCCTTCTGAACCAATTCGAAGCTGATTCTACCGCTTACCAACAAAATTGTATTCTCAGCGGGAAGAAATTTTTGGTCGAGACCCCAGCCAACAACTTTATCAAGTGCGTTGTGCCGACCAACATCCTCTCTTAAACAAATCAAATTCCCATCGTAATCGAAAAGCCCTGAGGCGTGGACACCACCAGTTCTTCGAAACATATTTTGCGAGTTAGAAAGCTGCTCCAAAAAAGTCTCTAAAGATAGATCCTCTGGCCAGGGCGCTCCTCTCGGTTGACTGAGTTCAAGATTTTTAAGGATTTGCAGAGACTGACGGCCGCAGATTCCACAGCTAGATTGCACATCTGTTCTTCGATTCAGACGTCTCCAGTCCAATTGAGTTCCTGCAGATAGATCTACAATTATTACATTTTCTGAAACTTCCAGTCTGGGGTCTGTCGATCTTTTCACTGACTGAATCGACTCTATCTCCCTGATTACTCCTTCAGACCAAAGGAATCCAAGAGCCAATTCTTCGTCATTTCCTGGGGTTCGCATCGTTGTAGCTACCCGAAGGGTAAAACCTTCTACAGACAACCTAATTTCAAGAGGTTCTTCAACAGCAACGGCATCAAGATGGGAGTTTTTGGAGCCATCCTTTTGCAGAACTTTGACTTTGAAATCAAGGATGGACTTCACAGATTTGTAGAGAGGAAGTGAAAAGAAAATGAGAGATATGGAATTTCTGAGGTCACCAGTTCAGGCGAAGACCAACTGCACCTTGGATTTCACCATAGCTAGTCCCTGGCAGAAACAACTGGGCGACGTCTAAACCAACAAACCATACGAAATTCGTTGGGATTGCCTCCATAGATCCATTCCAACCCATGTGAAAAATGGTCGTCGAAGCCTGTTTTCCCTTTTCATTCTCAGCTTTGGCAGCTGAATTCCATCGCAAATGCCTTAGTGAAATTTGAGCTCCTTTCCCAACAGGGTCACGCCATTGATCATGCAGGACTATCTCCAGACCTTGGCCAGATGACAAAAGGAAATGATCTCCAAGTTTGCTGTCAGTACCCAGACTGGCCTGAGGGACAAACAGCACTAGACTTTGCAGATATCGTTGTTGACCACCATCCTCTCGATCCATCAGGTAAATTCCCACACCAGTAGCAACACTAGTGTAAGAACTGCCCCGATTGCCAAACGTTTGATAGCTGTAAAGCTCAGGTTGGACTGAGTTCTGTGCGACACCATCTGTAGGGAGCAATCCCAAAAGGATCAGGCCCCAACAAAATCTAAATAAATTTAACTTCATTGCCAGTTAATCATCTTCCATGAATTAAGGGGTGGACATTCCAAATCTGTGTAGCATATTCCTTGATCGTTCGATCACTTGAAAATTTGCCAACTTTGGCAGTATTTGCAATCGACATCTGAGTCCAGGCAGGAACATCTTGATAAGTTTTTCCCACTAACTCTTGACAAGCAGCGTAAGCGTCAAAATCTGCGAGAAGTAAGTAATGATCATTATAAATCAGAGAATCAATAAGATCCCGATAACGTTGAGGCTCTTGGGGATTAAAAAAACCAGAACTAACATGATCTAACACATTCTTTACTCGGGGATT
>JACLAC010011907.1_pt1 | contig 20516 bp, 28 predicted proteins | sample 8027881 | NCBI WGS metagenome assembly JACLAC01 (sample SAMN15725517, study PRJNA655200) | protist metagenome | isolation source: fluorescence activated cell sorting (FACS) single amplified genomes of... | place: Spain: Blaines Bay Microbial Observatory, Mediterranean Sea | collected 2016-01-19 | reverse complement strand
AATGAACCCGCAGGACAAGAGCTCCCGTAGCTTCGTACCGACCTTGTCCGTGAGCGCGTTTTCGGGCTTACTAGAAGTATTCGCTTCGCCAGCTGTTCGCAGCTACGATCGCCTTGTAGGTTTTGGCGAACACGAAGTCGTTCTTGACAAGGTACCGAATCATGCGAGCGTCGACCGAGCGCGACAGCGTTGTCCTATCCTTTATCGACGTGGAAACGCGAGCTGCGTCCTTATTCGGCTGAGCCTGGGTCTCATAGTACACGCGGAAGTCGCGCAACTTAGCGACGATAGGCTCAAACTTTCACTTAGCATCTGCATCGGAGGCGAACATATTCTGATCAACCTCACCTTCGCAGTTGTCAGTTGCGCACGCGTAGATCTAGAATTCGAAGTCGCCGCTCTTGTAACGTCTGAGCCGATCCTCCATAGTGGGCACAAAGACTCATAGTTCTTCGGGAAGATAGTTAGACGCTGCTCAGAACTCGGGCGACTCGAATATGCGCAGCGCTAGCTCGCTCCGAAACAACGGCTCTTTCTGCCATTTAGCATCTGAAAGTAGCTCTGTAGCACCCTCGCCATGGTCCATTGCGTCGAACAGCGACTGGCTTGTAGAAGGGTCGAATTGCGACATCTTCTTCTTTATTGGTGTTGGCGTTGTAGCAAGAAATTTCAAAAACTCTACACAATCTGCAGTACACACTTTTTATCCACTCTTCCCGGTAAGGCGACCCCCGCGTGCCTGTTTTTTGTATAATTTTCATGACACATCCGGTAGATTTCATGACGACGAAAATGGTCTTTGCAACGAGCCCGTCTACTTCAACGATACGAAAATAACGAACAGCACAGATAATATGCATTTCATGAAGTGATTAGAAGGTTTGCAATACTTAATCAATGACGAAAATGATTGATAGCAAAACGTTCATTCTTGACATCATGTTAGCTTCCAAAACTTATCAGACGGACAAAGGACATGTTCTCACTTGAGAACGACTAGAGTTCATTTACCGACCAAACTTTACCGCAACCGCTCTTACGCAGCGATTCCATACTCCTTTAACGTATTCAATCCGTTGCTGTCTATGTTTAGATCCATCGGCTTCTGCACCCACCAAGTTGAGTCCGCGCCCACATGCAGCGTAAGGTCAAACCTCGCCGCCAAGTGGAACACAAAAGCCAGCACCTGCGTGGATCCCGTCTGCTTTCCAATCGCATGTGGACTCCACTGGTAGTCGTGGCCCATAAGGATACCGCCTTCACGCAGGAAGAACGCGAAGAAGCGAAAGAGGTCGTCTCCTACATTCGAACCTGCATAAGCGTCCCAGTAAATCAGATCAAATTTAGCGCTCTTCTTCACGCGGCGCAGTGGCAGACTTCCTAAAGCACCGTCTGCAGTCTTCACAATCTTGTTCTACATCTCGCCATGAGATGCGGTATAGGATTGAAAGAATTCCACTGCCCCACAGACATGCAGCACGGCATCAACGCTGTCGTCCAAATTGAGGATGTCGACGTTCGTAAGCGTATGAGGAGGATCAACCAGCTACATCCGGCGCGCGCGAACGTCACCAGTAGCTACAGATTTGTATTCCAGGCGGTCCACTCAGCAGGGAACACTTGGAATCCAAGGCTTCACATCGAAGAAGTGCGACTTCAAAACCTCATGGACTTCGGGGTCCACGCCGTGCGCTTTCTTCATAAGGTGCGCATGTCGCTTAAACACATGTGATAACGTCAAGCCAGAAGACACACCGACCTCGAGATAGCTCAGTTTGCGCTCGACTTCGTCGAGGCCCTTATGCAACTCGTCGGCCTGGCCTCACCGTTCTCCGTGCAGCCGCTCCAACAGACTGCCAACCACGCGGTAGCGCGGCGAGTCTTTGTCATCTTGCGCCGCACCCCATCCGTCAGACACTGATGTATCGATTCGCACACGCGGCAGCTTCGGTGTACTGCCTTGCGGAAAAGTAAAGACTACCCGAGGCTTACTACAGCTCAACGTACGTGTCGAAGTCGGCCGGCTTCCACGGCTCCTGCGAGTAGCGAAACAAGCCCGCCATCGTATTCCAAATTATTGAGTTGTACATCGCAACCGTCTTCAGAAACCGCGAGTGTATCACACTCACATCCAAATCCTCCTAAACCAGAACCCCATTCTAAATATTAAACCCTTCAGACGTTAGTCTGTGTGCGGGTGCATTCGCGAAATTCTCACTCATTTGACGCAGCACCTCTTTGATGACCTTTTTGATGTCTCTTTGACGAGGACGAGGACCCATCGACAAGGTACTATCGTCGTGATCCTGATCCGAATTAACGATGTCTCCGCGCGTTTTTTCTCAATCCATAGCAGCAATCGCGGACTTCATTCAGCCTTCACGTACAACGCCATAGGGCATATTAACGTTCACTTTGACCTTGCCAACGAATCGGACGTTTTCGTCTTCCTCTGAAAACGGGTCAAAGACCGATATGCAGGTCGAATAATCCTCGACGCCTCGCGGTATCAGCGCCTTATCAAAGAGAATTAGCGTTTTAGCAACGGCCAACCGCAGACAGCCGATTCCGTTGTCGCTCACCACGCCGTCGAGCAGCCATTCCTCACCTTCGACGCATCCACGGCGCTAAAGATCAAATAGCACCAGCAGAACGCTACTCCATATGTTAACGCATGCTCATCGCGGATCTCGTACAAATTTTCGCCGCAGCACGTGCCTACTAATTGGTGTACAGGTCGCTCACATGGTTCCCAAGCCCATCGCCCCGACTCTTCGTGGAGTTTTGCTGTGGATCCTCTGGTAATCCAGTCGGCATCGAATTTGACTGGCAGTCCTTTATGCCTGCCATCAGTCTCTCGGGCGCTTGCTCGTAAACAGCGTGCGAATGTTCAAAAGCAAGAACGTCCGCCTACGGCGCAGGCCGAGGCGCGAACGAGTAGCCGTGCCTCGACAGGTTAACGCGAGGCTCCATTCATGCGTACGCTGAAGCATCTCCTGCTACAGAGCCCACCCCACCATACGTTCCAGCCATATCTCTGCTCGTAGGCAGTACTCTACCACTTCCACCATGAATCTAGTGCGCTTGAACAGATTCGCGAAATTGCGGCGACGGTCTCAACTTCAGGTTGAACTCCGGCTCCTACAGTGCCATATAGTCGTACACGTGATACAGCTCCTGCAACGGCGAAAACTCCTAGTCCAGAATAACCCCGTTGCATCGACTGTCATTACGGCAGGAGCATCTTGTCGAAGTTCACTTCCTTAGCCGAGGACGGCGTCTGAATCGCCCCCATGTGCCAGACGTCACTCAATCTTTATGAAGTACCCAGTGCGTCCCAACCCCTCGAGTTCGAGAGATAGGCATCAGGGAGCTTGGCTGCACAGAAGGGCGGAAGCTGAAGCCCTATAAGCGCGGCTCGTGCGCATATGGCGTAGTTCTTAGATGATATTCCGCCTAGAACACCCATCACGTCGTGGTGTCTTCTCTCGTTTTATTCCGTGCGTTCTAACAATCAATAATTATAATTGATATGACACACGGAACAAAGATTATACACATTTAAATTTATTCATAGTCATAGATAATGTACTCATCAGTCTAGCTTAAGATAAAACAGATGAGACACAGACAGAATAACGTCGACCTATCAGAAGCTAAAAGTCCCACTCTAATCCTAATCGTTGTCCCATGCTAGCAGGTGGTGCCTCGACGTTGTCGTATTCGTAGTAGATTCGAAGCATGCACGTCGATATGTCAACAATTATAATTATATTTATATTCTTCAAAAAAAGATCAAAATCTATCTTTTAAACAGATCATTTATCATCTTCACCTATCCTCTCATTGAGAACCTTTAAATACTCCCTGCTTTTCCACCAGCTCTTTTGCTCGTGCAATTTCGATCTCCGCTCGCTGTACCTCACGCCGAGCGTTTTCCTCCAGCACAAGCCCATCGACTTCCTGTACTTCGTTGCATACAGCAAGTACTTCTGTGTGCATGCGTCACAGATTAAGCGCTTTCAGTAATGGATTGAGCGTGTAGCTCGTCACCTCGAAATCCGGGCCACTACGACGCTTTGATCTTCCACCACGTCTATTGCGTTCACCGTCCTCTTCATCTTCCAACGCTAGCTGCTTCTGCTCATTCCAGTGCTTCTCAAGCTGTTCGACGTCCCAAGTCATGATGTCGTTCTTCACTACCTCAGCGTATTCGCCATCCCTCATCGCACGCATGAGCTCGAGGTAGCTGATGGCAGCCAAGGCACGATCTTCTCTGTCGACCTCGACCTTCTCGCCCGATGCGGTCCTGCTTATGTGCTTTCATGCGCACGCTTTGATCAGCGTATTGATAGTATGACCGGTCAGCGCGATGTCGAATGGCTCACCCTGCATCTCTTTTCATAAAAGCTGGCACTGGTCAAGCCGTCCACTCTGCGCAGAGGCAAACATGCAGGCATTGAAAGCACTCGCTCAGTACCTATTCCGGTTAACGCGATTCCATGACCCACCGCCTTTGTATGCGGAGGTGAAGTAAGACGCCCTCCGAAGCAACGTCAACACGTTTGTCAAGAGATCTAGCGCATCTTCAGGTCGCCTTCAGGCTGCGTACACCATAATCATCGTCGTAGTAGGCACGAGCAATTCAGTCCGCTTGTTCACTTCACTAAGCGCGAAGATCCGATCCATCACCCTCTCTCAGTCGGCCACTATTCACCTTACCTCGTCGTCACTGTCCGCCTGTTCTCCACTTCTGGGATCCAACTTTTGCACCCGCGCCTTTGCTGCAACTTCGCACCCCCTCAGCAAGCTAGCGTGATGGATCGCACTGACCAGCGGATTGTAGCAGCCTTCCTGTTCCTTCCCTTCCTCTTCGTGCCGCTTCTTCCGGTCTCAGTCCTCACGCTCAAGACCTTCGACAAAGCGTTGCGCACTCTTGTAGTCACCGCTCTGATAGTAAGCCTGCACCACTCTGACGACTCGTCCCGCGACCTGGTCAGTGACAGATTGCATCTCACGAAATAGCTCCTCTGCTCACGGCCCGTCGCCAGCCTCAACAGCTGCATGAAGCGCGTCAGCAAGAGCTGTCACGTCGTTGTCCGACTCCTCCTTGTTTGATTGTCCCTGTGTCACTCTACCGGACCGCTTCTCAAGCTTCGACAATCTAGAGCGGCCGCGATCTTTTTTGGTAGTGGTAACGTTGACTTCTGCTGGAGTTAGCTCTCCCCCCAGATTCGCCTTACGATACTTCGCAGCAGGGGACTCTTTCGGACCGAGTTCCTAAGCTTCCGATCTTTCAGGACCAGCAGCCTGTACTTCTTCGATCGGCGAGCTCTCTCCGTACCCATTCAGATTCATATCGAAGTCCTCATCGACAGGAATGCTCTCTCCATATCCGCTGAGGGTCCCCACTGGAGCGCTTTCACCGTAGCCACGAAGGACCGTTTCGACTGGAACGCTCTCTCCGTACCCACCTGAAGTTTGATCGACAGCCACACGCATGCTTTCACTGAACCTGGAGAGCTTTCAGTCTTTAGCTGGATGTGGATCACTAACACGCCCCTTGTATCCGCTAAACATCTCATGCCGTTTACGAGATCCTACTACTTGTCGCCTGTGATTATCTTCTTCATTCTCATCATCAACATCTTCTCGTTCAAATCTTCTACCCTTGCTCTTCCCTTTATTTTTACCGTAGGAGTTTTCGCCGGCATCTCTGGTATATCGGTCAGGCAGTCCACGTCCACCTTTTGCTTCTCCGCCTTTACCTTTTCCCTCAGCATACTTGCCCTTACCCTTCCGCGGAGCGAAGACCCGATCGTCATCCATGTCGTCGTCTCACTCTATTTGGCCCTTGCCACGTGCTCCTTTTTCTGCACCTTTTCCGCGACCCTTACCCTTCGGTTTTCCAGACACCGCAGAGAAGTAGTCGTTTGAATACGCGCGATCATTCTGTTTCGAATCCCCACGGTCCAAGAAAGGAGAGCTCGACACATCTGTTCCGACACCGCGCTCGTATGGATTCGATCAGTTCTCGTAGTCGTGAGAACGAATCATCCCGTTTTCCCGCATACGACCTAAAGCGGCCGCGCGTCTAGGCAGGCCTACTCGTAATAGCGCGCGGGAGGACTGCTGCATCTTCAAACTTAATCAAATTCCAAGCCCTAGTATATTCGTTTTCTTGTAAAGGTCACAACTTTTTGAACGAAATGCTTGAGCTGATCGACGTAAGTTGTACTTGTACATGTGCTAATTTTCCATTTAAAATAGTAGGCTGCAGGTGCAGCACCAGAAAGACCCAGAAAACAGAAGTAGAAAAGCAAGGAGCAAGTTCTATTAAGGGTGAAACGTGGGCAAGAAGTAAGAGATTAACATTAAAGTATAGTTGTGATTTATTAGTTCGCAGTCCGGTCGTTCAGATTTTCTGAGTCACTTGATTCATTGCGTTCTTTACGCTCATTCAGATGATTTACTCATCGACTACAGTCCACACGCAGCCGAAGAGCACCCCTCCAGTCCACTCACATCACACACACTCGTTTACGCTCTCAGCCCGCCCGGCCGCAGCGCCATGTCTCTTTCCTCCCGCAGCACCGGCACCACTGTGTCCACGAACCACGCGTCGAGCGACTGGCGAATCAGCGCGTCCGCGGTCTCCTCTGCCGATTTTCCTTCTAAAAGCGGGATGAACTGCTCGACGATCACGTCGTTTTTGATCACCTCGGCGGTTTTGTATGCCTTGCACGAGCGCAGCGCGTACGCCAGCTCCGTGTACTGCAGCTCCTCCGCCAGCTCCACCCAGCTGCGGTAGTAGAACTCGTAGGCCTTGTAGTTCTCCGTGGCGTAGGTGCGCGCCATTTCCCACGCGAACACGGCGATGAAGGTAACGCGCACGTATCGCTCGAACTTGGAGAAGTTGATGGTGCGGGTGGTGACCGCGTCAGCATCGTCGGTGAGAGGCTGCAGCTGGCCAGGCAGCTTGTAGGTGATCTCGATTTCGTCGTTGCAGTCGTAGTACTGGGACAGTTTCCTGGGATAGGAAGTTTGTTAGCGATAGAGGAAAAAGATTTTGATAGTTGTGCGTGATAGCGCGAAGCTTAGACGATGACCTAACGACAAGGATGATGTATATATTGTATATGAATGTAGAGAGATCTCAAAATACGGACATGGGGTCATTGTAGCACCTAACATATACAGAACCTCAATCCAAATCGTGAAGCTACATCTCACCTAAACAGCATGTCGATGTCGATCTCCTCCATGTGTCGCGTCGCCTTGTGGATGTCCAGCTTCCGGATCATACGCTGGTAGAGCAGCAGCGTCTTTGGCTGCATAAACACGTCGATCGCGAGCTGCACGTGGTGCGCGTCGTGCTTCATGAGGTACATACCTGGTAAAAGGTGTTAGTTTTCAAATCGTACAGATACAGAAGGGCACGGGGGCGCGAACAGTATTTAGTACCTTATTTTATCCGTAAGCAAGGGGAAGAAGTAAGCTCTCATGCATCATCTTCATGAGCATTACGAAACGAAGCGCACTTACCCCAGTCGTAGATCGGCCACAGGCTCTCGAAGCTCTCCCAGTGCACCATGAAGATGCACTCCGGGTGGAAGCCGATCAGGTGCTCGTACAGCCGCAGGCACTCGCAGCGCACGCTGCCCAGCGACACGTCCACCCACACGCGGTCCATCAGGTTCCCTTTCTTCATCCAGTCGCACAGGTTTTCGTTGTCCTTCCCGATGTACCAGGTGTCGTACTTCGACCGGTCCACGCCGTCCTGCACCGCGATGTCCACCTTCTTGACGTAGTAGTAGGAATCGGGCGCCAACTGCCACTTCATGACGAAGGGCGTGGGATTGGCCTTGGGATTCCCGAACAGATCGTATTCGCGGATGAAGATGGTCTCCTCGTACTCGTGCGGCTCGCCGGCAGCGATTTTGATGCTGAAGGAAGAAAGAAAATAGAGTGGTAGAATAGATGCAGGTTTACGTCTTTATTAGTTTGCAAAATAATCTACTCTATCAAAATCAAAAAGGTTTTTTTGGAAGTAGCTATGTATATGTTTTGCACGAAACTCACGAATGCCTTACGCCAGGTTGGCTATCCCAACTATGATGAGTTGACTAAGACTGTAAATAATATGATTATATGTATACCTTGCCCAGGCGACCCCCCAATGTAGCTGAGTGAATAACAGACCAAACCATACAAATTTCCAGTACATTAACATTGCTCACCGGCTGTAGATCTCTCCCTGCCCCGGCACCACGTTCTCCAGCAGCTTTTTCAGCTCGCTCACCTGCATGCAGAACGGCTTGAACTTCTCGCCCTTCGCCTCGTCATTCATGCCGTACGTAGTCTTCTTCAGCGGGTGGTCCTCCGCGTCGACGCGCGCCGGCGTGCTCAGCTTGTCCACCCACAGCTTGGGGTTCCCCGCTGCGTGGTCCCGCGTCACGCCCAGCCCCGTGAAGCCGAAGGCGCCGCCGTTGCCGTCCGCCTCCCCGCCCGCGGCTTCCTTCGCGGCGGCTTCCTTCTCACTAGTCCGTCGCCAGCTCGAGGCGCGTCACGCTGGTCTGCACCTGCAGAGCGGTCACCTTGTCGAAAGAGTTGTCCTCAGGATTCGGGATGTACGCGTTCCAGTCCTCGGGCGCGAAGCACGGGTGACTCATGAAGTAGCTCTTGTACTCGGCTTGTCCCGAACTACTGGCACCGGTGCTGCTGTCCGCGTTGAACGACAGATTGGAGTATTCGGTCTTCTCGAGGATGTTCGTGAGCGACCCCTCGAGCGAGGGCACGGGCTTTTCGACGGGTTCCTAGGCGCCTTCCTCGACGGGAGGCGGCGGCGGGTGCGCCCAAAAGTCTCACCCGAGCTCCAACACAGCTTCCGGCTTGGCCCACTGAAGCAGCTCAAGCCCGCGCTTCTTACAGAACTCAAAGCTGTCTTCGACGGTCTCGCTCTTCGACAGCAGCTCCGCGTCCCGACCGATAACGGGCTTAGGACCCTCGAGGGGTGGCCTTTTCGAGGTCGGCCCTCTACTGTCGACTGTCATGATGCTGATGATGTTATTTGCTCTTTCTGTATTTGGTGCCGCGTTCTAGATGGTATTTGTAGTGCCAGGCAGTACGTACGTTACGATGTTGCAGTAGATTTAAAGATCGTACTTAATATAAAAAGTTCAGCATACAACATCAGAAAGTGAACAAGTTCCTACTATACTACTTTTGCCTATAATGTATGTGACATGTATAACGATCTTGAGCTACCTCACAGGAGGCTTTCAAGTGAATTCCCTAATACCTCGAGATTCCCGCAGAAGTTACCGTAAATTTATAGAGTATCTTTTACCCTACGCACTGCTCCACCGTGTCCACCAAACAATAAACTACTGCTCATTGATTATATCAACATCATAAGTAACACGAACCATGCCATAAAATCGAGTCCACGTATTGAGTCGCTGTCATCCGCCTGGTGATACTGATATCAATGTCCAAACTATGTCAGTACAGCCAGCATTTACCTTCGTAAAAAAGTGACCACGTAGTGGTGCTGACGGTTCTGAAAACAAAATTTTATCACAGGTGTCTCCTGTCATTTCGATAACAGAATCTTCCCAATCAACTAATTACAGTATCTATCTTATGTCTCTATCGCTATCTCTTCATCACTAATTGTGTCCTTATGTTACCTTAAGCAAACTCTAGTTGTACGTACGACCGTTCAAACCTTCTTCAATAAACCTTCAAATATTTACTTTTCCTTGAAAACCGAATCCCGAACATCAAGATCAATCTATAAGCTACACTAATATGACCATACTGTTACAGTGAACAGTTGCCTTACGCCTTCTTCACCTTCTTGGCGTTCTTCTTCGCCTTCGCCGGTCCCTTGGTCGTGTTCATCGCCTTGCTAATCGACGTGCTCGAGCCCGAGCCCGGCGTCTTGCCCTTCGACGCCTTGGCCATGGCCTTCTCGTTTTCGTCGCCCTTCGCCCTGTACGAGCTGTTCGCGTACGTCTCGTGGCCCTGCCTCGGGTACAGCATCAGGCCCTGCGGTACCTTCTTCACGCTGTTCTTCACGATGGTCGGGTACTCCTTCGTCCACACGTCGCACCGCGTCAGCCCGCGCTCCTCGAAGAACTCGTTGGCGGCAGCGGCGTTCTCGGCGTACATCATGCACAGCTGGTGGTTCTTGGGGACCTCCATGGTGGTGTTGAAGAGGAAGGAGCCGTACGGGTTCTGCTTGCGGTCCTTGAAATCCACGTAGAGGTGCGGGGTGGCGAAGGTGAGAGTGACCTGGCATGGGGCGAAAAAGTTTTTTAGTGGGGGAGAAGGAAATCGACGGATTGCAAACAGAAGTGCGGGACGTGTGTAATTTGTAGAATATTACCGTGAACACTATTGCTTAGCCGGGGCCAAAATAGCAGCTTTCATAAAGCTAAGCAAACCATAACCATATCAGCTCAGATATCGTAAGTAGAAGCGGCAGATAACGTCGAGTCCTTCCTCTCGGCGATAGTAGAAATGACACCTACTTAAGCGCCTCACCTTCTCGTTCGGCCCCGGGCACTGGCTGAACTGCGCCTGCGAGCCCGAGAACTTGGTCGGATTTACGAAGTTGCCCTCCTGAGTCTCGAATCCCCACTCTTTGTCCTCGTCCGGCATGTCCTTGCCTAGCGTCAAATCCCCAAAGAGGGCGCAATAGTACTTCTTCGGCAGCGCGCGCTTGGCCACGAACATCTTGCCTGGCAGTAGGAGTCGAGTTGTGCTTGTGAAGATAGCAGTAGGTGTTCGTGTTGGATGAGGTTGAAAAAGGCTTTGTTTTGAAAAGAAGCTAGACACTGACCTAGAGAGCAGGATGATAACATTATACCATTATCTGAATGCATTCTCTTAACCGAGAAATCCTTATCGACCCAATATAGCAGGCTCTCTAACTCTATCTTCGTCCCGTCAAACAAGTGGAAAAGGAAAATCAACACTTCACTAGGTAACAGACTCACCGAAGCGCGGGTGCGGCACCACCGCCAGCGAGGGATCGCCGGTCTTGAAGCAGGAGTCGCAGTAGGGCACGTTCTTATGCGCCTTGGCCTTCATGCACGGCTTGCCGTCAAGGAAGGTGGCCATGCACAGCGGCGACGCCATGGAGTTCTGGCCAGAGGCGTACTTTCCCTTGGGCGGTCCGTTGAAAACTCCGGGCATAGCGGGCGCGTTCTGAGCCTGGGGCATGACAATTTCTAATCCTGTTTCTATGTGTTCAAGTTCGTTTCTGCAGGTGAACCTTTGTTCTACGCCTGTCTAAATACTTCTAAAGCGTAAGAGAAATCGTCGGTATAACTAAACCGAAGATGGGTATCACGACGCACAACTTGGTTAGACAACACACAACACGATGATATGAAAAAATCGATTCCCATTTTAAATTGTATTTTTTGGATCACTGTCGTCCTCATGATCATCATCTTCATCACTGTAAGTAAGCAATAGCAGCGTCAATCGAATATAGTAATCCAGGTAGTATATTCTTCCATTGAGGGATTGAGGTAAAACAAAGGAGGCAGGTACTTGCGATGGCATATAGTACCGACACAATTACTCATAGCTCGCGACACTCACTCTCACTCACACCTCGAGTCAGAACGTTAATAAAAATAATCAAGAAACACTCAAAATCTAAAACTTGGCCTTCTACTGTAGTCGTACTCTTAATATACATCTTCATCGTGGCACACCTCCACCACCACGTCCTCGGACTGTTGTTAAAAAAATCTTAAAATCAACTGCTAGGTTTCGCCCTCGCTTGCGTCGGTGGAATATCAATATTCCCGATGCCAACGCAGGTGGGTCAGGCTCACAGAAATAGACGCCGGAATTGACACTCAATTATCAATACATATAGATTATAGAACATTAACTTTGTAGGACGCAAACGTTCTCTAAGAGTTCATCTCACACGAATTCTCTAGTAAACATAAACTAATTGTCAACTGTAACTCGTACTCGACTCTAAACATACTTCTCATTAGCATTACGATTACACATTCATAGCCCAATCATTGATTTGAAAAACTTTACGTTTACTTCTTTAGGTTTGGTCTAACTCATTTACGCCTTGATCACGCGGTTCTTCTTGGCCAGCGCCTTCTTCATCGACTGAGAGGCAGAAGTCTGTCGCTTCAGCGTCTTCATCGCGCTCTTCGGCGGCGCCGCCCCCACGCCCGGAATATTTTTCTCGCCAACCTTGAGGCCCAGGATGCGGTGATTGCCCGCCTTCTTCTCCGCGGCCGTCTTGTACTCGTCCTGCGGCCGCAGCAGCAGGTCGGCGATGCCGGCGCCCTGCCGCAGCGTCGTCGGGTACTTCTTCGTGTACACGTCGCAGCGCGTCAGGTCCCTTTCTTTAAAAAACTGGTTGGCCATGGTCTGGTTCTCGCTGTACATCATCATCAGCTGGAAGTTCTTCTGCACCGGTTTGGTCGTGATGAACATCATGCTGCCGTACGGTTCCTCCTCGCGCTTGTCGAAGTCGATGTAGGCGTGCGGGCGCGCCCAGTTGAGGTTCGTCTTCTCGTGCGGGCCGGGGCACTGCGAGTACTGCAGTTGCGATCCTGAAAATCCCACCGGGTTGATGCTGGTGCCGTCGTTGGTTTCGAAACCCCATTCGTCGTCGGCGCGCGCCATCTCGTGGCTGAGCTGAATTTTTCCAAACAGCCCCATGTAGTACCTTAAAATCCATAATAATCAATCAGTGACAGTGAATTTCATCTTCAAATTTCGAAAAATTACAGATCAATTTGAAAAATTAGCAACTACATCGTATAAGAATAAGGTTTTTCTCTTTTGTAAAAAAAATATTAAATAGTAGATTGCTTTGTCGCCACCTTTATATCAGTGAAAATCGTGACTACACTATTCTGTGTCATATCGCTTATTTCGGATGATCGAGTACTTCGCCGGCAGGTCACGCCTGGCAACCAGCATCTTGCCGAAGCGCGGGTGCTTCACCACGCCCAGCGACGGGTCGCCGGTCTTCATGCACGACTCGCAGTAGGGCACGTTCAGGTGCGCCTTGGGCTTCATGCAGGGCTTGCCGTTCGTGTACGTGGCCACGCACAGCGCCGAGTTCATGGAGTTCTGGCCAGAGGCGTACTTGCGCCCCGCCATGAAGGACATATCGAGAGAATCGATGGTCATCTTGGTGTATTTTTTGTTTTTTTTTTGTTTTTGAAAGAAGTGGTCAAAAAACAAAAAGAGCACAAAGGCAAAGACAAAAGCAAAGACAAATAGCTGGGAGGCTGGCAAAAAAGCGAAAACGAAAAGCTCAGCAAAGATTGCGGAACCACTCGAGGGAAAATTGTGGTGAAGTTGTCTACTCGTTTTACAGAAAAATGTAGACAGACAAGTTCTAACTGACATACTGGAACTGATGATCGTATGACTAAAGACGTACATATGACTTGAATGCGTGTGTGAGTAGATAAGTCACGAGGACAGTAACATTGTAACAGTAACTCATGGTGACATCAGTACCTTCAAACAAGTGACAGACTTCATTCAAGTTGTTAACGTCATTCGTTCATTTTTAGCATTGAGTGAAACTCGTCAGTATGTGATTCGCCTGCAGGCGACAACTCAACACTAATCATGTCTCCCAAAAAGCGAGAACAAGAAAACTAGTCCTCTCGCATTCGTAAAAAACTGTTATCGATACTCAGATTGAGTTGAGGTGAAACAATCTCTAAACCACTTCTAAACCACTTCTAGATTGCTCGAAGCAACGTTATCTTTGTCCCGTCAAAAATTAAACCGAAGGCGGTTCATCGACCGATGATCCGTTTCCATTTACTCCGTTCAGACTGCTCGCGCTCAGCTCCCAAAGTCTCCTGTAGCTACCATCTACCCTACTCATCAGCTCGTCATGCGTTCCCTGCTCGCCGATCCGCCCGGTTTCGTCGATGTAGAGAATCAAGTCGCACTGCTTTATCGTGCTCAGTCGGTGCGCGACCACCACCATCGTTTTGCTCTCATCCGCCATCAGCGCATTGACTGCCTCGTTCAGCACCATTTCGGTTTCGATGTCCAGACTCGCAGTGGCTTCATCAAAGAGCAGAATCGATGGTTCACGCAACAGTCACCGCGCGATCGCAATACGCTGCCTCTCGCCACCAGATAGCGAGGAACCGCGCTCGCCAACCGTACTTCCGTACCCCTTACCACCAGGCAGTCGCTGAATGACATCGTGTATCTGCGCGGTACGCGCCGCAGCCTCCACTTCTTCATCCGTCGCGTCCGGCCGCGCGTACCGAATGTTGTGGCTCACGCTCGCGTTGAACAGGATGCAGTCCTGTGGCACAACGCCGAGGTACTTCGAGTAGGTCAAGTAGTCCAGATCCTTCAGGTGCTGCCCGTCTATGTATATGCCGCCCTGCGATGGGTCGTTGAACCTACAAAGCAGTTTCAGCAACGTCGACTTCCCAACGCCTGAAGGCCCGCACACACCCACCTTCATTCCCGGTTCGATCTCGAAAGAGATCCCTTTCAGCGCACGGAAGTGCACATCTTCGAAGCGAATCCGCCCGCCCTGGAAGTTGAACGGCATCGCGCCGTTGACCACCTTCGGCTGCAGCTTCAGCAGCTCGTCGAGCTTCTACAGGTCGATCACGCCCTGCTGCACCAGCCGGTACGCGCCGCCCAGGAAGTTCAGGGGCTGCGCCAGCTGCAGCACCAGCGCGTTCACCGCCACCACGTTGCCCACCGGTAGCGCGCCGCTCATCACGTCCATCGTCGCCAGCCCCACGATGCTGAGCAGGCCGGCGTTGATGATGAGCTGCTGACCCATGTTCAGGTACGCCAGTGTGCGCATGATCTCGACCTGGTTATTATTCATATTCAGAGAGCGCGGCATCGTACCGCTTGTTCTCGTAGTCCAGCGAGGAAAAGTAGCGCACGCTCTCGGCGTTGAGAATCGAGTCGATCAGCAGCCCGCCGCACCGGTCTTCGTACTTGTTCTTCTCCTTCATGATCTGCTTGCGCTTGTCCGAGTACCACTTGGTGAACCATGCGTAGGCGAAAAACATGCCGCCCACGATTCACGTCGAAGCGCCACCCAAAGTCGTGTGCACGATGCCCATCACTAGCACGAACTCCAGTCAGGTAGGGGCTACGTTCCACAGCACGGTGTTCGACACAATCATGATGCTCTGCAGAGACCGATTGATGATCTGCTGGATCTCGCCGCCTTTGAGCGACAAAAGATAGTCGATGTCCAGCGCATGCAGATGGCGGAACACCTGGTTTGCCTGTACACGACAGCCATGCCAGACGCAGTTGGCGAAAAGCCAGGTGCGCAGCTCTATGAAGAAGGTCGAGCCCAGCTTTGCGATCCCATATGATAGAAGAACCGTTAGAGGCATTCACACACCGCTCGTCGCTCATCATCACATGCCAGCACCCTGCGATACTGCGAGCGCGTCGATCAGTCGACCCAGCTCCAGCGGGGCCCAAATCGTCAGGAGCTTGCTTGTGACTACAGCGACCAAGCTGCCGACTAGCCGCAACCTGAGGTCAGGTCGGTCTCAAGGCCATAGCAACTTGCAGACCAGCGTCAAAGCGGATATCATGCCTCGATTTGTGTCATCGCCCTTTTCTTTTTCCTTTAACGCGACGGCCTAATTAGTCTTCGACAACTTAGCTTGTGGCCCGGCGTTCCCATCTTCTACTTAACGCTACACCTTATCCTTGTCACCATGTCCGTATGTCAGCGAATGCGTGCGCGCTCTGCCAGGTGATGACGCAGGCTCAGAAGTACGCGTCGAGGATGACGACGATGATGACGAAGATGATGACGACGACGATGAAGAGGAATATCACCGCGCACTTACGACGTAGTCGTAGATTTAGGGCTTACTATCTTTTGCACTCCCCGAACCAGGCGCATCATCCTATTCGCGATCAACTACGGATACTGGGATCAACTCTCCTTCAAAAGGCTGACTTTGTGCTTGTGTACGATCTTCAGGAAAGTTCGACTCATGATGATCGCTTCATCAACGTCGACGCGCATATTAACTCCAATCGCACTGCCCCCGCAGAGCGAAAGTCACATAGAGAAATTTTTCGAAAGCGAATACTTGTATTCAGCATCTTTAACTTCATACAAAATTTGTCACTGCTTACTCAGAACAAGTTTTTCACTCTTATTTCTCACAAGCTAAGCCCTAAGCCTAATTGTACTTATCTGTAAAGAAATGAAAATTTGAGCGGAACAATTCCGTAAGAATGAAAAGAAGGAGCAAACAAAAGCAAGATGTCGTCATTAACACATCGATCAAATTCAAACAGGAACAGTTCACGTCGAACAGTTCGACGTCGACGACGACGTTAAGTTGATGAAATTATTAACTAGCACATCGCAAGTTACAAGTACTGTCGGTGTCGCGTACATATCGCGCTACGTAGTTGCTTCAACCACAACCGTTGTCTAATGTAATATAATCATGTGGCCGTTCTTTCAACCTCCTAGTCCTATGGACAGTGAGTCTGTACAAGTACATCCTCTAAATTATACATTAATGTTATTACCAGGCAAAGGCATATGTTCAAAACACATCAACTTAACCTTAAGCTTAAGCTTAACTTCACACATATCAAAAGGTGAACGCATTAGTAGTACGATCCTTGTTATATAATTATGTCCTTAGATGTTGATGATTACGATTACCTCCATGTTGTTCTACTATTCCTATAATTTAAATTTTAATTGTTTTGTACACAGACACTTTTTAGTATTTAGAAATAGATTGATGATAGCACTTACTGTGTCTGAGCGCGCGCCGGCTGCGACTGCGTACGCCTGGAGGCCGGTGCCGATGTACTGCTCCTCCGCGGAGTCAGCAGGCCAGGCGTGGCGGCCATGGATGCCTGGCGCCGAGATGTGGCGGCCATGGAGGCTTGACTCAGTTCTTCAGAACCCATAGTGTCAAAGGCAGCCCCCGCGCTTCCTATGCTCATACTCATTCCACGTTGAACCTGAGGCGGAGTCATTGGAAGGTCGCCCGTCATCTGTGACAGCCTTTCACTTTGTGTTCGCGCAACCTCCGCCGCCTGATGAGCAGCTAGCTGCCGCGCGTACCTTTGACGCTGCTCCGCTGTGGCGCCTTTACCTATATAGATCTCACCGTCCTCCACACGCAAGCCCATTTGTTCACCGTATTTCAAACAGCTCGCCTCTGCGTCGCGCCCCGCGCCGTAGAGCTTGATGAACCAGGCATTGTCACGCTTTAAACCCTCTATTTCCGACTTCACTGCAGGCTGCACTTCACCTTTACCATACCTCTCTGTAGCCCTCTGCATAAACAGGCTCGACGAGTTCTCTTCTCCGTCCGTGAAGACAGTCAAAGAAACACCATCCAGGTGTGAATTCGCTCTGACCACGTGCATGATGCTGTCTATCATACGCGTAGTACCGGTGGTCTTGTATTGCACCCAACCCTTGCTGTAGTCAAAGCGCAGGGCCTTGCGCGTCTCAACAACCTTCTTCATCAAGGATTTACGCCGCTCCGCAGCCTTCGAAGAGACAGACGCCTCCCCGGAAGCACTGGCACGTTCGCCGTTCAAAGCGTGCGCGGTGGTGGACACTCCGGAATTGCCACGCAGACGCTTCGACACATGCGCGTCCGCGCTCGTCGAGCTTCCGTGAGCACGCTTCTGCTTGTTCGGGCAAGCGTTTTTGAAAAGCTGATGAGCAACACCTCCCAAAAAGTTAGTCGCAAAAAAGTTCTTAACACCAACTCGTAGGCACTGCTCAGCGAGATACTGGTGTGTCTCATAGCGCTTGCTGGACACAGCCTTAGCCGCCGCTGCTTTCTTCTCAAGAAGCGAGATCTGAACACTACGAGGAAAGTCTGACAGAACCTCTTTGGGACTTTTGCCTTGATCTCTAGCCCGCTTCATAACTATCCGTGTGAGAAACTTTTCGTCCGACAAAATTGCGGAGTCACGAGGAAGCTCCGAAAAATGGTGCAGTCTATTAATAAAAAGCATCTTCTTCAACCACCCATCGTCGTTTTTGAGTTCGGCCGCGTCAGGGATATCGGAGAGCTCAATCAAATTCTCCAGGTACGCCTTTCGCGCAATTTTCTTCACGCTCCTCACGTCTACCGGAAGAGCCTTGTATCTCTCAGAGGATAGCACGGAACGGTACTTCCACATATTCTCGAGCAGATGGAGAATAAAACGAGGGTCGTGTTTGTACTGCGGATCCACCTCGTCCCACGACAGTTCAGGCTCCGATTCACGATCAGTCCCTAATACTGGTGTCGGTTCCCAGTAAGAGTGATACCTGGGCGGGGTCAGCTTCGATAGTACATCAACCATTTCCTTTGAATGATGATCATCCATTTCCTCTGTGATTTCGCCGATTGCGATTTCAGCGTCCCTCTCTTCTAGCGTGCCAAAATATTCATCATCCGCAATCCACTGCCATTCACTGGACTCAAAAGCGTCTTCTGAGCCGCGTTCGTGCTCATCTTTGCCTGCATCTTCATCTACGTCGTCACCTTCAGCGTCCTCTTCGTCGACGTTGCACATGTCATATTCATCAGCGTCGCCGACGGTCGCTGCATCTGCAGCGGCTTGCTCTTCCTCGTCTGGCAATAAACCGTGCCCATGTGGATTGCTTATTCTCATTCGTGGCGCATTCTGCAGCGACGTGTGGCTCAACACGCTCCAATCTAACGAATACCTCGCTATCAGAAGTTCTTGTGCCTCCATGTTTTTTTGAACCTCAGCCGTGTACTTGGCAATGTGCAGGAATTTCTTGTGATACCAGTCTTTCAGCGCTTCAGGCGCACCGTCACCATTCATGCTGCCACTCTCATCAAGGAGCAACACGTTCAGCACTGGAACGGGAACAATCATCTGAGGCCCCTGTCCAAAAGTGGACCCGGTGCCTCCTCGGGTGCGCAGCGGAAACGAGGACCAGAAGGAAGGGACAAGATCAAGTTTGGACTTATCCCGAAAGTCTGGGTCCTCGAAAATGTTGTTCAGCGCTTCTTGCCACCTATTGAGTTTTTCATTGCCAACAACGTCGTCTAGAAGAGCCCCCTCGAATACCTCCTTCGATACGGGATTGATCGATGGTAAAAGCGTGCTAGACTTAACGGCAGCATCGATTTCTTCGCGCAAACTATCCAGCACGTACGAACCACGAAATCCATTTTCACGATCTTCATCACTCCACTGTCCCAACTCGTCCGCGTAAGCTATATCCACGTCGGTCGAAGCTCGCATCCGCACCTGAAGCATGAAACCCTCGCTCTTAACCATACTGACAGGTCCGACGGCATACACGCCCTCGTTGGCGAGCCGAGCCTCGTGATCGGTCCCGACCGAAGACAATAGCAAGTGTGGAAAACGGTTGTCCAACCCATGCACGCCGTGACCACGTTGTTCAGCTTGATCCAACTTGTAGGCCTCGACCCACGTTCCGAGGATGACCAGTAGCTTCTTAGCAACGAACTCTTGCACGCGATCCACCAGCGCGCTGTTGACCAAGTTTTGGTTCTCTCCACCGAAGTCGCGTGCCCGATTCGGATTGATCTCGACCACCAACTTGACTACGGGCTCACCACTACCATCCTCCTGGCCTAGCTCTACCGCGTGCACGGCGGCAAGAAACTGCGGGCCGGCTTCAGCATGAGTTTGCAGGTCGGACTCTTCACTTACCCACTTCTGGAACGCCTCCGCCGCAGCTCCTGTCCTTTGACCACGGTTTGAAAGCGCGTAGCGATAACCTCCTTTGAACGCACGGTCGTCATATAGATAGGTGGCTAAGTTGCCAGGATATATGTACGCACTCGCACCAGCGACCTGTTCGTTCCGTGCCACAGCGCGTTCAAGCGCATCGAGAACAGCACGCTGCCCTCTTACCTTGCTCTGCTCAGGAGTCAGCGCCACTTCGACCGGTTCATGCTGCTCATGCTCGGGCTCGACAGCAGGAGCTGCATCAGTCTGCTCCACCTGCATCACGTCTTCATCACAATCCGCATTCGCGCCTCGGTCACCGTCCACCATAAGAAAAGACTGTGACGCGATCGCACGAGAGAGCGCAGGAGGTGACGCCATCGCCGTATCGGCGCTCGTGCCCAAACCCGCGGCCGCGAGGCCTTGCACGAGCGAAGAGCTACTCGCAATACTGTCCGCTACAGAGGGCGCGCGCGTCGACCCAGGCAGTGACAGCACTCGGTCCCCCGGATTGCTGATCTCGCTCCAACCGGACTCGGACGCTACTGGCGTGACATTGGGCACCTGCCGTGTTACACCAGGAGCATTCGTCGGAACGCGGTGCGGTGTCGGCGGTGCTGATAAGGCATGCTGGCGTCTTGGCGGAGACGCTTGATGTGGAGGTTGCGCTTGCGAATTCATACGCATGGGCATCGGCGGCCCTGAAGGTGCAGCACCAAAACCCATGCGATCACCGTCACCATCATCTTCAGCATAGCTCTGCGGAAAATAAT
>JACLAC010019953.1_pt1 | contig 20546 bp, 21 predicted proteins | sample 8027881 | NCBI WGS metagenome assembly JACLAC01 (sample SAMN15725517, study PRJNA655200) | protist metagenome | isolation source: fluorescence activated cell sorting (FACS) single amplified genomes of... | place: Spain: Blaines Bay Microbial Observatory, Mediterranean Sea | collected 2016-01-19 | reverse complement strand
TCGCGCTTTGGCTGCGGAGTGAGGTCATGGCGGTAGTTTGGCTTGATCACGTCAATATTCGAACCACCAACCTCGAGCCGATGCGGAGCTTCTACGTCGACGTAATCGGGCTGGAGGACGGGGCGCGACCCAATTTCAACTTTGACGGCGCATGGCTGTACTGCGGCGACAGGGCGGCGGTGCACCTCGTCAAAACGCGAAGGGAGTATGCGGGAGAGGATCCGAAGCTCGAGCATTTCGCGTTCCGCACCTTGGACGTCGCCGAGGCCATCGAACGTATCGAGGCACATGAGGTCGAATACAGCATTATCGACAGACCGGACATCGGAGTGTTGCAAGTCAATGTTTATGACCCGGATGGCAATCACATCGAACTCGCATTTCCGCCCGAGGAAAGCCCTGACCTCCCGGGCAAATCCCGACCAGACCAATCGTAGCTGGGCCTGGCTCCTGACGCTTGTGCTCGGCCTGACACTTGGCACCGGCGCGTTCGCCGACGCCGATGCATCGAGATGGGGCGAGGCCAAGAAGGAAGCAGCCGAAGCGGCACGGGCAGCGAGCAATGCGACCGCGCAGTCCGCGTCCAGGGCATGGGAAGCAACCAAGTCCACTGCGAAGTCGGCAGGAAGCTACGTACAAGAGAAGTCCGGGGAAGCATGGAACGCGACCAAAGATCGCGCGACAGTCGGCTGGGAGAAAACCAAGGACACAACAAGCAGCGCTAGCAGTAAGACCGCCGACGCCGCATCCGATGCGTGGAAAGCAGCCAAGTCCGAGTCCCGCACCTTGTGGGAAAAAACGAAAGCGCTCGTCGGTGCAAACGGCTCGACACGAGCGAGCGACGCATCACGAAAGGCGAAGTGACCCATGCCCCTTAACGCCGCAGCGGTAGGCCTGCAAACCGCGCCCATGATCCACGACGTCGACGCCCGTTGGACGATGGCGTTCAGCGCCGGGTTGGGCGACACACAAGCGTGCTATATGGATACCACCCGCGACGAAGAGGTGGTTGCCCATCCGCTCTTCCCCATCTGTCCCGAGTGGCCGGTGATGCTTGAAGCCCGGGATCTGCTGATGGACGATGGCCTTACTCTGCCGGAGAGCCGCCGCGGCGTTCACGCGGGACACGACATGCGAGTCCACCGGCTGGTGCGCCCGGGCGATCGGTTACAAACGCATGCAACCATCGTATCCCTCGAATCGCGAGGAGCGGGCGCGTTCATGGTCACACGGCTCGATACGAGCGACGAACTCGGCGATCCGGTCTCCACTACTTACTCGGGTGCTCTTTATCGGGGGGTAGAGATTGCGGGAAAGCCGCAAGACGCTGCGGCGGGCATCCCGGGCAGCCCGGGTCGGATCCCTGCCGATGGGGTACCGGCGCGGCGAGCCAGAGTGCCGATCGCGGCAAACGCGGCGCATGTGTATACAGAGAGCGCCAGGATCTGGAACCCGATCCACACCGATGCGCAGATCGCAAAGGAGGCGGGCCTACCCGCAATCATCCTGCACGGAAGTGCCACACTCGCGCTGGCCGTGTCACAGATCATCGACTACGAAGCCGGCGGCGATCCCCGCCGAGTGCGCCGTCTCGGCGGGTCGTTCCGCGGGATGGTGCTCATGCCGTCGGACGTCGAAGTCACCGTGTATGCCCCTTACGAGTCTCCCGAAGGGACAATGGTGCGCTTTCAGGTGCTCAACGCCGACGGGCGCCCCGCAATCTCCGATGGAATGGTCATCATCGACTGAGCAAACAGGCTCTGCCGAACGGCACTAACCGCCCAATTCTGCCAACGCGCTGGCTAGCACCTCGAACGGCAGCAACACGCATTCGTGCCGGCTCTTGTGAGGGCGCACGGGCTCGAACAACTGCACTTCAGACCAACCGGTCCCAAGCGCGTACGCGTATGCCTCAGCATCGGCTTTGCTGTCTGCTTGCAATACCGCGGCCACTTTGGCGCGAAGTCCGTCGAGCTCGCCCTGCCGGCAAGACGGTGCATGGCGTGCGATCAACGCGCTAGCCGCCTCGCACAGCAAACAGCCCCTGACCCGGTGACCGACCTCGATCACGAGGTCACCGTCGGTTCGTAGGTCGATCGTTACGCGGTCGCCGCACAACGGATTATCGAGCGTGACCGTCGCATTTGGCTCAACCAGCCGAGGAAACTGCTCACCCGCTCGCGCCGCGGCGATAATCGCCGCTTGGTAAAGGTCGTCGTCGCTCACTCGGTGTCTCGGCGGTCCGTAGTCATGATGACGGCTCCAGCACACCTGCCCGAACCTCGGCCAGCGCGTCGGGCGAATCAACGTCAGTGAGTACCCCAGCGTGGTTCATCTCTACCTCACATACCTCGTCGGCGTACTCGCCGATCAGGTGCCGGGCACCCACGTCTCCGCGTACCTCTTGCATCTCCGAGAAGAAACGCTCAGCGAACAGCACGGGATTGCCCCGTTTCCCGCCGTGCGTCGGAACACAGATCGATCGTCCTTCGACTGGATCGAATGCGGCAATCAGTCGGTCGAGGTGCGCATGTTCTATGCGCGGCATATCCCCCAAGCACACGAGTGCAGCCTCTACGTCACTCGGCAATGCCGCGAGGCCCCGGCCAAGTGAGGTACTGAGACCGCTAGCGTAGTCCGGATTGTGGCAAAGCTCGACGTCGAACTCGGTCAGTGCAGCCGCAATGCGCTCACCCTCATGACCCGTCACTACGACCACGGGGCTCGCCGAGGAAGCGAGTGCCACCTCGACTGCGCGAGCGACCATAGGCACATCGTCGATGCGCTCGAGCAGCTTATTTGTGGAACCCATACGACGGGACTGCCCGGCCGCCAGGACAATGGCGGCGACCTTGGCTTGACGCGCCGGGGCCATCTCCGCGACTTCATCCCGCTGGCGACCTCGTGGTGAGGGCCGCTCCGCATGCTCTTTCAACAGACCGAACCCACCCATGCGCATAATGTCCGCCGGCGTCACGGGCACCTTTGCCACAAAGCGGCGTAATACGAAATCGAAGCCGCTCATCTTCGGCGAGCGCGCACAACCCGGCAAACCGATCACCGGGACGTCTCGGTGCCGCCCCAGCAGCAGCAAGTTACCCGGATCGACCGGCATGCCAAAGTGCTCAACGATGCCCCCGGCGGCCTCGATACCGGCTGGCACCACGTCTCGACGATCAACGATCGCCGATGCGCCGGCAATGAGCACCATATCGACTTCGGGCCCGAGCGCCTCGCTGATCGCCGAGGCAATAGCCCCGCTCGTGTGCGGACAACGTTGTTCCGAGACGATTTGCGAGCCCAGTCGATCCAGCCGGTCGCTCAGCACGCGGGTGGATTTGTCCAGCACGCTCTCCTTAGTGCCTTCGAGCCGGGTTTGTATGTACGCAATGCGCATCGGTTCGAACGGCGCTACCCGGATGAGCGGACACGCCTCGTTAGCAATGGCTTCGCAGGCTGCCAAATTCGGCGACGAAGCGGAGAATGGAATGACCTTCACCGTCGCCACCATCTGACGCGGCGTGACCGGCGTCATCGTCGGCAAAGTAGCGACCGTGAGCTCCTCGCTTACGAAGTTGAGCCGCTCGAGCGCTGCCTCGTCAACCACGATCAGCCCGTCGGTCTCGGCAAACAAGTTACAGCGCCCGGTAAAGGGCGCACTAACGCGCAGCCCGGCCCCGTGCACCGCCCCCACCAACCGTGCGGCCGCGGCATCCTCGGGCACATCACCTGGCTCCAACGTTGCCGCTACGACGGAATTGATACCCTTTGCCTTGACCGCCCGCACATCCTCAGCAGAGAGCACGCGCCCCTTCTTCAACGTTTTGCCACCAAGCCGCAAGCTGTGGGCAAGGATTGAGCCCTCCGCTGCTTCTATCGCAACCTCGCCGAACCTCACGTGCTCGCCCGCAGCGACTGCGTGATCTGAGCCATCGCGGAGATGGCGATCTCCGCCGGCGATTTGGCGCCAAGTGGAAGACCGATGGGACCGTGAATGCGCTCGAGTGCATCCTCCCCAAACCCCGCCTGCCGCAAACGCTCCAGGCGTGCAGCGTGCGTGCGTTTCGAGCCTAACGAGCCGATGTAGAACGCATCGGAACGCAGGGCCACATCGAGGGCCGGATCATCGAGCTTTGGATCGTGGGTCAGGGTTACCACCGCCGTGCGGTGGTTCAGCTCGAGCCGTTGTAGCACTTCATCCGGCCAGTCAGTCTCAACCGCCACCCCAGGAAACCGCGCATCGCTGGCAAACGCGCGCCGGGGATCGATGACCGTGACCTCGTAGCCGGCAATTTGAGCCATGGGCGCAAGCGCTTGGGTGATGTGCACCGCCCCCACCACCAGCATCCGAAGCGGGGGATTGAACGCTTGCAAGAACTGCTGACCGGACGCCGCCTCGTGCATCTGCGAACGGTCGTCACGCAGGGCGCGCTGGCAAGCGGCCCATATATCGTCGGTCACCGCATCGCCCGCAGCGCGCTCGTTGGCATACACGAGGCGCTGGAAGCCGCCGGGGATCTCGGTGACCAAACACACCGAGCGGCCGGCGCTGCGTGCCGCATTCAAACGAGCGAGCGTTTCGAGTTGCATCCGTTACACGACCTCAGCCCAGCGACTCAACGAAAACTTGCACCTTACCTCCGCACGCGAGGCCCACTTCCCACGCTTGCTCGTTGCTGACTCCGAAGTCGAGCAAACGGGGTTGCTTATCATCCATGACTTCCAAGGCCTCACGCACCACCGCACCTTCGATGCAGCCGCCCGATACCGAGCCGATGAAATTACCTCCACCGTCGACTGCGAGCTGGCTCCCAGCAGGGCGAGGCGAAGAACCCCACGTGGTCACGACCGTTGCCAGGGCGACGCGCTTGCCTTGCGCCTGCCACGTGGCAGCCGCACCGAGCACATCCTCCGAACCCAAACGCATAGCATCTTCGCCGTTGCTCACCGCACTCTCCAGTCAATCACTTCCTAAAGTATAGCGCCGAGGGGGGGTCGAGGGACCCACGGCGTCGTGAGATCGGCGTTGATGCCTTCCGATCCAATATGGGGTAAGGTTCGCGCATATTCGCCGGGCCGGCGGGCACTAGCGCGGCTACATCGCCGTTTTCGGGTGGGTCGACGCCAACAACCCCGCGTGGCCAGGCGGATAAATAAGATGAATCTAAAATATCACGAGGAGGTCTTCCGCCATGAGGAAACCCATTCGCTATGTTGCCGGAGTCGCAGCATCCGCCCTCGCCGTAGCGATGCTCGGTGTCGCAACGCCGAGTGCCGTCCACGCCGACGGCCACAAAAAGATGATCGATGGCCCGAAGGTGACCTGGCGCGTCTCCCTGTGGGGCAAGCGCCGCGCCTTCACCGAAGGCTTGGAGTTCATCTCCACCGAAGCGAAAAAGCGCACCGGCGGAAACTTTAACTTCAAGCTCTACTACGGCGAGCAGCTCTCGAAATCCAAAGAGAACCTCGACGCTATCTCCGTGGGCGCTATCGACGCGGCACTTTTTTGCGCTTCGTACCACCCGCAAAAGAACGCGCCGTTGAACGTGCTCGATCTACCGTTCTTGCCGCTGGCGAACTTCGACGTCATGCGTGAGGTGCACAATGCGGTGTACGCGCACCCGGCTGCGAAGGAAGCACTGTTGAAGTGGAACGCGGTGCTGTATCAATCCAGCATTCTTCCCCAGTACGAGTACATGGGCCGGGGCAAGCCGCCGAAGACCGTTGCGGACTTCAAAGGCAAACGTCTGCGGGCGCTGGGTGGCATGGGCCGCTCCGCGAAGGCCATCGGCGCGGTGCCGACGACGGTGCCCGCCTCCGAGGTGTATAACGCGCTAGCGCGCGGCACGGTCGACGCAATTGGCTTCCCGATGACCTACGCGTTCTCCGCGTACAAGGTCGACGAGGTTGCTGAGTGGTACACCACCAACATGTCGCTCGGCACGGTGAACTGCCCCATCGTCTTCAACAAAGATTCCTATGCCAAGCTTCCGCAGCCGTACAAGGATCTGCTCGAGGAGCTGAAGCTGCCAGCATCGGCGGTGCAAAAGGAATCCTACGCGAAGAAAGATCGCGAGAACTTGGCTGAATGGCCGAAGAAGATGACGCCCATCACGATCGAGGCGGCCGCGATGGCGGAATTCCGCAAGCAAGGCGGCGAGCCTCTGTGGAAAGATTGGGTCAACGAAAACAAAGGCAAGCTCCCAGCTCAAGAGCTGCTTGACCTCGTGCTCAAGACCGCAGACGCCGCCTGCCAGAAGTACTGCAAGTAGGGCAGGGTTTGACGCAACGGACCGGGCCACCGCGGCCCGGTCCACCTGCGCCGGGAAGGGAGCTTTACATGGGCTCCCAACAATCACCACACACCGGGAAGGGATCTGCCCATGGCGCTAGATATCCCCGAAGGGCTGTCGCCGAGCGCTCGCGGTTTCGCTGTATTCGACGCCGTCTATTTTAAGCTCGAGAGCTTCTTCAATATTATCTCCGGCCTCGCCATCTTCGGCGTCATGCTGCTCGGCGTGCTCCAAGTCGTCGGGCGTTCCGCCTTCAACTACCCGGTGCGCGGCTACGTCGACATCGTCGAGGTCGCGATTACGATTTTCGCCTTCTTCGGCTTGGCTTATTGCCAGAAGCTGAACGGTCACGTACGTATGGAGATCATTATCGGTCGGTTCAAAGGCCGCACGCTCTGGGCGTTCGAAATTTTCGGCACCTTGATTGCAATGTACGTGGTGTGGGTGTTGATGGTCTACGGATGGGACCACTTCATGCGGGCGTGGACCATCGGGGACAGCACCATGGACATCGAGATCCCGCTCTGGCCCTCGAAGCTGATCGTCCCATTTGCGTTTGCGATGCTCTTAATTCGATTCACCCTCCAGCTAATCGGGTTCCTCCGGCTCATGGCCTATCCAAACGCCGAGCACGAGATCGCCATCCCGCATATCGAAACCGTCGACGAGCAAGCGCAGCACGAGATTGATGCGGGGCTTGCGGGTGAGGAAGACAAGGTCAACATCGTCGGGCGCGCCCCCGAGACAAGAGGAAGCGACTGACCATGAGCGAGTTTGAAATTGGACTGTGGGGCATCGGCGCCTTGCTCCTCATGGTGTTCGCGGGCGTGCGGGTGTTCATCGCCGCCTCGCTCATCGGCTTACTGGGTACAGTGGCAGTCATCGGATGGAGCGCCGGCGCAGGCCTTATCGGCCAGATCCCACACTCGAAATCCGTCGTGTACGCCCTCAGCGTGCTACCGATGTTCATTCTCATCGGCTTCATCGCTTACCACGCGGGCCTTACCCATGCACTGTTCCAGGCTGCCCGTGCGTGGTTCGGATGGGTTCCGGGCGGGCTGGCCGTAGCCTCGGTGTTCGCCACCGCAGGCTTTGCGGCAGTCTCTGGTGCCAGTACCGCCACCGCGGCGGTGTTCAGCCGCGTCGCGATACCCCACATGCTCGAAGCGGGGTACGACAGGAGATTGGCTGCGGGGGTGGTCGCTGCGGGAGGCACGCTAGCCTCGCTGATACCGCCAAGCGCCATCCTCGTGATCTACGCGATCATCGTCGAGGAGTCGGTGGGAGCGTTGATCATCGCGGGCTTCTTGCCCGGCGTGGTGTCCGCGCTGATCTACGCAGCGCTCATCATCGGCCAATGCAAGATCAACCCGTCGCTCGGGCGCCCGGTGGGCTCGCCGCCGTTCGTCGAACGTCTGAAGACGCTGCCGGGCACGGTTCCGATCTTCTTGGTGGTTGCCATCATTTTCTGGGCGATGATGAGCGGGAAGGCGACGCCCACCGAAGCGGGGGCGCTCGGCGCCTTCATCATCCTAGTGGTTGCCGTTTTCAAGGGCATGCGCTTGAAAGCGTTGAAAGAAGCGCTGCTCGAGACGGCCAAGCTCACTGTGATGATCTTTGCGCTCATTTGGGGCGTGCTCGTGTTCGTGCGATTCCTCGGCTACACCGGAGTGCCCCAGGAGTTTGCAGCTTGGCTCACGACCTTACCGCTGCCTGCGGTGGTGGTGATGATCATGATCTTGCTCGGGTACGCGGTGCTCGGGATGTTCATGGACGCCATCGGGATGCTGCTGCTTACCTTGCCTGTCGTTTATCCGGCGGTGATCGAGCTGGGATACAGTCCGATCTGGTTCGGTATCATCGTCGTCAAGATGTGCGAGGTCTGTTTGATCACCCCACCGGTGGGGCTCAACTGCTACGTCGTGGCCGCGGTGCGCCCCGATATTCCGCTCACCGATGTATTTCGAGGCATCGCACCGTTCTTCGGAGCCGATGTGGCCACCGTGGCATTGTTTCTCGCTTTCCCCGGGATGGTGACCTGGCTGCCGGATCAGATGGGCATCGGTTAGGCACGCCTTGACCTCAACGCTATAATTACCTTCCCGGACAATCTCGGGAAGGTGGCGGGGCAATGCCTCGAGGAGGTCGACATGAGGTTGAGCAACGAGCAACTCGCAGCGTTTGAGACGGAAGGTTTTTTGTTTCTTCCCTCGGTGTTCACGGAGGACGAGATCGGCGTGCTCAACGGGGAACTCCCCGGGATCTTCTCGCAGCAACGCCAGGAGAACGTGCGAGAGAAGGGCTCGGAATCGGTTCGCACGACGTTCGCAGCTCATACGTTCAATGAGGCATTCCACCGACTGGGTGCCCACCCACGTGTCATCGAGCCGGTCCGCCAGATCCTGGATGGTGAAGTCTACATGCACCAATACAAGATCAACGGCAAGGCCGCCTTCGACGGTGACGTATGGCAGTGGCATCAAGACTATGGCACCTGGGCGAGAGACGATCTCATGCCTGAGCCACGCGCAATGAACATCGCGGTGTTCCTCGATGACGTCACGGAGTTCAACGGCCCCCTCGTGTTCATTCCGCGTAGTCATCGTCAAGGCAAGCTGAACGCCGGGCACGACGTGAAGACAACGAGCTATCCGCTGTGGACGTTAGACAACAGCACCGTGACGCAGCTCGCCGCGGAGGTTGGGTTAGTTGCCCCGAAAGGACCCAAGGGCTCGGTGCTCATGTTCCATTGCAATCTCGTGCACGCTTCACCCGGGAACATCTCGCCTTACAGCCGCACGATCGTGTACTTGAGCTTATGCGAGGTGGGTAACCACATCCGTCAGTTCAAACGTCCGGAGTGGATTGCGCACCGGGACTTCGAGCCAATCAAGAGTCTCACAGATGATTGCCTGCTGGCGCTCGCGCGCGGCGCGGCCGCTTAAGCCCGTCGAGGCGAGCCCTTACAGCGAGCCCCCAACCTACGTAATCGGTCCTCGGATGTCGTTCCAGGCGGCCATTCCGCCTTCGACATGGCATGCGCACGAGATACCAGCCGCTTGCGCCAGCTGCACGGCCATGGCCGAGCGCTCGCCGTACGCGCAGTAGAAAACGAGCCGTTTACCCGTAGAGTCGCACAACGTCTTGAGCAACCCGCCCTCGGCGACGTTGGCATCGAGGCTCGTGTACGGCACGTGCAAGGAGCCCGGGATCTCCCCGAAGCGACGGCGTTCGCCGTCATCGCGCAGATCGATGAGGGCAACCTCCGGATCGTGTAATACGCTCATGGCCTGCCGCGCAGTAAGCACCCAACCGCTGGCACGCAGCTCGTCTTGGACCAACCCGATCGCCTGGTTGGCGGGCACCGCGACATCCATCATTTGCGGATTAGCGAGGTTCAAATTGTTCATGATTTCCGCGTATTCATCCGCACTCGAAACTTGCAACCGGGGATTAAAGGCCTTCTCTTCGCCAATCGTGGATACGGTATCGCCCTTGTAATCATGTGCCGGAAACACCAGCGTCTCGTCAGGGAGCTTTAGCAGCTTCGCGAAGAGCGATTCATACTGATCGAATGCACTGCCGTTTTGGAAGTCGGTGCGGCCGGTCCCGCGGATCAGCAACGTATCACCGGTAAAGACCCGATCACCAAGTAGAAAGCTGTAGGAGTCGTCGGTGTGTCCAGGGGTGTACAGCACATCGAGCGACAAACCCTCTACGCCGATGGTGTCGCCTTCCTCCACACGAAGGGATACGACATCGACGCTGCTCTGCCGGCCCATGACGGTGACGCAGCGCGTTGCATCGCGCAGCGCGCCGAGCCCTGTTATGTGATCGGCATGGATGTGGGTATCGACCGCCTTCACGAGACGCAGATCGAGCTCGTTGAGCATTCGTCGGTAGTGCTCCACGCGATCGAGCACCGGATCGATAATCAGGGCTTCGCCTCCCCGCCGGCTCGCAAGCAAATAGGTGTAGGTCGAGGACACGTTGTCGAACAGTTGTCGAAAGATCATCCCTGCACCCTATTTGGCCCCGGCGAATGATTCACCTCTGACGAATCGACGTTACCGTGACTGTCTTGAGTGGGAGTCGACTCACGGCACCTTGACGCCGAGGCGCGCTCATGTGCTGCGCGCCCCCCGAGTCACCGATGATTACGTTACGGGCGAGGTTCAGTTGAACATGATGATGCTGCGCGCAAGCTCCCCGTGCTCCATCTCATCCATTGCTTCGTTCACCTGATTGAGCTCGATGCGCTGGGATATCATCTCGTCGAGATGGAGCTTCCCGTCCAGATAGAAATCGCACAGCCTCGGCATGTCGACGCGGAAGTGATTCGAGCCCATAGAGGAACCTTGGATCTTCTTTTCGCGCAAGAACTCCGGTCCGTGCAGCTCGATGCTAGTGCCGACAGGAATCATCCCAATCACTGTCGCGGTTCCACCGGGCCGGATCATCCGAAAGCACTGCTCGACAGCCGTCTTGTTCCCGATGGCCTCGAACGAGTAGTGCACTCCACCGCTCGTCATCTCGCGTACGGCGCGCACGGGATCTTCCGACGACGCATCCACAACGTCCGTCGCACCGAATTGCTTGGCGAGATTGAGCTTCGACCCCACGAGGTCAATAGCGATGATTTTGCCGGCACCGGCGATCGCCGCGCCGTTGATCGCCGATAGGCCGACCCCACCGCACCCGACCACTGCAACCGTGGAGCCAGGCTCGACCGCTGCGGTATGAAAGACCGCACCGACGCCGGTCATCACCCCGCACCCGATTAGGGCGGCACGGTCCATCGGAAAATCTTCCCGGACCTTCACCACCGCGTGCTCATGCACAAGCATTTGCTCAGCAAACGAGGACAAATTCGCGAACTGCGAGATAGCTTCATCCCCCTTTTGCAGCCGGCCGCGCGACGCTTCGGGACCTTTCACCGCAGGGTTATCGCAGATCGACATGTGCCCGGTCAGACACGGCTCGCAGTAGCCGCAAAAAACCGACAGACACGTAATGACATGATCGCCGGGCTGCACGTAGGTCACGTCCTCGCCCACCTGCTCCACCACGCCCGCCGATTCGTGACCGAGCACAATGGGCAGTTCAGCAGGGTACGCGCCACGCACGAAATGCACATCGCTGTGGCACACACCGGTCGCCGAAGTGCGAATGAGCACCTCGCGGGATTTCGGCTTGGAGATCTCGATGTCTTCGATTTCGAGGGGCTGGCCCACCTCGCGCAAAACGGCCGCTTTCATGACGCCTCCTTCTGTCTGCTCCTATTCGTGTCCCCCCCATCCCGATCTGCAACGTCGAGGCCACCCCAACAGGGGCATGACGTGTGCGCGTTTCGGGCTGGCGGGTATACGCTGTCGGAACCCATAGGGTTTAACATTCCACCCAGCTGTTCCGTGTTCAACGACGGAGCATTGTCCCTAGCGATCTTGTACCGGTCAACGCGAGGCAAAGCTGATGACTATCACGCATTACTTCGATTACAAGAGCCCCTACGCTTATTTGGCGCAAGAGGAGACATTTGCGTTGGAGTCTCTCGGCGTAGAGGTGATCTTTCAACCGTACACCCTCGATATTCCCAGCTATCTCGGGGCCGCCGAGCTCGACGCAGGCGGCCAGGACATCATGGGCGCCCGGAACGCGCATCAGTGGCGGCGCGTTCGTTACAGTTATATGGACTGCCGGCGGGAAGCGAATAAACGGGGCCTCGTGATCCGCGGACCACAGAAGATCTTCGATAGCTCGACAGCCCACATCGGATTCTACTTTGCGCAGAACCAGGGCGACTTTCGCCCCTACCACAATGCGGTGTACGAAAAGTTTTGGAGACGAGAGCTCGACATCGAAGATCCGGGAGTGCTCGAGCGACTTCTCGCACAGACGGGGTATGAAACGGCCGGATTCGGAGACTATCTCTCGGGTGAAGGACGTCGCCGACACGACGCAGAGCGTGCGCAAGCCGAAACGATGGGAGTATTCGGGGTCCCAAGCTATATGGTCGAGAACGAGCTGTTCTGGGGTGCGGAACGCCTCGAGCGGGTGCGCCAGCGTTTGTAAAGCGTGAACGGACATTGGGGCCAGTCTCCGGGAGTGTTGCTCCCGGGGATATTTGCCGCACCCGGCGAGCTAGAGGATCTAACCCCGCTCGTCGTGCAAGACGAGATCCAGCCCCTGCGCCTCCCCGTCTGCGGACACCCCAAGCCCGCCGGACCGAATGCTGGCCACTTTCAAATGATGTGGCTCACCATTGCGGTATTAACGATGGTTGCCACAACGCCCATCAGCTGTGCGGTGACTTGCGCCCCCATCGAGGCGTTCTCGCCCGCGACACCCATGCCGTCAAAACGCTGCAGGCAGAATACGCCGGTGAGCATTTCTCCGACTATGCCACCCGCCGCGTGAACGCCGAAAACGTCCAACAAGTCTCTATCGGCCATTGTCCGCTTGAGTTTCGTTGCAGCATCGAAGCATCCGACACCGGCAGCGGCGCCAATCGCGAGGGGATTCATTGGGCCGACGGAACCGAACGCCGGCGTCATCGCTACCAGGCGGCCTACCGCACCGGAGACGATACCGAATGCGCTCGGCTTACCGTGAGAGGTCCACTCCGCCAACATCCACGCAACCGCAGCGGTGCCCGCTGCAATCTGTGTCACCGCCATCGCTATCCCTGCGGTGCCGTCGCCAGCGAGTTGGGAACCCGCGTTAAAGCCGAACCAACCGGCCCACAGTCATTGACGCCCCGAGCAACGGGTGCGACAAGTTGTACGGGGGCGGAGCCGAGCCCGGATAACTGGTACGTTTTCCGAGCACGATCGCCGACGACAAACCAGCGATGCCGGCATTGAGGCGTACTACGTTGCCACCGGCGAAATCATCGATGGCGAACTGACCGGGCGAGCCACCGCCCCAAAACCCTGTGACACTCGGGCGCGTGGACGATCAACAACCAGACGTCGACATAAAGGAGCATTTCATTCGCTCGGAAAACACGCCCACAGTAAGCGCAGGCATGAAGATCGCTAACGTCATCTGAAACGTCATGAACACGGTCTCGGGGTCGGCCCGCTTAGAGAACCAACCGCAATCCCGGAGAGGAACGCTTTGCTCAATCCGCCGATGAACGGCTAAACGCCGCCGCCCTCCTCGAACGCAAGGCGGTAGGCCGCAAACACCCCTAAGATGGCCATCAGCCCAGTAAGTGCGAAACACTGCATGAGCACCAACAATACGTTACGCCCGCGAACCATCCCTGCGTAGAACAGTGACAACCCCGGAATGGTCATAAAGCGCACGAGTGCAGTGGCGGTCAGCGCCCACGCCGTATCCCCTGCACTTAGCTTGTCTTCCGCCACCGCAACGGCGGGCAATGCCATGAGCGCGGGCGACCCAACCCGCGCCGGGCATCGGCGCGATTTGCACCCCGGGGGTGCAAGGATCGCACCGAACACACCACGCTGTGGCGCCTCGTGAGACGACTCCCATCGAGTGTGAGACCCCACAGAAGCCGCCCTCCCACGGTGGCCGAAGCCCGTGAGATTCAAAATCAGCTCCGCGGCGCCGTGATCTGTGAGGATGACCTCGGGCCCGTGCGCTGGGTCGCTGGCATCGACGTCGGCGTTCACCGGCGTCTGGGAAAGGTTCGCGCGGCCGCCGCGTTGCTGCGCTACCCAGACCTCACCTTGTTTGGTTCGAGCGTCGCGGTGGCCCCGCTCGAGTTTCCCTACGTGCCGGGATATCTGTCATTCCGTGAGCTGCCGGTTGCAGTAACAGCCCTTGAACGGCTGACCCAACAACCGGACCTCTTACTGTGTGACGGACATGGGCTTGCGCACCCTCGACGATTTGGTCTCGCGAGCCACCTCGGGATCGAAACCGGTCTGCCGAGCATCGGCGTGGGTAAGACACGGCTACTCGGCAACCATGGGCCGGTGCCCACTGCTCGGGGCGAGTGGACTGCACTCTTCGACGAGGGTGCTGACGGCGAGATCATCGGGGCGGTCTTGCGGACCCGGGAGAGGGTAAAACCGATCTACATCTCCATCGGTCACCGTATTGGCCTGGACACCGCAATCGCTTATGTCATGGGTTGCGTTACCCGATATCGGCTGCCCGAGACGACCCGTGCGGCCGACCGTCTCGCGGGGTGGCGGTAGCGCTCATCGCCCCCCAAAATGAAAGACACCGCGGCACGCGTGTGGCGAGCGACTCGAGGTAGCTCGAGAGTGCTGCAAGCTCGACGGTTGCCGCGAATCCCTCTTCAACTTGCCGTCTTCCCTCGCCGGTGCGCTGACGGTGAGAACCCGAGCTCAGAGCTCGGGCACATAGATGACAGCGGCCCTATTGGGGTGCTGCCGATGCGGCAAGCGGCCGCAACCGCCAGCGGGAACTGTGACCAGTCACGCTCCTCGATGTGCGGGGTCCCGTCGCAGCCACGACGATCCCTTTCAGCGCGGTGTCAATGTAGGCAACAGCCGAGGCTTGCGGTGAAGTTGCGAGAACGCGGGCGATCTCGTCTAGCCACGCGGTCTCGACAAGCCCGGAGGAAACCAGACGGCTCAGATAACGGGCTTGCTCTTCGGTCAGAGTGAGTACTCATCGACGTCGCGCACGACAGGGTTGACGATGAGGGTCGCTTTCTCCGCAACCAAGACCCGCACGGAATGAAAGCCGGCATCGAGCGCGACAACGAGCACCGCAGAGATTACGGTGGTACTGGCCAAGCCGAAGCCGCCCCTGAGCGCGGTGGTTAGGGAAAGCTTCGGGCGGGAGAGAATCCCCATAAACCAGCCCAGACGGCGTTTATGTTCTCGCATAAAGACCGATAATAGGGGTTAATTGGGGAAAATCCTTCGCCTATTCGGTCCGTAGCGCGTGAAGCTCGACGAGCACATAGTTGACCAGAAGCTCAGCCTGGATGTAACGCCGCTCATTGATGTGGTTTTTCTGCTGGTGCTGTTCTTTGCCGTCAGCACCTCATTCATCAGTGTTGAAGACCTCCAGGGGCTTAAATCCTCCATCGTCACGTTAACGGTGGACAAGCAGCAGCTCAGTGGACGGCTCGCCTACCAAGATGATGAGCTGGAGCAGCTTGGGGGCGCTTTCAGCGACCTGCAAACTGAATACGACCGAATGGTGGCGGAGAAAACGGCGGAACTACGCCAACTTGGCCGCGAGATAGAACGTAAGGAAGGAGAGGCGGCGAAATATCAGTGGATGTTGGAGGCGCTCGAGAAGGAAAAAGTGACGCTGCTCGAAGAGAAGCGTCGCGGCAGCGCCACCGCAAAGGCCTTGAAAGAGCAGCTCGAGCAGGCGTTTCGGGACTACGCGAGCCTAGAGCTGAAGTTAGATACGGCACTGGCAGAGCGCGACGAACAAACGCGCACCGAAGCGCTGCTGCTCGCGCTGTACGAAGAGCGGGCGGCGGAAGCGAACTCAGTCCGCGACGCGTTGGCACGAAGCGAGTCGACGCGCGCTAGTTTGGCTGAGACGATCGCTGCTCGTACACAAGAGTCCACCAACCTAAGCCTCGAGCTCGAGGTGTTGCGGCGCCGGGTTGCCCGCCAAGACCGCGAGCTCGCAAAGTACGAAGCGTTGGCAGCTCGCGCCGAGGGCAACGCGCAGCGCATCAGTGCCGCTTACACGACGATCGGCCAAGCGCTGGTCGGCTATCTCAACGACCAACGCATCGGGCTCGAGCAGACGCGCCAGCGGCTCATCTTAAAGCTCTCGGATCGAATTCTCTTCGACTCCGGCAGCGCGGAGCTCAAGACCGAAGGGCTCACCGTTCTCCGGTCCGTTGGAAATATACTGCTCAACCGATTAGGTGATTTGTCGGTACGCATCGGCGGGCATACCGACAACGTCCCCATGCTCAGTCCCAGACCCGGTGCAGGAGACAATAACTGGACCCTCAGCGCAGCGCGTGCGGTCAACGTGGTGCGTTTTCTCGAGTCCGAGGTTGGCATCCCCCCCGGGAAGCTCGCGGCCATCGGCTATGGAGAGTATCAGCCAATTGGCGACAACCGCACCGCAGCGGGGAGAGCGCGAAATCGCCGGATCGAAATCGTCTTGGTTCCGCGCTAGAGAGACAACGGTAGGTAGCACGATGGACATCATGGGCATACTCGAAAAGGGCGGAGTGCTGATCTACCCCTTGCTGGTTCTCGGGGTCTGGGCAGTCATCATCGTCGTTGTGAAGGCGGTGGCACTGCGACGTAGCCGCACCGTCGATCCAGGCGTCATAGTGCGCATCGAGCAGCTCTTGCTGAACCGTAAGCTCATGGAGGCAACGAGCTACTGCCAAGAGCAACCGCTGCCGATTACTCGCATGCTGCACGCGGCTATCGTCAACTACGAGAAGCCGGAAGCCGAGCTCAAGGCAATCCTGGAGGAAGCGGGCCGCCAAGAGATCCCCCGGATCCGCAGTCACTTGAGCACGTTGGGCACCATCGCAAGCGTGGCGCCGCTACTGGGTCTACTCGGAACGGTCCTCGGCATGATCTCGGTGTTCGCGACGTTGTCCGATGGCAGTAACATCGATCCGAGCATGCTGGCCGGGGGGATCTCGGAGGCCCTCATCACGACCGCGCTGGGGATGATCATCGCCATGCCCACGCTCGCTTGCTACAACTACTTCGCAACGCGCATCCAGAACCTCATCATCGAGATGGAGCGCGTCTCGTTACACATGGTGAGCGTACTGAAGCGACTCGCCGCCTAGCGCGCGTAACCTGCGCCGGCGCCTTGCGTCGATACTGACAACCGGGACCAGCCCAATGGATCCTTGCTCAACCGCGCCGAGTCGAGGTTCAGGTGCCGACACCCTAATCCGAGCGGGTCTCGAGCTCGAATAACCGACCGCCTAAGGCCACAAGGTAACCATTCGGCCTTGGGGCAATGGCCGCTCGCTTCGCCAACACGTGCGACAGCCATTGCCGAGCGAGCGGCGTTGTCATGCGTTTTTCAAGCGGCAACAACCGCCCGGCGATCGCGTGAACTATCTCGTTGCCTCGAGCGGTCCCGAGCCAACCTTCCAGCCATTGCTGCACTTCGGAAGTGCGGGCCTTGGTACCCCCCGGGTGGAGCACATCGGTTTGTTCCCATCCCTCTGGCAACGTTAGTTTCGTACGCTTTGCGACCTCTTGCGCGCTGGCTTCCCACACGACTTGGGCGCGGCGGAGCTCAACGAGCGCTTGCGACTCCCCGCCAGACAATGCGTCAATCCAAGCACGTGCGTTCAACACGGCGAGGCTCAGCGCCGCGCGAAGCAGCGCGCCTCGCGCGGTTGCTTCAGAGGACCCATCCGTACCCGCTTTCGCAAGCTGGCGATCGAGCGCTGCACTTCGCGCCCACGCACGCTTCGATTGTCGGTCCCGCATCGTCGAGAGAGCTGCTCGGCGTGTTGCCAGCTCCGCCCTCTCGTCCGACAGCGTTGCTTTGGCAGCGGCAAGCTTCGCTCGAGAAGTCTCGCGGGCCAAACGGACCCGGTCGTTCACCTGCGCTTCGTCGTACGCGGTGTACCAATCGCTTACTGCCCGCCCCGCCCCGGCGAACCTGCGCTGACCGCTGGTGCCGTGCCATATCCAACGTTCGGGCCGCTCCAGCCAGCCCAACAACGCTTCGATGAACTCAGCGCTCTCTGCGCCATAGGTAGCCTCGTGCCGTCTCGCTCTTTCCTCAAATTCCGCTGCAACCCCGTTAGTCGACACAATCTGTGTCTCGACGTCGGCCCGGCGTTGAGCGAGTGCGCGTACTTGCATCGTTTGGTGTGCTCGACGCCGTTCCCTCTCCTCAATCGCGTCGCGTTGACGCCCTATCAGCTGGACCGCGAGCTCCTCGAGCCGGGCCGCCCGAACACTTAGACTGTCGCGCCGCGCCACGAAGGCTTCGGCCGTCGTCGCCAATTCGAGTCGCTCACGAGTCGACGACTCCGCCTCCCCTTGTGTCGACACGTCCGCCAATCGACGGTTGAACGCATTGACCGCTTGTGTGTGTCTGGCTTGTTCCTCGTCAAGCGCTCGGGCTGCCTCCTGGAGTGAGCCCTGGGCACGTAGCAAGTCGGCGCGATGGGCTCTCAGCTCCTCGTGTTCGCGCTTCATCCAGGCATTGTCGCTCGCGGTGAGCCGCTCAAGTTGCGCTCGCCACGCTTTGAGGGCATCCAAGGCCTCTTCGGCGGCAGACTTCGATTCGAGGTATCGACGGCGTTCCGCCCGAAGCGCTGCGCTGGAGGCATGGAACCCACGCAGCACTTCAACGGCATACTGCTTCAGTGCGTCTGCAGGCGATTCGTCCGTCCGATGGCGGTTAAAATCGGCCACCTCCTGCGCAAGCGCAAGCCACCGTTGTGCATGGGACAACGTTTGTTCATTCAAGCTCCGCCAGCGAGGAGCAAGATCCTCCAAGCCTGGAGGAGCCGCCTCCAAGCGATCCAGCACGACATCAAAACGAAGCAACACCTCGGCCAGCAGTGCTTCGTTCAAGGCCGCCTCGACGCCCTTAGGCGAATCATCGCCCCAGGCCAACGGCGCGGCCCATAGCGTGCCCAGCACCACTAATGTCGGGAGCCAAAGCCGCTTCCTCCCCGTTGCTTGCAGCATCATGCGGTGCTCAATAGTGCAAGATCGAGTGCACGTGGTGGTCGTGAAGGTAGGAACGTCCGTTCAACGCCACCAGCTCGATTAAGAATGCGCAGCCTGCCACCGTCCCTCCTGCCAGTTCAATGAGACGGCAACTCGCTCGCGCGGTGCCGCCGGTAGCGATCAAGTCGTCGACTAAGAGCACGCGGTCGTGCTCGCTGATCGCGTCGTTATGCATCTCCAGTGTCGCGTTCCCGTACTCGAGCTCGTAGCTCACACTCAGGACCTTGTGTGGCAGCTTCCCTGCCTTGCGAAGCGGCACGAACCCGACCTCTAGTGATTGGGCCACGAGCGCGCCGAAAATAAACCCCCGTGCTTCCATACCTGCAACACAGGTTACGTCAGACGCCTCATACGGCTTCGCTAGCGCCCCCACCGCCAATGCTAATGCTTCGCTATCGCCTAGCAGCGGCGTGATGTCACGAAATAGGATGCCCGCCTGGGGAAAGTCCGGGACCGTGCGAATGCGGTCCTTCAAGATCTCAAGATGCGATACATCGGTCGCGGGGAGCCTATCCATGGCATAAAACCGCCGGAGTCCTGCGGGGTGTGTGTCTATACTCTATTGTAGGGAACAACGGCCCGGATCCAAACGACTGTATCGGAGTGTGACCCGAACACACGAATGACCATCCACGGCGGGTAGAATACGTGCCCATCCGCCACTGGAGCGCCGTCCCGGGACCCGGGAACCTAGCCTCAGGCAACGTCACGACTACGCAAGAGAATCATGGCCGATTTCCAATTGACCCATATCAAGGAACTCGAGTCGGAGAGCATCCACATCATCCGGGAAGTGGCAGCTGAATTCGAAAACCCGGTGATGCTCTACTCCATCGGCAAAGACTCGTCCGTCATGACGCACCTGGCTATTAAAGCCTTCGCGCCCGGCAAGCCTCCGTTTCCCTTCATGCACGTGGACACCACGTTCAAGTTCCGCGAAATGATCACCTTTCGTGACTGGTACATCCGTGAGCAGCTGGGGCTCGAGCTCATCGTTCATATCAACGAGGACGGAGTACGGCGGGGTATCAATCCGTTCGACTACGGCAGCAAGGTCCATACGGACATCATGAAAACCGAGGCCTTGCTGCAAGCCCTGGACAAATACAAGTTCGATGCGGCCTTCGGCGGCGCGCGCCGCGATGAGGAGAAATCTCGCGCGAAGGAACGCGTCTATTCATTTCGCGACCGCAACCATCGCTGGGATCCGAGAAATCAACGCCCTGAGCTGTGGAACCTCTACAACGCACGGGTCCACCCAGGCGAGAGCATTCGGGTCTTCCCCCTGTCCAACTGGACCGAACTCGACATCTGGCAGTACATCCACATGGAGAACATTCCCATCGTACCGTTGTATCGAGCGGCCCGCCGTCCGGTGGTCGAGCGCGATGGCGCCCTCATCATGGTCGATGACGACCGGATACCGCTCGCCCCCGGGGAAGAGCCGAGCCACCGCATGATCCGGTTCCGCACGCTGGGTTGCTATCCGCTGACTGGTGCGGTCGAATCCACGGCTGCGACGCTCCCCGAGATCATCCAAGAGATGCTTCTGACGAAGAGCTCCGAACGCCAAGGCCGCATCATCGACCACGACCAA